>JAEEGF010649887.1_pt1 | contig 13979 bp, 5 predicted proteins | sample 9134171 | NCBI WGS metagenome assembly JAEEGF01 (sample SAMN16246542, study PRJNA631951) | gut metagenome | biome: gut microbiome; feature: rumen; material: AP-attached | host: Bos | place: Iran: Karaj | collected 2018-10
TCCGTCGCTTTTGGATTTCGAGGATGACACGACGTGGTGATATAGGGATTCAAAGTCAATCGTGCTTATGCTTGCATGAAAGCATGATTGACCTTGAAGACCGAACAGACATGAGGAAGTAGCGCGTCAGTGCGGATTCCGAATGGATGTAGCATGATGAGAGCGCAGCGGAGTCATGCGTATATCACCACAAAAATACAATGAATAATTTAGGAGGTAACTACTATGAAATATTTTGGAGGCTGTGACGTAGGCTCAACCTACACCAAGGCAGTTATTATTGATGAAAACGGCAAGATGGTGGCCAACACCACAATCAAGAGCAAGATCGTTGCTCAGGAATCAGCCGAGATGGCCATGAAGGAAGTTGTTGACCAGGTTCCCGGACTTAACAGCGCAAGAGAGCTTGAGTATCTTATCGGAACAGGTTACGGACGTAACAAGGTTCCTTTTGCAGATGAGAATATCTCAGAGATTTCTTGTCACGCCATGGGCGTACATGTGACCAATCCCACAGTTAAGGCTATCATCGATATCGGAGGACAGGACGTTAAGGGTATCGCCATCGACACCGACGGAACCGTTAAGAACTTCGCCATGAACGATAAGTGTGCCGCAGGAACAGGCCGTTTCTTTGAGGCCATGGCAAGAAGCTTCGAGATGAGCCTCAGTGATTTCTCCAAGCTGTCCCTGTCAGCCAAGAACGTTATTCCTATCACTGCTCAGTGTACTGTTTTCGCAGAGTCTGAGGTTATCACCCTGGTTGGTGAAGGAAAGCCCATGGACGAGATCGCAGCAGGTATCGAGATGGCTGTTGCCAAGAGATGCTTTGTTATGTCCAAGAAAGCCGGAGCTACAGATTCCATCACACTTACCGGCGGATGCGCCAAGAACGACGGCCTTAAGGCAGCTATCGAGCAGGTTCTTAAGCTCAAGGTTGTGGAGCTTTCCATCGACCCTCAGCTTATGGGTGCTCTTGGAGCTGCTGAATACGCAAGACAAAAGGGACTTGCTAAGTAATCCTTTATCGTGAAAGGAAACTTGTAAATGGGTAAGCTACTTAAGTTAATCTGGACAATTTTTAAAATACTTTCCGTAGTTACGGGAATCCTCTTTGTCATCTACTTCTGGAACCTGGATCAGAAGCTGATGGCCTGGCTCTATGTGCAGGTCAACAGGATTTTTGACAGAAAAGAAGCGGACATCAAGTTCTGATTTTGACAAAAGGGGAAGAATATGAAGTTATATGACAGCATAATTGAGGAGACTTTGGGGGCTCTGTCAAAAGGGTCTTCCAAATGTTTTTCCTATGAAAAAGAAAAGCCCTGGCCCTGTCTTGCGAACACTGAGTTCATTATGCAAAGAGATGCGGGGCCCGAGCTTGGCGGTTCCGGGGAGCCCTCCGTAAACTACACCTGTGTCACCACCTCGGGACTTGTGACCGAGGACGAGATCCTGGTTTACGGTCAGGATATTCCTGAGATAAAAAAGGACACCGCTTTTGCCAGGATCGTGATCCTTGAGACCGAGGATCTTAAGGAGAGTGAGGACCAGGAGAAGGCTTTCCGGACCATAAGAAACATGGAGTTTGTGAGATACCATGTTTTTCCCGAGGGTTATATGGTCAGGGTCTCCGCCAGCAGCAATCAGGAGCAGGTGAGGATCGCCAAGAGTGCCTTCAAAAAGGGTATCAGTTTTTCTAAGGTTGGAGCTGCCTACATCAAGAAATACAAGGAGCTTCCTGAGATTAAGAAGGTAAGGGTCATCTTTGTCACGGAAAAAGAGCTGGTTAACGCCATTAAGGGCAATGCCGAGAAGGTGGATGCCATAACCAAGACTCTGACCCACATCCTGGACGGAATGCCCACGGACTGCGGCCACTGCAGCATGAAGCCTGTCTGCGACGAGGTGGATGGCCTTAAGGAGCTTCATCTTGGTAAAAAAGCAGCAAAATAATATGGGGAAAGGGAGATTACTATGAAACAGCAATACGAGGCACTTTTTACGCCTTGGAAAATCGGAAACTGTGAGATAAAGAACAGAATAGTGCTGGCGCCCATGGGGGGGACCTGTATCTTCGGATGGATGGAGCCCACGGGAAGCCATTTCGACAAGGAGGCGGCAAGACTCCTTTTAAAGATCGCAAAACACGACTGCGGCCTTATCATTCCGGGCATCGCTCCTGTTAAGGACATGCTGGGAGGAAAGTGGCTGTATCAGAATAAAAAGAAATTCGAAGAGCTGTCTGTTTTTATGGATGAGCTCCATAAGACCGGCGCCAAAATGTTTGTGCAGATGACGGCAGGCTTTGGAAGAAGCATGGCCCTGACTGCGCCTCTGGCTCTTCTTGCCAAAAACAAGGCTCTCAATACTCTGGCTAAGCCCATTATCGACGCGGAGTATCTGACTGCGGCACCGTCGCCCCTTCCCAACAGATGGGCCGATGATGTTAAGACAAGAGCCATAACCAAGGAAGAAATCGAGCATATCATCTACGCCTTCGGTGAGACCGCGAGACTTTGCAAGGAAGCGGGAGTTGACGGCGTGGAGGTACACGCTGTTCATGAAGGATACCTTCTTGATCAGTTTACTCTTAAATATACCAATAAAAGAACCGATGAATACGGCGGCTCTTTTGAAAACAGATACAGATTTGCGGCTGAAATCGTAAAGGAGATTAAGAGGACCTGCGGAGCGGACTTCCCGGTTTCACTTCGTTATTCAGTGCGATCCATGACCAAGGCCTTCCAGTACGGCGCTATGCCGGGAGAGGACTTTGAGGAGATCGGTCGTGACATGGAGGAGTCCGAGAAGGCTGTTAAGTTCCTTCAGGATGCGGGCTACGACATGCTCAACTGCGACAACGGAACCTATGATGCCTGGTACTGGGCTCATCCGCCGCAGTACATGCCTCAGAACTGTAACCTTGAGGATGTGGAGCATATCAAGAAGTTTGTGGACATTCCTGTGGTCTGCGCCGGCAAAATGGAGCCGGATGTGGGCGCCAAAGCCATCAGCGATGGCGGAATCGATGCCATGGCTGTGGGAAGACAGTTCCTGGCTGATCCCAGATGGGTGTCCAAGCTTAAGAGGGACAGGGAAGCGGACATTCGTCCATGTATCTGCTGTCACAGCGCCTGCTTTAACCTGACCAAGCACAACGGCTCAGCCAACGATCAGGACCTTACAGAGTCCGCCGGAATGTGCAAATGCGCGGTTAATCCCCGCAGCATGCAGAGCCGCAAGTACAGGGTTATTCCCACAGAGCATCCAAAGAAGGTTGCCATCATCGGCGGCGGTATCGGAGGAATGGAAGCAGCAAGGATCCTTGCTCTTCGGGGACACAAGCCCGTTATCTATGAAAAGACAGATGAGCTGGGAGGCGTATTTATCGCTGCAGCAGCTCCTGAGTTCAAGGAAAAAGACAAGGCGCTCATCGCCTGGCAGAAGAGGCAGCTTGATAAGCTCGGCGTAGAGATTCACTACAATACCAATGTTCAGCCCGGAAGCCTTCCTCAGGCGGATGAGTACATCATCGCCACAGGAGCAGAGGCCAACCGTATTCCGATTCCCGGAGCGGCAGAGTATGCCATGGATGCCACAGATTACCTTCTTGGTAAAAAACAGGTGGGCAAAGATGTGGTCATTATCGGCGGCGGCCTTACAGGCTGCGAGATAGCACTGGATCTTTTCCGAAAGGGCAAGAATCCGCAGATTGTGGAGATGAAGGATGACCTGATCGCGGTGAAGAACATGTGCCTTGCCAATACCAGTTACCTTCGTGACTGCTTCAAGACCAACAAGGTGCCGGTGTACTTAAATGCAGCGGTTAACAGTATCGGAGAGGACTGCGTAGAGGTTTCCTTAGGAGATGGCAGAACCAAGAAGCTCCATGCTGATTCAGTTATCATGTCTGTGGGCTATCATCCGGTGCCTATCATGAATGAAGCTAAGAATGTTCACCTTCTTGGAGACTGCAAGAAGGTAGCCAATGTCCGTAGCGCCATCTGGGGTGCCTGGGACATCGCCATGAAGATTTAAAAAGATGAACTTAAAAAAGTGAGGTCGGGACAGCCTGACCTCACTTTTTGCGTGTTAGTTTTTGGAGAGATTTTCATAAAAGGCTTTTTTATCCTGATACATTCGCTCATCAGCAGCTTTTATAGTATTTTAACGAATAAAGTAAGGGCATGACCTTTTATTCTTATAAAATAATCATAAAAAGTATTAAAAACAGATTAAATATGTACGTAATAAAGCATCCTGAATCGTTTGCTATTGTAAAATAAAATTACGCTTTTTATGGATTATAATGCGCAAAAAATATGCATTCACATGATTGAAATGCTGTGATGGAGGGTTTTTATGAAGATGAAAAAGGCGCTAAAACAGTTACTATGCATGATGTTATCTACTGTACTGGTAATATCATCGCTGAATCTGAAGGCTTTTGCCATGGAAGAGGGGCAGGAGTCGGAGGAGGTTCTCCTTTTGGAACAGCAGGAGGAAGAACTTGAAGCCCAGCTTGAAGCCCTGGGAGATGAGGAAAAATTTCCTGAAGGATACTTTGGCTTTGGCAGTACGGCCATCACCCTTTTGGAAGGTGAGGATGGCGTAATTGAGGTGCTCCGCGCCGGCAATAAGGATACAGAGGCTTCTGTGACTTTTAAGGCTGTGGATGTATCCAGTGAATATGGAAAAGATTACACATTAAGCGTTACAGGAGGCTTCTTTGGGGATAAGACTCTGGATGCCAATCCTGACGCAAAGCCTCTTATGCAGGAATACGACATAGAGGTTGTGGAGAATCCGGATGACATCCTGGATTTAGAGGAAGCTGCAGCACTTACGGAGAATGAGGATGCTGCATTAGAAGCAGAAGAATCAGAAGATGATGCGATTCTTTTGGAAGATGAAGATGTAGAAATAGAAGATGAAAAAACAGAAGATGAAATTGAATTAGAAGAGGCGTCTTCAGAAGCAAATGCAAAGTCCCGGGAGAAGGCTTCAAATGTGCTTTCTAAGGGAAGCGGCCTTGCAAATTTATACAAGGCACAGACCGGGGAAAACCTTCCAAGCTATAACTGGAGAGAATACAGTGAAGAGGAAGCTCCTGAAGAGACCATGGAGCTTATGGATGCGGGTTATGACAACACCAAGGAGCAGCTGGATCAGCTTGATGGTGTTACCGTGCGCCTTACCTTTGAACCCGGAGAATATAAGAAGGAAATTAAGATCTGCGGAATAGATGACAAGCTTTCCGAGAGCGAAGAGCAGTTCATCATCGTATTGCAGGATGAGGAAGGCGCTGCCCTTGGCGAGAACAATAACGGCTATGTAAATATTACTGATAATGATGAGAAGGAAGATATTACCTATTCCTTCAAGGAGGACTCTGTTATTGTATCCCCTGATGAAACAGAGGCCATCGTTACTGTTGTCCGAAACCAGGGCATCAATCAGATGGACTTTGTGACTGTTGGCACTGATGCTGAGGATGCAGAAGCAGGTGTTGACTATGAGGCGGTTTATAAAGAGCTTTTCTTTGCAGCAGGGGTATCGGAACAGACAGTGACTATCCCAATCCTTAAAGGAGTAAGGGATGAAGAAAAGCACTTCTTTGTAGGACTTGCCCACCGTGGAAATAACAATGAGAAGACAGGTGCTTCCTGTCTTGTTACTATAGCTAAGGATGACGGCGCAAAGGCTGTAGAAGTAAATGAAAATGTTACTCCTTTCGAGCCTTCGGAAGCTGAATTCGAGACAGTAGAAAACGTAACCGCAGCTGCAGGTCAGTATGATGAAGTGAAGTACAACATCAACAAAACCTGGGTACAGAGAGATGATTTCCCGTGGGTCGACGGATATTATGATCTTTCAAGTGCTTCTTATGTAAAGGTTAACTTCTCGACCTGGGGCGAGACCTGGGGATTCTTTATCAATCATAAAGTAAAGAACGTCCGAGTTAAGATGTATGTTGATAATAAAACTACCGGCAGGACCTTTTATGAGGAAAAAGACTTTAGCACCGAGAAGATGGAAGAAGCTTCCTCTGTTACCTTTTACAAGGGATCGGACTGGAGTCAGTACAAGAATGGTGGACACATCTATGCCAAGGTAAAAGGAAACAGTAAAAACACCTACGAAGGTGTATCACTTACAGTCAAGGACATTGTTGTTGGATTTATGAACTATGAGGTTCAGATCAATAACAATATGTCTGATTATAACAGCTATGTAGAACAGCGCTGGAGCGGTCAGGAGGCCCATGAAAATAATGGCAATGCCATACGCTATCCACAGCAGTACTTTGAGATGAATGGAACAAATCTTGTTACTTCAAAGACCTTCCGCTGCGGTTCTACTGTAACTATGCTGAGAGATACAGATACCAGCAGAATGGGTAAAAACTCAGCCGGAATCTACCCAACAGAGGATACTGTTGAGTTTAAGGGATTCAAGCTCCATAAACCCGGTACAACAGAGGAGCTTTCAAGTGACATTATCCAGTCCGGTTTCAGACTTGACAATGCCTTTGTAGATAAATATAAAAACTACTTATGGAATGATAAAACCTTCGTCCTTGTACCAATTTATGCACCCAAAGCAGTAACAGTAGAGCCTAACAGATGGGATGCACAGGTTTCCGGAGGCAGTGAGAAGGGTGACTATATAGGCTACAAATCCGGATGTTGTATGGATGGTGTAACAAAGCTTGACACCATTACCTTCAAAGCCGGAGCAAATGCCGGATATGCCATCACACAGATCGATATAAACGGAAAGAGTAATAAATCAGATTCAGCATATTCTGTTTCACGAACAAATCAAAATGAATCTGACTTAAACAGCTTTACAACTCATTTGGGAGATGCAGGCATTAGTTATTACAGGACATATCTGCGCTTTGATAATGCTACCCTCAAGATCATGGCAGACCCTGCTCAGGTTAATCATGCAGAGATTCAGCAGGGCATAGCAGTATATGTAGATAAGACCCGCACTCCACATGAGAGTACCTGGCAGAAACCATATGAAATTAAAAATGTTACCATGGGAACCACCTATAATGTTGGCTCTCTGGTAAAAAAGGATTCACCGTACCACGCGTTCTGGAGAGATGGAACCCTTGATAACGATGAGGATGGTGAGTGGATTGAGAATCATCCCACCTATCACACCTTTGATCCATCCATAGGAAGTGCCATTTCCTATACCACCAAGCTTCCTATAAGCAGACTGTATTACAGCTTTTATTTAAGAGCAGATCATGCATCTGACCCTAAGCCTATTGCAGGTTGGCTGACACTTAAGGATAACCTTTTGCTTAATCCTGATTATGAAATCTCAACCGGTCTTAATGGCGCGACTGTATACACAGACGGATATGACTCAACTACCAAGTATGGCGGCATTAATGGTGAATATGGAGATGGCTTCTTTTACATCGATCCGGAAAAATTCCTTACAAATGAGACTTATCTGATCTCACTTAACTACGACAGCTATGCAGGCGCTATTAATACCAACTTCACTCTGCATCCCGGTAAATACGAACATGTAAATGTAAATGCCTGGGAGGATCTAAACATCAGCAACGTGGTACTTTATCAGGAGGACACCACAACTTTGTTTGGCGACCATCCCTATAAGGAGGTTGCGGTAAAGGGTAAGTGCGCTTCAAGTGGCTATTTTACCGGATTGACAGATGGTGATTACAACTATCGCCTGTCTATGAATGCGTCTAAGACCGGAATGTTAATCACCAAGGGTGAGCTGCAATTCTATGACAAGACAGGCTCTAAGCATGGTTCTGCAGTAGTCGTAAATATACAGCCATCAGCCGGCGGAAACTTTAATTTTGATTTTAACCCTACCAAGATTGGCGCAAGTGCCGGCGACATTGCTAAGGTTCGCTTCTGGGATTCTGCAGGTAATTCATACCTTCAGAGAGACACCGGACTTAAGCTTACACAGTCAATCGGACCATTGAACGTAGCCAATGTTATTACAGCCGGCAAAGGCAGTGATGCCATTGACATTATCGGAAGCGTTGCTTCAACTCTGGACATAGGCTGGAAGGGAAGCTTTGACAAACTTGATGAGGACAGTGGAGTAACCATTGATCAGAACGGTAACAGGGTTGTAAAAATTGGCTATACCAAGGCCATCGTAAGCAAGGATACCGATAAGGATAAGCTTGAAGAAGCAGCCAAGAAGATGGCTAAATCTGACAAGGCCATCGGTGAAAAGAACAAAGAACTCGAAAAGACCATGGAGAAATATGCAGGTAAGGGAGTTCTGAGTGAAAAAGAAGAAAAGGAGATTGAAGAAAAGAGAAAGGCTGTAGATACAGCCAAGAAGGCAAAAGAAGACGCAAGAAAGAAATACGATGACTTGGCCGAGGCTGCTCATAAGCCTGAGAGTAAGGATGTGAAGATGGGAGCTAAGCTGAATATGAAGCTTAACTTCTCCTTCCTCATGACCTTTGGTTACAGCGATGATGACAGATACTATTTCTCCAACATGATAATTGCAGCTAAGGTCATTGGCGATGCAACGGTTAGTGTCAGCTATGCTACTCCTATCGGTGTAACTATCGGTATCGCACTGACCATCAACTGCGAGGCTGAGCTTAGCTTTGTAATTGAGGAAAGAAGTGACGGACTTGGCAAACGCTATTATCTTGATGAGAACAAGGATGATTTCAATATCTGGGACTGCGATATATCAGATCTTGACAGGCAGTTTGACGGGTATGGAGCCTTTAACTTCACCCCAAGCATTACCCTGACCCTGAGTGCAGGTCTTTTAGGAGACCTTGTATCAGTAAGCGTAAGCGGAACCGCAGCCTTCAATATGGTATTCTACACAGCTAAGGCAGGAGAGGGAAGTGTAACCCTTAATGCATCCATCGATGTGGGAGTTACTATTTTCCACTTCAAGAAAGAGCTTGCAAGAAAGAGATTCCAGATGTGGGGCGGAGATAAGGATAATAACAATGTATCTGCGCTGATGCAGACCTCCGTAATGGATGCCCTTGAAGCTAACAGCTATCTCTATGATGGTATCGAAAACTTCCAGGTTGAGGATGTTTCTTTCCTTAATGAGGAGGGAGAGTGGTTTGGTGAGCAGGACGAAGAGGAAAGACTTCTTAGTATAGATGATGAGCCCGGAGCATATGCCGAGTATATCCTCACCAACAGAATAGGACCAAGACCTAATTTCCAGATGATGGAGCTTGGAAAGGACAGATTTATAGCGGTATTCCTTAATGTTCCTATCGACAGAATAAATGATCCTGAGAACTCCCGCGCAGTATATTATACAATTTATGAAAACGGAGACTGGTCAGAGCCTGTTATGATCGAGGATGACTCTGAGCTTGATTATTATCCCCGTGTCTTTGATGTTGGCGAGAATGCTCTTATTACCTGGTCTTCAGTAAGTGATGAATACAAAAATACAGACAATGATGTTTTGGCTAAACAGAACGGCCTTGATATTCATGGCGTATTCCTTGATAAGAATACAGGAAAGCTTGCCGGGGATATCATGGAAATCACAAAGACCACCAAGGATATAGAAAAATATCAGGGAACCGGTCTTGATTTTTCAGATCAGATATCAGATGTAACTGCTGAAGTAGTAAGTGATGATGACAGCATAATCGTTTACTACTCAAAGAAACTGTTTGAGGCAGAAAAAGAGGCTTCAGTAGGTGATGCACTTTATCCCAAGTACTCAATAGTAGCTTATCGCCGCTATGATAAAAAGACAGGTAAATGGGTTGAAGAACCTGACACAAATGCTCCTATCAGTGGCCTTCTTGAAGGACTTACTCAGGAGGAAAAGGAAGAGCGAACTAATGCTTATAAGGAAATGATGTACGGTCAGAACTTCTATTCCTTCTATCCGGATGCCACTATCCTTGAAGAAATAGATACTGACACAGGTTACCTCAAGGAAGGAACAGTTACAAAGCTTGTAGAAGCGGATAACAGAAGTGCACTGATGCTTGATGCTGATGCAATAAGCTATGGCGATAAGGGATTGTTTGCCTATAGCCTTGACCTTGATGGAAATCTCAATACAATAGCTGATCGTGAGATTTATTTGCAGGAATATGATTTTACTAATGACAGGATGGATGAATGCATCATTCTGACAGGTGACAGTGTTGAGGATTGTGACGTTGAACTGGCTGAAACAGAGGGGCAGTTGTGGCTGTCCTGGCTTCGCGACGGTGATATTGTGGCCATGAACCTTACACATATCATGAATAACGAATCCAAAGCTCTCATAGAGGGCAACTATAAATACTACTATATAAATAAGGCTCTTCCTGCAGCAGGTGCTGAGCGTACCTATTTTGCTCCGGTTCCTATTGTTACCGGCAGAAAGTCACAGCAGGATGAGAGCGGTGTTGCTGCCATGAGTTCTATCGATAACTTCGATGTTAAGGCAAAGAATGGTATTTTGTATTATCTTTGGACTGAGGCTTCTGGAGAACTTGCTGACGGCATTGAAAAGGGCACAAAGGAGGCTGAGGATCCTGCTAATGCGGTAACTGAGGAGCAGATGTACTGTGAGCGAGTAATTCTTGGCAGCCTGTCAGATGAAGGCACCGATAAGTCTAACATTGCAGAAAAGACACTTCCTGTTCAAATAACAAGTATGAACGGAGCTCACTACAAGGATGCAGCCTTTGATGTTATGGATGACGGCAAGCTCATCGGCGTTTCATATCTGGCTGAGACCAGAATCATCACAATTGATGAAGCCAAGGCCATGAACAGTGATATGACTACAGAGATAAACGAGGCTGATTTCGTGCCTTACCCTGTAGAAGATATTACAAGAGCCAATGCTGTTAATTTCACAGTTGACACTACAAGTGTTCCTAAGATCAAGAATGCCGGATTTGTCAGTGCTGATGCGGAAGATGGTGCGCATTTTGCCTTTGAGGTTCTTAACGATGGCTTTGATACCATCGAAAACCTGACTGTTAGAGTAACAAATGTATATGATGGTTCTGTCATACAGGAGAATACTTTATCAAATGTTTTAGGTGGAGATATAGCAGCATTCAGCGGAGATATGGAGCTTGATGAATATGACAGAGATGCTAAGCTTCTTATCGAGCTTATAAATGACAAAAATGAGGTTATACGCTCTGAGCAGATAAGCGTTGAGATGGAAGCTGATCTTAACCTTGGAGAGATTAAGGCTGAGGCTACTGATGAAAGAGGCGTTTATAAGATCTCAGGTACAGTAACTAACGATGGAAATGCCAAGTCATTTGAGAGCAGTGTACGTCTTGGTATAGCAGGGGAATTAGATAAGACCCTTGGAAGTGCTGATGTTGAACCGCTTCTTCCGGAGCAGAGTACAGAATTCACTGGATATGTTGAACTGTCTGATGACATGTTTGAAAAGACAACTGATGAAGACGGAAATGTCACGGAGACTGTACAGCTCTTTGCCAATGTAACGGACTCCAGAGTTGAAACCAAGGTTGAGCGAAAAGCATATAAAGAAGAAGTAGCTACCATAAGTGCAATAACAGACATGACCCTTGATGTTGCTGCTGCACATATCGGAGAGGAAACTGCTACCATCAGTGAAAAGCAGCAGGTATTAAAGCTTTCACTTGGCGACAGCTTCAGACTTACTCCTGAGATTGAATCAACACTTGCTCACCTTGATAACGACTATATTGATGAGGAAGGAAATGTTCATCAGACACAGATTACCGGTGCAGAAGCTTTGAAATACCGGTTTGTATGTGAAGATGGAATCCTGGATTTCTCAGGAGAGGGAATATACGGCGAGAATAATGATGGCGCCGGACGTGTGGCCCAGGCCGGAGCAGGCAAGCTTAAGGTAATTGCTTATTACGGTGACAGAGAGAGAACTGTAACCAATCAGTCTGCCGGAACAGATTACTTTGTTCATGAGTACACCAGTGACGGTTATTCTACAATCGGTTCTGATGCTATCTGGACCAAGGAATTTGACGTTCTTGTAACTAAGGGTGGAGGAAGTGTTTCAGAAAGCAGCTTCACTGATAAGAACGGCATTATCTATGATATCGTAGATGGCAATGCTTATGTTGTGGGCCTGTCTGAGGAAGCAGCAGAGAAATTAAAGAGCATCACAATTCCTGCTACTGTAAGCCATGACGGCAAGACCTATAAGGTTGTAAAGATTGATGATGGAGCCTTTGCATCAAACGGTAATTTACTGAGCGTTAAGATAGGCAAAAATGTAACCGAGATCGGAGTAGCTGCTTTTGCAGGATGTACGTCCCTTAAGTCGGTAAGCCTTGGCGCAAATGTCCTGGTAATCGGTGACAGGGCCTTTGCTGGAGACGCAGCATTAAAGACTGCTAAACTTCCTAAGAAGCTTACCACGATTGGCGATGGTGCCTTCTCCAATACGGGACTTACGTCCATAACTATTCCTGAGAATGTTACAAGTATCGGGGAAAGAGCCTTCTATGGTTCAGTCAGTCTTAAGAAAGTAACCATAGCTTCCTCTGTGATAAAGGATCTTGGCGAGGATGCCTTTGAAAAGATTGCTGACGGTGCCGTATTTAACCTTACCATGAAGGATGCAAAAGCCAAGGAAGAGCTTAGAGGAAGACTTAGCGGGATTTTTGAGACCTTCGCTGACAAAAAAGGTATTGTTTATGAAATTAACGATATTCTTGACGGAACTGTCAAAGTTATAGGACTTACAGATGATGCCAAGAGTAAACTTAAGAAGGTTTCTATACCTGCTACCGTGAAATATAAAGGAAGCAGCTTCAAGGTTACTGAGATTGGTGAAGAGGCCTTTATTGGAAGCTCCCTCACAGGTGCTACCATTGGAAAGAATGTGAACTATATTATGGACAGGGCATTTTATGGAAGCAAAGCTCTTAAGAAAGTGACTCTTCCTAAGAGCCTTGCAAACATAGGCGAGGAGGCCTTTGCAGGAACCGGTCTCACCGGCGTAAAGCTTCCGGGAAGGCTTTTTGTTATAGAAGAAAAGGCCTTTGCAGGATGCTCCAAGCTTAAGAGAGTGACCATCACATCTAATGAGCTTATTATTGTTGAAGATGGTGCATTTGATGAAATTGCCAAGGGAGCAGTATTTAAGATTAATGTCAAGGATACAGCAGAAAAGAAAAGAATCGTTAAGCTTCTTACAAAGGAGGGAGAAAGCTTTTCAGATGCTAATGGAGTCATCTATGAGGTTGATAGTCTTGAGCTTGGACTTGTAATTGCCACAGGACTTGATGAAGATGCTAAAAAAGAACTGAAGAAACTGAATATTCCATCCAAGATTTCCTATAAAGGTATGGAATATAGAGTGGTGATGATAGGAGAAGGTGCTTTTAGCGAGAGTGCTATAACAAGTGCAAAGATTGGCGGAAATGTTCTTGGCATCGGAGATACTGCATTTAAGAACTGCGCAGCCTTGCAGAATGTAACTATCGGAAATAGCACATACTTCATTGGAGTTGCCTCATTTAAAGGATGTGTATCACTTGAAAAGATAACGATTCCAAAAACTGTAGTGGCCATCGATGCTGCTGCATTTGAAGGAGCAGGCAAGCTTAAACAGATCATCATTAAAGCACCTGTTCTTACTGAGGTTGTAAACGGGGCCTTTAAGGACATAAGTGCTAATGCAGTATTTAAGCTTTCAATGAATAAGAAATTCAAGGCTGATATCAAGAAGATTCTTGAGGCAGCCGGTGTAGCTAAAGAAAAGATCAAATAAGCTAAATAAAAAAGTGGACCTGGGGGACGGGGTTGTAGGACCATTTTTTCAAAATGATCCTACAACCCCGTCCCCCCAGGTCCATTTTCTTTTTGCTGTTTTAAATCCTTCTTATCCAGGCCCAGATAAGCTTGCTTACAAGGCCTACATCTTCCTTGAGACTTTCATCTATGCCCATTCCCTGGAAGTCGTTTCCGCTAAAGAAC
>JAEEGF011323933.1_pt1 | contig 13979 bp, 13 predicted proteins | sample 9134171 | NCBI WGS metagenome assembly JAEEGF01 (sample SAMN16246542, study PRJNA631951) | gut metagenome | biome: gut microbiome; feature: rumen; material: AP-attached | host: Bos | place: Iran: Karaj | collected 2018-10
CTCGCTTCTTGTACTACTACTTCTCTGTTTTATGTAAATCTTCTCAAAGAACGCTTTTCTTCAGTGCCTCACAAGAGCCGTCTCTCGTTTAGCGGATGCAAAGGTAGACATTATTTTCCATTCCACCAAATATTTCATGGATTATTTTAGACTTTTTAAGAAATAAATACCGATACTTGATTTGAGTCAAGTCTCGGATTACTATATACCTAATTATATATACGCGCGCGTAAACTGCAAAGAATATCACAGTTAGCTGCATGGTCATTGTCCGATTTGTCGTCATCAAACGGCCATAAGAAAAGCGAAAGAATGAAAAAAGCGATAAAAAAGATGAGGAAAAGTTTGGTAGAATGACGAAAATTGTATAATTTTGCAGCCAAATTTGAATAAATATACCGAGATGAAAGTAAAAAACGACCGATTGGAAGCGCTACGGATGATTATCTCAAGTCAGGAACTGGGTAGTCAGGATGAGTTGCTGGAAGCCCTTAAAAAGGAGGGATTCCAGTTGACGCAAGCCACGCTAAGTCGCGATTTGAAGCAGTTGAAAGTAGCCAAGGCAGCCACCATGCGAGGCAACTATGTATATGTATTGCCTAACGATACAATGTATAAGCGCGTAAGCACTCCCCGTTCCGTACACGAGATGATGCAGGTACCCGGTTTTCTGAGCATTCACTTCTCAGGCAACATGGGTGTCATCAAGACGCGTCCTGGCTATGCCAGCAGTATTGCATACAATATAGATAACAGTCATATCGACGAGATTTTGGGAACCATTGCCGGCGATGACACCATCTTTATCGTTATCAAACAGGGTACGACAAAGGATGAGGTGATTGAAGCACTGAGCGAAGTGGTGCCGAATATGAGGTAAGAAGAAGTAAGAGCTAAGAGCTAAGAAGTAAGAGATAAGATTAAAATGGAACAAAATAAGAATATAGAGGTATTTGTGGCAGGTCCTGAGCATGAGGTATATGTAGATACCATTCTACAGACCATTGCCGATGCCGCGAAGGTGCGCGGAACGGGTATTGCCAAACGCACACATGAATATCTGGCAACAAAGATGAAAGAGGCCAAGGCCGTGATAGCCCTCAGTGGTGACACGTTTGCCGGCTTCAGCTATATTGAGACGTGGGGCAACAAACAATATGTGACGACTTCCGGTCTGATAGTCCATCCTGACTTTCGCGGTCTGGGTGTAGCAAAGAAAATCAAGGATATGACCTTCTCGCTGGCCCGTACCCGTTGGCCGCACGCCAAGATTTTCTCCCTGACCAGTGGTGCTGCCGTGATGAAGATGAATACGGAGTTAGGGTATCAGCCCGTGACCTTTGCCGACTTGACGGACGACGAAGCCTTTTGGCGTGGTTGCGAGGGATGTGTCAACGTGGACGTCCTGCACCGTACAGGTCGTAAATACTGCATCTGCACAGCGATGCTCTACGACCCCGAGGAGCATTTGCCCGCCAAGATTCCTGAAGAGGTCTTAGAGCGCATTAAGGCACTGGATGAAAAGTAAAAAAGTAAAAAGTTAAAAATATAAAAAGTACATATATGAGCAAGAAAAAAGTAGTAGTAGCCTTCAGTGGTGGCTTGGACACCAGCTACAACGTGATGTATCTGACCAAGGAGTTAGGTTATGAGGTTTATGCCGCCTGTGCCAATACAGGTGGTTTCTCGGCCGAACAACTCAAAAGAAACGAAGAGAACGCCTACAAGTTGGGCGCCGTGAAATATGTGACGCTCGACGTGACGCAGGAGTATTACGAGAAGTCGCTGAAGTACATGATTTTCGGCAACGTGCTGCGTAACAACTGCTACCCGATCTCAGTCAGCAGCGAGCGCATCTTCCAGGCCATCGCCATTGCGCGCTATGCCAAGGAGATTGGGGCCGATGCCATCGCCCATGGCTCTACGGGTGCCGGCAACGACCAGATTCGTTTCGACATGACGTTCCTCGTGATGGCTCCTGGCGTTGAGATTATCACGCTGACGCGTGACCGTAACCTGACTCGTAAGGAGGAGGTGGACTACCTGAATGCCAACGGCTATTTTGCAGACTTCACCAAATTGAAGTACTCGTATAACGTCGGCATCTGGGGCACCAGTATCTGCGGTGGCGAGTTGCTCGACCCCACACAGGGACTGCCCGAGGAGGCCTATCTGAAACACGTCACCAACCCCGAGAAGGAATCGCTGTTGAAGATTCAGTTCGAGAAGGGCGAGATTGTGGCTGTCAACGGTGAGCAGTTCGACGACCATATCAAGGCCATTCAGAAGATTGAGGAGATTGGTGCCTCGTACGCCATCGGCCGTGACGCCAACGTCGGCGACACCATCATCGGTATCAAGGGTCGCGTCGGTTTCGAGGCTGCTGCACCCAAACTGATTATCGAAGCTCACCGCCTGCTGGAGAAGTCTACCTTGAGTAAGTGGCAGCAATACTGGAAGGACCAAGTAGCCAACTGGTACGGTATGTTCCTGCATGAGAGCCAGTACTTAGAGCCCGTCATGCCAGACATTGAGGCCATGCTCACATCTTCACAGCGTAATGTCACGGGTACTGCCATTCTGAAGCTCCGTCCTTACGGTTTCGAGACCGTAGGTATCGACAGCGCCAACGACCTCACCAAGAGCAAACTCGGCGAATACGGTGAGACCCAGACTGGTTGGACAGCTGACGAGGCCAAGGGCTTCATCAAGGTCAGCTCTACCCCACTCCGCGTTTACTACGGCATCCACAAGGATGAGAAAAGGTAAAAAAGTCAAAAGGTAAAAAAGTAAAATGAAAATAGGAATATTAGGTGCAGCAGGTTATACAGGCGGAGAATTAATCCGCCTGCTGTTGAACCATCCCGAGGCAGAGATAGTCTTTGCCAATTCAGAGAGCAATGCAGGTAATTTGGTATCAGATGTCCACGAGGGACTCATTGGCGATACCGATTTGAAGTTTACTGACGCGATGCCCTTCGACCAAGTTGACGTCGTCTTCTTCTGCTTCGGTCACGGCAAGAGCGAGGCTTTCCTCAAAGAACACACCATCCCCGAGAACGTTAAAATAATCGACTTGGCACAGGACTTCCGCATCAAGGGCAGCCACGACTACGTCTATGGTTTGCCTGAAATCAACAAGGAGGACATCCAGAAGGCACAACACGTAGCCAATCCCGGCTGTTTTGCCACCTGTATCCAAGTAGCGTTGTTACCTGCCGCCCACCTTAACATATTAAAGGAGGACGTGGCTGTCAACGCCATCACAGGTTCGACAGGTGCCGGTCAAAAGCCAGGTGCCACCACTCATTTTTCGTGGCGCAACAATAATCTGAGCATCTACAAGCCATTTACCCACCAGCACCTGGCGGAAATACGCCAGTCACTGGCACAGGTGCAGGGTTATCTGGATGCCGACATCGATTTTATCCCCTATCGTGGTGACTTCGCCCGCGGTATCTTTTGCACCGCTGTCATTAAGACCAAGGCACCCATCGAGGACATCATCGAGACCTACAAGGAGTTCTACCAGAATGCTGCCTTCACCCACTACACCGACAAGGCCATTGACCTCAAGCAGGTAGTAAACACCAACAAGGCTCTTGTCCATTGCGAGAAGTACGGTGACAAGCTGCTTGTCACTTCCGCCATTGACAACTTGTTGAAGGGTGCCGTAGGTCAAGCCGTCCAGAACATGAATCTCATGTTCGGCATTGATGAGACGTCAGGTCTCAAACTCAAGGCTTCTGCATTCTAAGAAATCGGATGACGGCATTGCGGATGCTGGTAAGGCCGAAGTCAGCGGGATTCACCTCACGGATGGGAATCCAGAGGGCTTCGGCAGCATCGTCGGCAGCCTTGATGGGCGGGACATTGCCATGAACAGGTACATAGAAATCCATATCAAGAGTATGGACGCCCATACCACTATACTCATAGACATTAGGTGAGGAAAAGAGATACTGGATGTCCGTGACGTCGAGCCCTGTCTCTTCCTTGATTTCGCGACGCATACCGTCTTCTACCGTTTCATACATATCCACAAAGCCACCTGGCAGGTCGAGGGTGCCCTTGGCCGGTTCCTTGGCGCGGCGAACCACCAACATCTCCTCTTGGTCGTTGACGATAAAGGCTGCCGTAGCGGAACAGGGATTAGCATAATACGTAAAGCCGCAGTCTAGACAATGCTTACTCTTGAAATTATTGATCTCAAAGCGGGAGCTGCCACAGACGGGACAAAACACGAATTTATCTAATGGATGTGACATTATTCTTAATCACGAATTGCATAATTACTAACCACGAATTTCACGAATTAAGTTCACGTCGGCGGACAGCACCGAATTCGGATGACACATAGTTCTGAAGGCTGCTACAGACTTCTGCAGAGAACTGCTGGCCGGAGGCAATAAGTCGGTCCCATTGTTGCTCAGTCAGTCCCTGTTGCAGTTGTTCACGCGTAATACCGTCTCGGATGAGACCATAGAGGAAACCGGCATTGAAGTTGTCGCCGGCACCAATGGTACTCACTGTCTGGATAGGTTCGACGGGATACTGTTTATGGAATCCGCCCGTGCTGAACAAGTCAATGGGTTCGGCAGCATGCGTGTAGATGAACTGGTGGGTATAGAACTGGATTTCAGAGCGGTAAATGGCCGCAGCATCTGTTTTATGGAAAAGTATCTCGAAATCTTCCGACGAGCCACGCACGATATCTGCCAGTTCAAAGTTCTCCAGCAGGTTGGCGCGCAGGCGCATGGCCTCGCTCTGATGGGAAGCACGGAAATTCACGTCGTAGTAAAGAATAGCCCCATGCTCATGGGCATATTGTAAGAAGTCATAAACCTGTTTGCGGATAACAGGGTTTAAAGCATAGTAAGAACCGAAGAGCACGATGTCGTCGGGCTCGATGTCAGGATACTGGAATTCGAGGCGGTCGTTGGGATGGTCCTTATAAAAAACGTAGTCGGCATCATTCTTTTCGTCCAAGAACGCCAAAGACAAGGGCGACTTCGTGTTGGGATACACACAGACACTCGACGACGGACAGCCATTTTGTTCTAAGAAGTTTGTAATCAGACGCCCCACACGGTCATTACCCGTTTCACTGATAAAACCTGTACTGACACCAGCCCGTCCCAGCGAGATGATGGCGTTGAACGTACTGCCACCAGGCAGAGCACTGATGGGTTGAGAGTCACGGAAAATGATGTCGAGAACGGTCTCTCCTATTCCTATTACCTTACGCATAATCTTATTTTTTCGTGCAAAGGTACAACTTTTAATTAAGAATTAAGAGTTAAGAATTAAGAAAATTACAGCATACCTACATTTTTTCTTACTTCTTAATTCTTAACTTTTAACTTTTTTATTACCTTTGCATGCGATATGAAAAAATACAATACAGCAACACTGTCCAACGGTCTGCGCATCATCCATCTGCCGTCACCATCGCCCGTGGTGTATTGCGGCATCGGTGTTGCTGCCGGTTCGCGTCACGAGATGGCTGGCGAGGAGGGTGTAGCCCACTTCGTCGAGCACATGAGCTTCAAGGGCACGCGGCGTCGTTCTGCCATCCAGATACTGAACTGTCTGGAGAGTGTTGGTGGCGACTTGAATGCCTTTACGAATAAGGAAGACACCATGTTCTATGCCGCCATCCAGAAGGAGCACTTTTTACGGGCTGTCGACCTATTGACAGATATCGTCTTCTGCAGCCAATATCCCCAGCACGAAGTAGAACACGAGGTGGACGTCATTTGCGACGAGATAGAGAGCTATAACGATACACCTGCCGAACTCATCTACGACCTTTTCGAGAACCAACTGTTCAAGGGTCATCCTCTGGGACATAATATATTAGGAACGCGCGAGCAGGTACAATGCTTTACGTCGCAACATGCCCTCCGCTTCACCCAAAGATACTATCGGCCTGACAATGCCATCTTCTTTGCATATGGTGATGTGAACTTTACCCGATTGGTGAAGCGTTTGGAATCGAGGAGGGAGGAAGGAGGAACGATGAACGATATTACTCCGATTCTTGACATTTCTCCTTCCTCGCTCCTCCCTCCTCATTCCTCGAATAAACAGGAGCATCATCAAGCCCACGTCATGCTTGGTTGCCAGTCGTTCAGCTACAACGATTCACGACGCATGCCTCTCTTCCTATTGAACAACATCTTGGGCGGTCCTGGCATGAATGCCCGTCTGAACCTTAAACTGCGCGAACAGCACGGACTGGTATATACCGTCGAGAGTTCGATGGCCAGCTACAGCGATACGGGCGTGTGGAGCGTCTACTTCGGCTGCGACCATCACGACGTGAAGCGCTGTATCCGACTGGTACGTCGCGAACTGGACCGTATGATGCAAGCACCACTCACTGAACGCCAATTCGTTGCAGCCAAGCGACAACTGAAAGGGCAGCTCACCATTGCTGCCGACAATCGCGAGCAGTTTGCACTTGATATGGCCAAACACTTCCTGCACTACGGCAAGGAGCGTAGTCTCGAAGAAATGATAGAACAGATAGATGCTGTCACGGCACCCCAACTGCAGGATGTGGCGCAACAACTCTTTGCACCAGAACACATGCAGCAACTCATCTTATAACACGAAACCTATGGAACAACTACTGCACTATTGCTGGAGACATAAGATGTGGCCGCTCGGCGACCTGCAGACCACCGACGGTCGTCGCGTGGAAGTCATCGATCCCGGTCTACACAATCGTAATGCCGGTCCCGACTTCTTCAATGCCAAGGTGAAGATTGCCGATACGCTATGGGTGGGCAACGTCGAGATTCACGACCGTTCGTCACATTGGTACCAACACGGTCACGACAAAGACGAACATTATAATAATGTGGTGCTACACGTCGTTGGCGAGGCCGACCGTGACGTCCAAACGCTGGAGGGCAATTTCGTGCCTCAATTGGTGATGCAGGTTCCCCCGTTAGTCCAGCAGAACTACGAAGAACTGCTGAAGACCGACCAGTACCCGCCCTGCTATAAGATCATCCCTACCCTGGCGCCACTCGTCATTCATTCGTGGATGGCAGCATTACAGACGGAACGACTGGAACAAAAGACCATCGCCATCCGCCAACGTGCTGAAGAGCGCAACGGTTCGTGGGAGGACGCCTACTTCCAGACGCTGGCACGCAACTATGGATTCGGCATCAATGGCGATGCCTTCGAGGAGTGGGCCCGTCATATTCCTTTGGGTGCCGTCGGCAAGCATCGTGACAACCTATTTCAGATTGAGGCGATCTTCATGGGACAGGCCGGACTTCTGGAGCTTAACACCGTTCCTGAACGCTATCAGCAACAGGCACTGAACGAGGGATACTTTGCCAAGTTACGCAACGAATATCAGTATCTGGCCCATAAGTTCCAGTTGCAGCCCATGAATGCCCAGTCGTGGCGATTCCTCCGTCTGCGACCGCAGAACTTCCCGCATATCCGCATTGCCCAATTGGCCAACCTCTACTACATGCGTAAGGCAGGACTTTCAGAGTTGATAGAATGTCCTGACGTCATCAGCCTAAGTGAAAGAATGCGCACACAGGTGACACCTTATTGGGAAACCCACTATACGTTTGGTTCGGAGAGCACCAGCAATGCTAAGCATCTGTCACCCTTCTCCATCAACTTGTTGCTTATCAACACCTGCATTCCCCTGCTCTTTGCCTATGGGCGTCATACCTGTCGCGAAGAGCTCTGCGACAGGGCCTTCGACTTCCTCGAACAGCTGAAAGCAGAGAACAACCACATCATCCGCATGTGGCAGGAGTGTGGTCTCACGGTGAGATCGGCAGGCGACTCACAGGCACTCATTCAGTTGAAGAAGGAATATTGCGACAAGAAGGACTGCCTGCGCTGTCGCATTGGTTATGAATATTTAAAGAAACAATCGTTATGACGTAATAACGTGATAACGTAATAACGAGAAAACATGAATAAATACGTTTTTGAAACCCGTATGGAGGTGCGCGATTACGAATGCGACATCGAAGGCATTGTGAACAATGCCAACTACCTCCACTATACCGAGCACACGCGTCACCTGTTTCTCCGCCAGTGCGGACTTTCGTTTGCCGAGATGCACGAAAAAGGAGTCGATGCTGTGGTGGCTCGCATGAATCTGCAATTCAAGACGCCCTTACGCTGCGACGACGAGTTCATTTCGCGTCTGTGGCTCGAGAAGCAAGGCATCAAGTACGTGTTCCATCAGGATATCTTCCGTGCCAGCGACGAAGCCCTCTGTTTTCGTGGCGATATCACGCTGGTTTGTCTGGTCAACGGAAGACTGGCAGGCAGCCCTGATTATGATGAAGCTTTCCGCGATTATATTAATTCGTTATAACGTAATCACATCATAACGATATAAAAAAATCACGAAGATATGTTGAACGCTGACGAAATATACTACACCATAGCTCTCACCCGCATGACGGGCTTCAACCAGCAGATGGCCCTGCAACTGTATCAGGCATTGGGCAGTGGCCAAGCCGTCTACGAACACCGTAACGACATTGGCGACGTCGTGCCAGACAGCACTCCACGACTTCGCGAGGCTATGAAGCATTGGGACGATGCGCTAAAACGTGCTGCTGCCGAGATGGCTTTCATCGAACAGAAAGGCATCAAAGCACTCACACTCAACGACGAGGAATACCCACAACGTATGCGTGAATGCCCTGATGCACCTATTATACTATATTATAAAGGTAGTGCCGACCTCAACCAGCGCTATGTGCTGAACATCGTGGGCACACGACATTGTACCACCTACGGACAGGATATGATAAGACGCTTCATCAGCGACTTGCGCACCATGTGTCCACAGGTGTTGATTGTCAGCGGACTGGCCTATGGCATCGACGTCTGTGCACATAGCAATGCTCTTCAGCAGGGCTTCGAAACGGTAGGCGTGTTAGCTCACGGACTGGATCAGATTTATCCACACGCCCATCGCGACATTGCTGTCAAGATGCTGACGCAGGGTGGATTGCTGACAGAGTATATGAGTCAGACAGAAGCGCTACCTAATAACTTTCGCCAACGCAATCGCATTGTGGCAGGTATTTCGGATGGTACCATTCTTGTCGAAAGCGCCATTAAAGGTGGCGGGCTCATTACCTGTCGCATCGCTCAGGAGTACGGTCGAGACGTCTTTGCATTCCCAGGTACTGTAGGTATGCCTTATAGCGAAGGCTGCAACAAGATGATTCGTAACAATACCGCAGCACTCATCACCCGTGCTGAAGACTTGATAGAAAATATGGGATGGCCAACCATTGGGCAGAAACCAGAAGCCGTAGAACGCCAACTATTCCCAGACCTTACACTCGAGGAGCAGCAAGTGGTCAGTTTGTTGCAGCAGACCAACGACCTACAGCTCAACATAATCAGTGTCAAAACCAATATTCCCATTGGTCAGCTCACGGCTCTCCTCTTCTCGCTTGAGATGAAAGGCGTGATTAAACCATTAGCGGGCGGTACATATCATCTGCTGAAATAGCTTTTTTCTTTCATTTTCACCTCGTTTTGCGACAAGAGTTTGCCCTATGACACACTTTTGTCGCGAAATGACTTTTGTGTCGCTACTACAGAAGAAGAAAAACAAGAAAAAAGTTGGAACCAAAAGAATATCGTCGTATCTTTGCACCAACAAAAGAAAACAACTTAGTATTAACAACTTTAAAAAAAGAAAGGAAACAAGTTATGGCAAAGACTCCAGTAGCAATGAAGGTTGACGGTTACAAGGATCGTGAAGTATTGAAGGTAACCTATGAGTTCGATCAGGAAACAGACGTGGAAGGACAGATGGCCGGTATCCCACGCGGTGGTAAGATCACTGTTCGCGTCAAGGCGCTGAACGATGGAACACCTGACCTGATGGCATGGATGGTAGAGCGCAACCTGCCAAAGAACGGAAGCATCGAATTCCTGGAAACAAAGACAGGTAAGTCAATGAAGACCATCAAGTTCACCAACGGCTATTGCGTTGACTTCGAAGAGAAATGGGAAGACAAGGTAGGGCATTACGAGGAGATTCAGATCACCTGTAAGCAAATCGAGATTGGCTCCGTCAAGTACGAGAACGAATGGGCATAACGCAGTTTAAAGTTTATAGTTTACAGTTTATAGTTTATAATTAACAATTAAAGAATAGAAAGGAAACAAGATATGGCAGAGAATGTAACACCGGTAATCCTCAAGGTTAAGGATTTCGAGAATCGTGAAGTATTGATGGTCGACTACAAGTTTAATCAGGCCACAGATCGTGAAGGACAAATTGCAGGTATACCCCGCGGCGGTCGCCTCAAGGTGCGTGTCAAGGCAATGAACGACGGCAACAGCCAGTTGCTACAGTGGATGCTCGCTCCAAACGACCCACGCGACTTCACCGTCACGTTCCAGAACACTGTTGACGGATCGACGATGAAGGAGCTGAAAGGCACAGGTTGCTATTGCGTAAATTACAAGGAGAGCTGGGAAGACGGCGAGGAGCACTTCGAGGAAATCGAGATCGTATGCCAGAAGCTCGAGAACGGCCCTGTAAATTTCGAAAACCCCTGGAAGTAATTCACAGCATAAATTACCAAGTGTGTGCAAAGGTCGCTTAGCGAAACAGGCTAAGCGACCTCATTTTATGCAATGGCGACAGATTTTAAGGGCCTGAAAGAATAATATTCTGCTAATCCATTAAACTTTTGGGTTTATTTCGCGTCAAAGAGGTAAACAAGAACTAAATGAAGACAACACGTACCACTCTTTTTCTTATTTTTTGCTGTCTCGGCGTACTCCGGATGACGGCTCAGACACGTGTCGACAGTACAGCCCGCGTCAAAACGCTAAAGGGCGACACGCTCATGGAAGTCGTCGTAACGAAAAACGTGCCGAAGATGGTTATCAAGGATGACACCGTTGTGTATAATGCCGATGCCTATACAGTACCAGAGGGGTCGGTCATCGAAGCTTTGGTCGAGGCACTGCCTGGTGCCAAGATTGACGACGACGGCAAAATCAGCATCAACGGCAAGGACGTGAAGCGCTTCAAGCTGGACGGTCGCGACTTCATGACGGGCAACAACGAGGCAGTGATGAAAAATCTGCCCTCGTACGTCATCGACCAGGTGAAGGCTTACGACGAGAAGAGTGACCTGAGTCGTCTGACGGGTGTCGATGACGGCAACGACGACTTCGTGCTCGAATTTGTCACCAAGCGCAGTGCCCGTCGCGGTTTGCAGGCCAACCCTGATATCGGTTATGGTACGGACAATCGTTATGGCATCCGTCTGACAGCCATGAAACCTTTTGGTGCCATGCGCTACACGTTTATGGGTAACGCCAACAACGTCAACGACCGTAACTTCAGCGGACGAGGCGGACGTGGCCGAGGCAACAATAACGGACAGCGCAAGACGAAGACAGCGGCACTGGACATCAGCTACGAGAAGCAGAACAAGCTGAGACTGAGCGGACGCGTCACATGGAATCATAATGATGCCGACAATTGGAACCGTACCAATTCGGAAAGTTTCGTCCGTCGTACGGGTGGTGCCTTTACCAATAGTCTCAGTCAGAACTATTCGTGCAACAACAGCTGGACGGGCAACATGAACCTGCAGTGGACCATCGACTCAGTAACTACCCTCTCATGGCGTCCCGACGTCAACTTCTCGACCAACGACAGTCGCGGTTACTCTTCTTCGGCATCGTTCAACGACGACCCCTTCAAATATGTCACAGACCCGCTGGAGGAACTGGTGCAAAGGAGGACTACTGACGGACAGGACCTCATCGTCAACAGCCGACGCAACAAGTCGTTAGGCTACGGCACCAACAAGAACATCAATTCGCAACTGCAGCTCTTCCGCCGATTCGGACGCAAGGGACGCAACGTGGCACTCAACTTCGGGTTTCGTTTTAGTGACGGCGACAACAAGAATGCCAACATCACAGGCGTACACCTGTATCAGCAGAAGAAGAGATACTCGGACGAAGACTCGACCTACCAGACCAACCGCTACACCATCTCCGACAACAACAACCTGAGTTACTCGTTGGGTATCACCTACACAGAGCCGCTTCTGACCTTTCAGTCCAAAGAAAGCCAAGAGCAAGCCGCTAATGGTCCACAGCAACGCGGTCCCTTCGGCGGAGGGCGTAACAGGGTTCGTGGCTTCGGACAGCAGGGCATATTCCTGCAACTGAACTACCGCTACCAATACAGCCATCAGAAGAATGACCCTAAGACCTACGACTTCCCTGAATACCCAGATGAAGCCTTCGAGGAACTACTGAACGACTATCGTGACTGGACGAGTCTCTTCGGCTATCTGGACAACCCCTACGAGAGTTACCTCAGCACCCGCCTGAGCCGCTATTCAGAGCGTACGGAGTATAGCCACACGGCAGAAGTTCAGCTGCGCTACGTCCGCGACAAGATGAACATGAACGTCGGTCTGTCCATCCTACCCCAGCGTTCCCACTTTATACAGCAGTACCTTGGCTATCCCGTCGATACCGTACGCACTGTCACCAACATATCGCCGACCCTCAACCTCCGCTATCGCTTCAATCAGCAGACTAACCTGCAGGTGCAGTTCCGCGGACAGACCCAGCAACCCAACATCACGCAGTTGCTGGAAATCTACGACGACACCAACCCCCTGAACATCTCGACAGGTAATGCCGGACTGAAGCCTGCGTTCAACTCGAATCTCCGCGTCAATTTCCAGATGATGCGACAGCCCAAGTTCACTAGCGACGTGGACGGCTTCCAGATTCCCAAGCAACAGCGCAACTGGAGCTTCAACTGCAATGCAGGATGGACCATCACCAGCAATAGCATCGGTAACGTCGTGACCTACGACGAGAAAACAGGTGGACGAACCTCACGACCCGAAAACATTAACGGCAACTGGAGCGCCAACTTCGGCATGGGCTTCACCATCGGACTCGACTCGTTGAACCGTTGGGACCTCAGTGGTTCCATCAATGCCAACTACTCCCACCGTGTAGGCTATGTCAACCTGAACCAGACGGCCATCCCCGACCGTAACGTGACACACACCTATAACGTCAATCCCTCGTTGTCGCTCAGTTTCCGCAACAAGTGGCTCAGCGTATCACTCAATGGACGCACCACCTACGCCCGTACTGACAACCGCCTGCAAGCTTCTAACAATCTCACCACGTGGAATATCTCGTATGGTGGCAACACCAAGATTACGTTCCCCTGGGGTTCCAACCTTTCTACCGACTGCCATATGTTCAGCAAGCGAGGCTATAACGACGAGAGTCTGAACACCAACGAACTGCTGTGGAATGCACAGTTGTCGCACAGTTTCCTGCGTGGCAAGGTGTTGACCGTCATGCTGCAGTGGTACGACATTCTGAATCAGCAGACCAACTTTACACGCATGGTCAATGCCAATGGTCTGACCGACCGTGAAATCAATGCCATCACATCGTACGCCATGCTGCACGTCAGCTATCGGCTGAACCTCTTCGGCGGGCGTAATGGTAGCGGACGCGGTGAAGGACGCGGACGTCGTGGCGGCTGGGGTGAAGGTCCTGGTGGATTCCCTGGCGGCGGTGGATTCCCCGGTGGCGGAGGATTCCCTGGCGGAGGAGGATTCCCTGGCGGAGGAGGCGGCGGACCGTTCTAGAATTGTCGCAATTTGCACAGAATTTGCAAATCCCCGAAAAGAAAAAGTGCTGTAAGTTCTCCACCTACAGCACTTCGCTTGTTTAAGCCTAGTACCCAGACCCGGGCTCGAACCGGGATGGGTTGCCCCACTGGTGTTTGAGACCAGCGCGTCTACCGATTCCGCCATCTGGGCTTAAAAACCGGCTGCAAAATTACACAAAAAAAATGAATTACAAGCAATGAATTATGAATTTTTTATAAAAAGATGCTTTTTTCTTGCTTTTTTGTAAAACTTTTAGTAATTTCGCAC
>JAEEGF010631447.1_pt1 | contig 13977 bp, 10 predicted proteins | sample 9134171 | NCBI WGS metagenome assembly JAEEGF01 (sample SAMN16246542, study PRJNA631951) | gut metagenome | biome: gut microbiome; feature: rumen; material: AP-attached | host: Bos | place: Iran: Karaj | collected 2018-10
GCCTAAACCAGTTGATGACGGCAGCATAGTACTCGTCGGTGACGACGGTATATCCATACACGCCATGAGCGGCACGTCGACAGACAGCCTCCTGAATGGCGGGGGCGGCACGAAAGTCCATATCGGCCACCCACAACGGGATGACATCGGCATGAGGGGCTTCGTCATATTTCACGCAGCCAGTGCCGCGTCGTTCTACATATTCATCAAAATGATACTTCAACATAATGCTATATAATAATATAAGGAGATGACATCAAGACATCGAAGACTTATCGTCTTGTCCTCAACGCCCCTTGATGTCAATAACGCAGTTGGCGGGTTGCCGAATATTCTCATCGATAGTCACGCTACCAATGCTGTCGGCTGTGATGTGCCCACTGGTGGGATTCTTGATGTTGGTGATATGTCCGCGGATGTCGGCCTGCACATTGCTGTACTCAAACACGCGGTCGCAGTCGGGGGCGAACGAGCAGTTCTCCAACACCAGCTCGTCGGCATAGCACAGCAGCTGTTCGCCCGCCAGCTGACAGTTGATGAATCGAACGTTCTTGGAGTGCCACGCCAAGTATTCGCCATCGAGCAGCGAATCGCGAATGACAATATTCTCGCACTCCCAGAACGAGTCCTTCGTCACAATATGTGCGTTGCTAAGCTCTACGTTCTTGCAGTATTGGAACACATACTTCGAGTCGCTCTTAAGTCCATCAATCTTCACGTTCTCGCAAAACATAAAAGGATAGGTTCCATCGTGAAGCTCGAGGTTTTTCGCTTCGATGTCGCTACAACGCCAGAAGGTCTCGTCGGCATCGTTGATGACCACATCCTCTAAGTAGAGGTGGTGCATCTCTCGAAACATTTTTGGGCCGTCAATGCGGGTGTGGCGCATGTCTAAATGGTCGCTGTACCAGAGTGCCGAGCGGGCACCGACATCAAACTGACAACGGTTGATGCGGAAACCATGGACGTGCCAGAACGGATACTTGCCCCAGAAACGGCAGTCCTCGGCCTCAATGTTGCTACATTCCTTGATGGCACTCTCGCCATCGCCAATGGTAACTTGCTCCAGTCGTAAATCGTGTGATTCAAACAGCGGACGTTCACCTTCAAAATGCTGGTTTTTGATAATCTTCATATACTGAATGTGATAAATAAACATGCAAAGATAAAAAGAAAGAAAGGAAAAACAAAGGAATTTAGGTTTTTTATTATTCAAGAAAAGGGCAAATCGCAAAAAATGAGTAACTTTGCACAAAAATCAAAGGCAATGATGACACTGAAATACGATGTAGTGGTGATAGGTGGTGGCCACGCTGGCTGCGAGGCTGCATGCGCCTCGGCTAACATGGGTGCCAAGACACTCCTGGTCACCATGGACATGAACAAGATAGCCCAGATGTCGTGCAATCCTGCCGTCGGCGGAATTGCAAAGGGACAGATTGTACGCGAGATTGATGCCCTGGGTGGACAGATGGGAAGAGTGACTGATGCCACGGCCATTCAGTTCCGAATGCTCAACGTGGGGAAGGGACCCGCAGTATGGAGTCCGAGGGCGCAATGCGACCGAGGAAAATTCATTTGGGAATGGCGCAAAAAGTTGGATGAAACCGATAATTTAGATGTGTGGCAAGATCAGGCGTGCGAACTACTGGTAGAGGAAGGAAAGAAGAAAACGGTGAAGGGTGTGCGCACCATCTGGGGAGCTGAAATCCTGGCCCGATGCGTCATCGTCACGGCCGGAACATTCCTCAATGGACTGTTGCACATTGGCCGCAAGATGGTGACCGGGGGCAGGATTGCGGAGCCAGCAGTGGCCGATTTCACCGAGAGCATCACCCGCCACGGCATTCGCTCTGCCAGGATGAAAACGGGTACTCCCGTGCGCATCGACAAGCGCAGTGTTGACTTCAGCTTGCTGACCATGCAACCCGGCGAGAACCACCCTTATCGGTTCTCCTATTGCTCAGGGCCGCAGAACCAGTATGAGACATCCAATCATAAGCCAACCTCGCTGCCACAGCTGCCCTGCTGGACTGTGAACACAAACCCAGAGGTACACCGCATCCTGCGCGGTGGATTGGAGAATTCGCCACTCTACAACGGACAGATTCATTCCATCGGCCCCCGCTATTGTCCGTCGATAGAAACCAAGTTGGTGACTTTTCCCGACCGTGAACAACACCCACTCTTTTTGGAACCCGAAGGCGTAGACACCAACGAGATGTATCTGAATGGCTTCTCCTCGTCGTTGCCGATGGAAACGCAGATTGAGGCACTGAAAATGATGCCAGCCTTCAAGAACGTGAAGGTGTATCGCCCCGGCTATGCCATCGAGTACGACTTCTTCGACCCCACCCAGCTGAAGCATACGCTGGAATCGAAGCTCATCGACGGACTCTTCATGGCAGGACAGGTGAACGGCACCACTGGATATGAAGAGGCCGCCGGACAGGGACTGGCCGCTGGCGTGAATGCCGCATTGAAGTGCACCGGCGAACAAACCTTTGTGATGCACCGCGACGAGTCGTACATCGGCGTGCTCATCGATGACTTGGTGACAAAAGGCGTTGACGAACCCTACAGGATGTTTACGTCGCGAGCCGAATACCGCATCCTGCTCAGACAAGATGATGCCGACCGCCGACTGACGGAGCGCTCATACGAACTGGGACTGGCAAAGCGCGACCGATACGACTGGTGGATGGAGAAGAAACAAGGTATAGAAGACATCAGCAACTTCTGCAAGAGCTATGCCATCAAACCCAGAGAAATCAACGATGCCCTGGAACACCTCGGCACCACCCCACTCCAGTTTGGCGTGAAGCTCGAAGACCTGGTGACACGCCCCCAGCTGAACCTGAAGAACCTTTCGGAAATCATCCCACCGTTGCGCGAAGTCATCGACCGTCTGCCAAACAGAAAAGAAGAGATAGCTGAGGCCGCCGAGATACGTATTAAGTACAGAGGCTACATAGAGCGGGAACGCGTGGTGGCTGAAAAGATGCACCGCCTGGAGAACATCCGCATCAAGGGCCACTTCAATTACAACGAGCTGCAGTCGCTCTCGACTGAGGCCCGACAAAAGCTCATCGCCATCGATCCGGAGACGCTGGCACAGGCCAGCCGCATCCCTGGTGTGAGTCCCAGCGACATCAACGTGCTGCTGGTGTTGATGCACCGATGAGGCGCTGCCGAAAGGACAACGGACTACAAAACCTCATTCGTTCCACGTGAAACAAAAATCATTTTTATATCAAACAAACCACTGATTATGAACAACAAAGTGCTGATGGAAAATCTCAGGAGCATTCCTGACTTTCCGAAAAAAGGAATCAACTTTCGCGATGTGACCACCCTCTACAAGAACGCCGAGTGCGTGCAGATAATGCTCGACGAATTGGAGCAGCTCTATCGCGACAAGGGAATCACGAAAATTGTGGGAATAGAAAGTCGCGGCTTCGTGATGGCATCGGCGCTGGCCGGCAGACTGGGGTGCGGCATCGTACTGGCACGCAAACCCGGCAAGCTGCCAAGCACCGTCATCAAGGAAAGCTTCTCGAAGGAATACGGCGTGGACACCGTGGAGATGCACATCGACAGCATCAATGCGAACGACGTGGTGCTGATACACGACGATCTGCTGGCCACTGGCGGAACTGCCAAGGCCACCTTCAAACTGGTGAAGCATTTCAACCCCAAAAAGGTGTATATGAATTTCATCATTGAAATCAAAGACGAGGGACTGCATGGCCGCGACGAGTTGGAACCAATGTGCGAAGTGACCACACTGATGACGCTATAAAAGAAGAAAACATCGGATTAAAAAGCGCGACTGTTTCACGTGAAACACGAAAGGCATGACGAAGGAAGAAAACGAGAAGAGACTTGAATATCTAAAGGGTATTGTGAGGAGACTGCCAGAGAAACCGGGCAGCTATCAGTTCTACGACGAGGAGCACACCATCATCTACGTGGGAAAGGCCAAGAACTTGAAGAACCGCGTATCATCTTATTTCCATACGGAGGTGGACCGATTCAAGACGAAGGTGCTGGTAAGCAAAATCCACGACATCTCATATACCGTGGTAAATACAGAAGAAGATGCCCTGCTACTGGAGAACTCACTCATCAAGAAATACAATCCCCGCTACAACGTCTTGCTGAAAGACGGTAAGACCTATCCAAGCATCTGCGTCACCAACGAATATCTGCCTCGCGTTTTCAAGACTCGTACCATCAACAAAAAAGGAGGCACGTACTTCGGACCCTATTCGCATGTGGGTTCGATGTACGCAATCCTCGATTTAATAAAAGAACTATATAAACCGCGCACATGCCGTTTTCCAATGACCAAAGAAGGGGTGGAAAACGGCAAATACAAAGTATGCTTAGACTACCACATCAAGCGATGCAATGGCCCATGCACAGGTAAGCAAAGTTGGGAAAGCTACCAGGAAAACATACGACAAGCACGTGAAATATTGAAGGGGAACTCTCGCAAGGTGATACGTGACCTGAAAGAAAAAATGGAGCAACTGGCGGCGGAACTACGCTTTGAAGAGGCCGAAGAAGTGAAGCAAAAATACATGGCTTTGGATGGCTTCGTCACGCGCAGCGAGGTGGTGAGCCACACCATCGACAACGTCGATGTATTCAGCATCACAAGCGACGAGAAGATTGCCTACATCAACTATATCCACGTCTCAAATGGGAGCATCAACCAGAGCTTTACCATTGAATACAAGAAAAAGATGGACGAGACGGATGAAGAACTGTTGCAATTAGGCATCGCTGAGCTGCGAGATCGCTTCCAGAGTAAGGCAAAAGAGATCATCGTACAGCAGGAAATAGACTTGAACATGGAAGGCGTCGTCTTCACCATTCCTCAACGTGGAGACAAGAAAACACTGCTCGATCTGTCGATAATGAATGGCAAACAGTACAAGTTCGACCGTCTGAAACAGGCCGAGAAATTGAATCCCGAGCAGAAGCAGGTAAGATTGATGAAAGAGCTACAAGAAAAATTGCAACTCCCTACCCTACCCTACCAAATAGAATGTTTCGACAACTCAAACATCAGCGGCAGCGATGCGGTAGCAGCATGCGTAGTGTTTAAGAAGATGAAGCCCTCAAAAAGCGACTACAAACGCTATAACATCAAAACCGTAGTGGGGCCAGACGACTACGCATCGATGAAGGAAGTGGTGTTAAGACGATATAAACGACTGATAGACGAAGAGCAACCTCTACCCGACTTGATAGTAGCCGACGGTGGACGAGGACAGATGGAGGTGATACGTGAGGTGATTCAGGACGAATTGAAACTCGACATCCCCATCGCCGGACTGGCCAAAAACGACCGTCACAGAACCAATGAACTGCTATACGGATTCCCGCCCATGACGGTGGCATTGAAGACCGATTCTGAATTATTCCATGTGCTCACACAGCTACAAGATGAGGTACACCGCTTTGCCATCACCTTCCATCGCGAGAAACGTTCCAAGCACGCACTCCACAGCGAACTGGATGAGATAAAAGGCATTGGACCAAAGACCCGCGACCAACTGTTACGACAGCTAAAGTCTATCAAGAAAATCAAAGAGGCGACAGTTGCGGAACTGGAAAGCATCTTCGGAAAGGCTAAAGCCACCATCGTCTACAACCATTTCCACGGGAATGAAGGGCAAAAGGAATAGTTAAATAATCTTTCAATTGTTAAAATTACAACACGGCAAAGCAGAAAAGGGAAATAACTATTTACCAAAAGATTACACCATGCAAACATTGGAGCGCTCCATAATTCAAAAAGTCAACGCCTTTTTTCAAAAAGTCAACGCCTTTTTCCAAAAAGTCAACGCCAAATTAAAATTAAGAGCGCTCCGTATTTTGCCAAAGAATAGGTTTTGTAAAAAACATGATGGCAAAGAAATAAAAAAATTGGCCAAATCGAATAGAATGTATAAAATAATAAGTATCTTTGCAGCATAAAAACAGAGAGAGATGAGAGCAGTGATACAACGTGTGAGTCGCGCGAGCGTGAGCATCGACGGTGAGGTAAAGGCTGCCATAGGGCAAGGACTCCTCATCCTACTCGGCGTTTGCGACGAGGACGAGCAAGAAGATGTGGCTTGGCTGGTGAAGAAAACGGCAAATCTGCGGATATTCAACGATGATGACGGAGTGATGAACCGTAGTATCATAGACGTTGAAGGCCAGGCACTTGTGGTGAGTCAGTTCACGCTCTACGCCAGCTACAAGAAAGGGAATCGCCCGTCGTGGTTCCGCGCCGGCAGCCATGAGCACTCCATACCGCTCTACAACTCTTTCTGCCAGCAACTCTCGCAAGAGATAGGAAAACCCATTGGCACAGGAGAATTTGGAGCCGACATGAAGGTGGAACTGCTCAACGACGGGCCAGTAACCATCTGTATGGACACTAAAAACAAGGAATAAAGAAACCACATTGCAAAGATTCACACTAATCGATAGAACAAAATGACCATCAAAGAAGCACAGCAAATCGTTGATGCCTGGATACACAAGTATGGCGTGCGTTACTTTTCGGAACTCACCAACATGGCAGTGCTCACCGAAGAGGTGGGCGAGTTGGCCCGTGTGATGGCCCGCAAATATGGTGACCAAAGCTTCAAGGAAGGTGAGAAAGAGAACCTGGGTGAAGAGATGGCCGACGTGCTGTGGGTGTTGCTCTGCCTGGCCAACCAGACGGGCGTAGACCTGACAGAAGAACTACAGAAATCAATTGAGAAAAAGACCCGCCGCGACTCGTTGCGGCATATTGCAAACCCAAAACTAAAAGCATAAAACCATGGCTGAACAACATGAACACAAGCATCAACATGCGATGCCAATGAGCCACATCGAAGAGGCTTTGAAGAAGTACAATCTCGACATCACCGACGAGCAGGTGAGCGAGGCAGTGAAGAAAATCATCGCTGAAAAAGTGCCCCAAAACGACACACTCGAAGTAAAGAAATTCCTGATGGGAAGCGTGGAGCTGACTACTCTGAAGACCACCGACAGCGACACCAGCGTGATGGCTTTCACAGAGAAGGTGAACAAGTTTGAAGAGGAGTACCCTACCCTACCCCACGTGGCTACCATCTGTGTATATCCACGTTTTGCCCGCACCGTTCACGAGACATTAGAGGTGGAAGGTGTAGAGATAGCCTGCGTGTCGGGGTCATTCCCCAGCAGCCAGAGCCTCATCGAAGTGAAAACCGTGGAAACGGCATTGGCCGTGAAAGACGGCGCCACCGAGATCGACATCGTGCAACCCGTGGGAAGTCTGTTGGAAGGCGACTACGAAACAGTGGTCGACGAGATTCAGCAGCAGAAAGAGGCTTGTGGCGATGCCCCTTTGAAAGTAATACTTGAAACTGGGTGCCTAAAGACTGCCAAGAACATCAAGATTGCTTCGCTACTGGCCATGTATGCCGGTGCCGACTACATCAAGACCAGCACCGGAAAACTGGAGCCCGCCGCCACGCCCGAGGCCGCCTACGTGATGTGCCAAGCTATCAAGGAATACTACGATGAAACGGGCATACAGATTGGTTTTAAACCTGCTGGAGGACTGAATTCACCCATGGATGCCATCATCATGTACACCATTGTGAAGGAGGTGCTTGGCGAGCGCTGGCTCACCAACAAATGGCTCCGCTTGGGCACCAGCCGCCTGGCCAACATGCTGCTGAGCGAGGTAGTGGGCAAAGAGATTAAATTCTACTAAGACAATCCTATTCACCATAAAAGGAAAAAATCATGTAAAGCAATTGAGTCCCTAAATTTAGGGACTCAATTTGTGTCGAAGAAAAAAGGTGCAAGTGCTCTAATAGTGCCGCTTCATTACATAGTCGAGATACGTAACGAGGGCGTTGCGTATCTCTTCTTTTTTTACGCATTCATCGATGAATACCATGCTCTCGTTGTAGAAGTCCTGCATGCGGCTCTCGGCATACTCGATGCCGCCTTGCTGCTTGGTGAACTCTACCAACACGGCGATTTCATCGGTGTTGATGGTGCCAGCTTTCACCTTCAAGGCCAACTTGCTCATCGACTCATAGGTGGTTGATTTTAAGGCATAGAGCACGGGAAGCGTCAGCTTGCCTTCGGTCATATCGTTGCCGGTGGGCTTGCCTATCTCGCGCGAGTCGTAATAATCAAAGATGTCATCGCGAATCTGGAACATCATACCCAACGTTTCACCGAAGTGGCGCGCCTTCTCCATATCGGCCTCCGAAGCGTTCACCGAGAGACAACCAAGCACAGCACACGACTCGAAGAGCGAGGCAGTCTTCATGCGAATGACGTCGTAGTAAACCTGTTCTGAAAAGTCGGTGTTCTGCACATTTTGCAACTGAAGGAGTTCACCTGCCGCCAGCTTGCGCCCTACCTCGGAGAGGTTGGCCATAATCTGAAGATTATCGGTCTTGGAAACATGAAGCAGAGCGGTGGAAAGAATGTAGTCGCCTACGAGCACGGCCACTTTATTATTAAAAGTGGCATTCACCGAAGACTGTCCATGGCGCTCAGCACTCTCGTCCACCACATCGTCGTGGACAAGTGAGGCTGCGTGCAACAGTTCCAAACCGATGGCGGCATTGATGGTCACATCGGTCACCATGCCATAGTTCTTCGCCAACAACAATGTCAGCAGCGGACGCATGTGCTTTCCTTCACGCTGGCGAATGTGCAACAAGGCACTGCCCAGCAAACCATCAGCATGCGAGAGAGCTTGGCCATAGCGTTCCTTAAACTCGCTGAATTCTGCCAAGATAGGGCGTTTAATTAGAGTAAGAGAATCCATTATTTCATAATTTGGGCACAAAAATACGGAAAAATAATGAGTATTGCGAATTTTTTTAGTAATTTTACACCAAAAATCAATAAACATCATGGATAAACTGTTTTTACTCGATGCTTACGCCCTCATCTACCGGTCGTATTACGCATTTATCAAGAACCCACGCATCAACTCAAAAGGCCTTAACACCAGCGCCATCATTGGTTTCGTGAACACGCTTCAAGAGGTGATTGAGAAGGAACAACCCCGCTATCTCGGCGTGGCTTTCGACCCTCACGGGCCTACTTTCCGCAGCGAGGCTTTCCCTCAGTACAAGGCTCAACGTGAAAAAACGCCCGAGGACATCACCCGTGCAGTGCCCATCATCAAAGAACTGTTGGCTGCTTGGCATATACCCGTATTGCAGACCGACGGTTACGAAGCCGACGACGTGATAGGAACGTTGGCCAAAAAAGCAGAGGCAGTTGAACATGTCGAAACCTACATGCTGACACCCGACAAGGATTACGGCCAGTTGGTGAGCGAACGCGTGAAAATCTATCGCCCACGTCATGGTGGTGGCTACGAAGTGATGGGCACCGAAGAAGTGTGTCAGAAATACAGCCTCCCCTACCCCACCCTGGTCATCGACCTTTTGGCACTGATGGGCGACTCGGCCGACAACTTCCCCGGCTGTCCAGGCGTTGGTGAGAAAACAGCCACCAAACTCATCCAGGACTTTGGAAACGTGGAACAGCTACTCGCACGGACGACTGAACTGAAAGGAGCACTGAAGAAAAAAGTGGAGGAACATGCCGACGACATCCGAATGAGCTATTTCCTTGCCACCATCAAAACCGACGTGCCCATCGACCTCGACCTCGACGCCCTGACGATGAAGGAACCCGACAAGGAACAACTGGGCAAACTCTTCGCCGAATTGGAGTTTAAGACGCTGGCAGAGCGCATTCTTAAAAAATCGGAAAAAATCACAAAAACCGCTAATCAGCAGCTCTCTCTATTTGAAGAAAATCCTACCGAGGAGGCAGGAAGTGAAAAATTTTCGAGTTTTGAGACCATTAAAACCGTTATTCACGACTATCAATTGATTGATAATGAGGAAGAAATGTTCCGTCTTCGTGATTTTTTATTGACAAAAAAATTTTTAAGTTTAGACACGGAGACAACTTCGACCAACGCTATCGAGGCAGAATTGGTGGGTTTGAGTTTCTCGGTGGAGCCTCACAAGGCGTTTTATGTGGCCGTGCCAAAGGAACGTGAAGAGGCAATAAAAATTGTTAATCTTTTTAAACCGATTTACGAAGACACGAAAATTTTGAAAATTGGGCAGAACTTGAAATATGATTTGGAAGTTTTAAGAAATTATAACGTTCAGTTACAACCTCCCATGTGGGACACGATGATTGCCCATTATCTTATCCAGCCCGAGCTGCGCCACAACATGGACTTCATGGCCGAAGCCTACTTGGGCTACCAGACGGTGCACATCGACGAGCTGATAGGTCCACGCGGCAAAAACCAGAAGTCGATGCGCGACCTCACCCCCACCGAGGTCTATGAGTATGCCTGCGAGGATGCCGACATCACCCTGCAGCTGAAGAACGTGCTGGAACCTGAGCTGAAGAAGAACGAATGCGAACGGCTGTTCTACGACATTGAGATGCCCCTGATGCCCGTGCTGGCCGAGATGGAGATGACCGGCGTGGTGCTCGACACCGATGCCCTACGCCAAACATCCAAAGACCTCACCGCACGTATGAACGAAATTGAGGCACGCATTTATGAACTGGCGGGTGAGCAATTCAACATCTCCTCGCCTCGACAGGTGGGCGACATCCTGTTCGGAAAGATGAAGATTATTGATAAACCCAAGAAGACCAAGACGGGACAGTATGTCACCTCGGAGGACGTGCTGACGCAACTACAAGGCAAGCATGAGATTGTGGCGGACATCCTTGCCTTCCGTGGACTGAAGAAACTTCTTTCGACCTATGTTGACAACCTGCCTGGACTCATCAACAAACGCACAGGACATATCCACACCTCGTTCAACCAATGCGTCACCGCCACGGGACGACTGTCGTCAAGCGACCCAAATCTGCAAAACATTCCCGTGCGTGGCGAAGACGGAAAGGAGATTCGCAAGGCATTTGTGCCAGAACCTGGTAGTCTGTTCTTCTCGGCCGACTACAGCCAGATAGAACTGCGGGTGATGGCCCACCTGAGCGGCGACGAGCACATGATTGCAGTGTTCCGCGAGGGCAAAGACTTGCACGCCGCCACCGCCAGCACCATCTATAAAAAAAGCATCGACGAGGTGACACGCGACGAGCGCACGAAGTCGAAACGAGCCAACTTCGGCATCATCTACGGCATCACCGTCTTCGGTTTGGCCGAACGCCTCGGCATCAGTCGTGATGAGGGCAAACAGCTCATCGACGGATTCTTTGAGACCTTCCCACGTGTACACGACTATATGGAGCGTGCAAAAGCCGAGGCACGCCAGCGCGGCTATGTGGAGACCCTCTTCGGCCGCCGCCGCTACCTGCCCGACATCCTTTCGCAGAACGCCACGGTGCGCGGATTCGCAGAGCGCAATGCCATCAATGCCCCCATACAGGGCACAGCCGCCGACATCATCAAGGTGGCCATGATCCGCATCCATCAGCGCTTCAAGGACGAAGGCATCCGCAGCAAGATGATTCTGCAAGTGCACGACGAACTGAACTTCAGCGTGTTGCTCGAAGAGAAGGGTAGGGTAGAGGCCATCGTCATCGAGGAGATGCAGAACGCCCTCGCCCTCAGCGTGCCCCTCGTGGCCGACTGCGGCTGGGGCGAGAACTGGTTAGAGGCGCATTAACTGTTCTGTCGCCACCACCACACCGACGAGATGGTCGGCGCACTGCGGCTGTTGGAGCGGCGGGGGGATATTTTGGTGTTTTTGGTGAGCGTTTTCAACTGTGGGGTCAGGTGCATCCTCATCTGCTGAAAGGCGTTGAGCACACATCTATGAAAATAAATGAGAGAATCTTTGTTATTTCAGGAAATAAAACGTAACTTTGCGGTGTCAAAGCCACTAAGGGCTATGCCGACCGAGTATTATGGCACAAGAGGAAAAGAAAAGGCGGGGCTACGCCGTAGGCGTGCAGATGTTCGACTGGATTCGCGAACGCGGCTCCATGTATGTCGACAAGACGGAATACGTGTGGAAGATGGTGTCGACCGATGCCGTCAATTTCTTCTTGAGCCGCCCACGCCGCTTTGGCAAGTCGCTGCTGATTGACACCCTTCGCTGCTATTTCGAGGGAAAGAAGGAACTGTTCGAGGGCTTATATATATACGACAAGGAGAAGGAGTGGCGACAATACCCCGTCATCCGACTCGACCTCAGCAACGGCAAGTACTACGAGAAGGAGCGAGTGCACGGCACCATCAGCAGCATCCTGCGCGACCATGAAAAACGATGGAAAACGACCGTCTACGATGAATACAACTATGACGACCGACTGAAAAACATCATCCATGCCGCTTACGAGCAGACAGGCCAGAAGGTGGTCATCCTCATCGACGAGTACGACGCCCCAATGCTCGACAGCATCACCAACTGGGAGTTGCAGGACTACATCCGCGACCGCATCCGCAATCTGTTCTCGCCCTTGAAGGCCCAGGCGCAGTATCTGCGCTTTGTGTTCCTGACGGGCATCTCGAAGTTTTCGCAGCTCTCGGTGTTCAGCGAACTCAACAACCTACAGCAGCTCACCTTCGACCCTGCCTACGAAGCCGTCTGCGGCATCACCCATGAGGAAATGCTCACCCAGCTGAAACCCGACATCGAGCTGCTGATGGAGACTCTAAATAGAGACTATGCCCGTTATCAACTGCACTACAGCTATGAAGACATCGTGTCCAAACTGAAGGAGATGTACGACGGATATCATTTCTCCGACCATTTTACTGACGTGTATTGCCCTTGGAGCCTGGTAAACGCCTTTGCAATGAAACGTATCATGAACTTCTGGTTCTCTACCGGCACACCAACCATGCTTGTCAACGTGATGCGGCAGCACAGCGTCAGCTTGCAGCAAATAGAGCACATCAGCGTGAACCTGCGCCGGTTCGACGCCCCCACAGAGCGCATCAGCGACCCCATTCCCGTGCTGTTCCAAAGTGGCTACCTGACGCTGAAGAGCTACAACCCACTGGAAAACGAGTACGAGTTAGGGTTCCCCAATGGTGAGGTGCGCGAAGGATTTGCCTACTCGCTCTACAAATACTACATGGAGGACTATGTGGGCAGTGACGACGCTTTGGGCAATGCCTTCAAGCGCCTGCGCCGCAGCGACATCACGTTTGAGCAGTTTGTTGACACCATTCGCCGATGGTACGCAGGCATCCCGTATTCCATCACCGACAAGAACCAAAACGAACAGCTCTATCAGTCGCTCATCTATGCCGCGCTGATGGCCTTCGGAGCCGACGTGCAAGCCGAGGACCAGACGTCCGACGGCCGCATGGACATCGCCCTGAAGCTGCCGCAAGCCATCTACATCCTTGAACTGAAGTATGGCAAGAGCGCCGACAAGGCCACCGACCAGATTATCACCAAAGACTACGCCGTGCGCTTCGCTGCCGACAGCCGACCGGTGTGGGCCGTGGGCATGAACATCAGCGAAGACCGCCGCACCATCGACCAATACAAGATTGTACAGGTGAAATAAGTATTATCTTTGCATTTAAAACATCAGCATACCATGACACAAATAGAAAGAAAATACCCAGTAGGCATTCAGACGTTCTCGGAAATCATCCAGGGAGGATACGTTTATGTTGACAAGACTGACTTGATGTGGCAGCTACAAAACGCGTCGAAATTCATATTCCTCAGCCGACCGCGCCGCTTCGGCAAATCACTGCTCACATCAACGTTCCACTCGTTCTTCGATGGTGAGAAAAAGCTTTTCGAGGGTCTGAAGGTGATGCAGCTCGAAAAGGAGTGGATTAAATACCCTGTGCTGCACTTCGACATAAGCCGACTGAAGTACAAGACCGTCAGCCTCTATGCCGCTGAGCTGAACCGCCAGATGCAGAAGTACGAGGAGGAATTTGGTTCGAACCCTGCGGAAGCCACACCAGGCATGAAACTGGCGGGC
>JAEEGF012298326.1_pt1 | contig 13977 bp, 12 predicted proteins | sample 9134171 | NCBI WGS metagenome assembly JAEEGF01 (sample SAMN16246542, study PRJNA631951) | gut metagenome | biome: gut microbiome; feature: rumen; material: AP-attached | host: Bos | place: Iran: Karaj | collected 2018-10
AGTGCTGCCTGATGAAAAGTGTCAATTAGTATTAACTTAAAATAAGTGAATTATGAACGAAGATATTTTTGCTTCAATTGTTAATGACATGAAGAATGAATTTGACTCTCATGACTTTATCAAAGAATTTATCTGGCGAAATCCCACTATCTATGGTAATTTGCTAATAAAGCATGACAATGTAACAAGAGCGCATGCGGAAATTTCAAGATTTTTACTTGACCATTCGAGTACATTAATGATTGAGAAAAATGGTGAAAAAGATTCTGATGGCATCTTTGGTCATTGCAATTCTTGTGCCAAATGGAGAAAGGTTCAGTAAGTATACGTTATGAAAAGATTGTTTTTATTTTGCTTAGTGACGTATTGCGTCCAATTTGCAAATGCTCAATTTAGTGGTAAGGGCTCAGGTACAGAAGAAGACCCATATCTTGTGACATCGGCTTTGAATGTTGATGAAATCCGCTATTTTCAAGGGAAAGAAGGCGTAGTGTTTAAATTGATGAATGACATAGACATGAGTGGGTTCATAGAAGACACTTATGCTAATGCTGGTTGGAATCCACTACCTGATTTCCAAGGAGAATTTGATGGTAATGGGCATACAATCTCGGGACTTTTTATTAATCGCCCTAAAGTTGCAGATATTGGTTTCTTTAGTAAAATTACTGGATCATGTATTCACGATTTGATATTAGTATATGATGGTGATGTTATGGGAATTGCAGTGCCAGTTCATATTGGTAATTATAAATATTATAATGGAAGTGTAGGTGGGTTATGCGCCACTGCTATAGATTCGGATATTGAACGTTGTATCGTCAAAGGGAAAAAATTTAAGGGATTAGACCGCGTTGGAGGACTTTTGGGATGTGCAACTTCATCAACATCTTCCTCAAAAGTCACCGAATGCATTGTCGAATGTGTCAGTGTAGTAGGTGACGATTGTGGCGGTTTGATAGGATGTTGTAATAAATACCAGATAACAAATAACAGAGTACAAACGACCATGTTTTTTTATGATTGTCCAAAAGAACCAGATTATTCACCACATTTTTGTGGTGGTGTTGTGGGTGACTCTTATTATCAAGGTGGCAACAACAAGATCTTTAATAATTTTTTCAAGGGAAATATACATAGTTATTCTGATCCATTTGAATATGATTCAAAAAGTTATGTTGGTGGGATTTCTGGTGGCACTGGTGGATATAGTAATGTTGCAATTAGTGATTCTATTATTTTTCATTATTATACAAACAACGGTAGACAGATTGTTGGAAGGATTGGTGGTATAGGTGGTGCATCCCCAACTGCAACTAATGCGAATAAGGCATATAGTAAAACTGTAATAATGAAAGGGAAAGAATGTTCATATGCGACGGATAGTGAAAATGACGGTATGGGTATTGGAGAAATTCTGTTGAAGAATGAAAATATGTACAGAAACATGGGGTGGGATATGGATAATGTTTGGACTATAGATGACGGCAACTCATACCCGAGACTTAAATGGGAGGTGGAAAAAGAGATGGATAAACATAAACTCATTATAACTAATCAAGGCAAGGAAATAAATGATAACGACGAACTGACATTCCTCGCAGAAAAAGTAACAACGAATTTGGGGGGCGGTATCAGCTATACGTATTATCAGTGCATTCCTGATGAACCAATAATAGAAAACACTTCAAGTCGTTCACAACAGGTTACAGTTACTATAACGTCTGAAGATTTTGCTCATCTGAAATGGGCAGGTATTAATAACCAAGAGACAGATATGAAAGAAGCGACTGAAACAAGAACCTGTCAATTAGAAAGAAGTGCATCTGTGCCACTGAAGTTACATGCCATCTTTGCAGAACAGGACTTTGGGAGCTATACGGCTAATGTTCAAGTTTCATGTGACAACTTTACAAGGAATTTCTCAATTAGGTTTAGCAATGAGAATCCAAATAAACCAATATGTCCAACACCTTTCATTGACTATGCTGATGGAAAATTAACCTTTAGTTGTGATATTGAAGGAACACCTGAATATCATGTGAATATTACAGACCCAGACGTAAACACGTTTACTGTTAATGGCGAACTTCAGTTAGAACGTACATATAATGTTGAAGCGTATGCTACAGCAGAAGGATATCAGCCTTCAGAGACTGCATGTCTTACTTTATGCTGGATAGATAAGGATATAGTGGAATATACAGATGGGTTAGTGAAGGAAGAAGGCTTTCCTTTAAAGATTCGTACAGACAAAGGGGCAGTTTCCGTATCAGGAGTTTTGCCAAACACATTTGTCTCTGCTTACTCTTTGGATGGAATTCTGTTAGACAGCACTACAAGTGCTTCTGGGACAGTTAACCTGAAAATTCCTGCTAATACAGATGCTGTAATCTTGAAATTTGGTGATAACAGCATAAAGGTGAGGATTAAGTAACATATCATCGCGCATGAAAGGAATAGGGTGGAGCCTTCGGGTTTCACTTTATTCTTTATTAGCTAATTTGTGACAATTTTCTAAGTTGTTTTCGAGCAAAAAGTAGCTTAAATAAAAATTTTTCTATGTTGATTTTTCCTCCTCCTGAATAAGATGATGTAAGATGTAAGAAGGAAGAAGGAAGACACATTCCATTATCTGAACAAGTCGTTTAGATATAGGGAACAACTCATGGAGATAGTCTCTTATCCCCCTAAAGTCCTATCTGAATGAGTCGTGGAGATAAGGGGAATGAGTCATGGAGATTATCTGAATGAAGCAAAGGTGGCAAAGTCAATTTCCCAGTCGTTTCATGAACATTAATCAGATTCAAATTAACAACGAAATACACATTTTTTACAACTATCAGTTGTATCTTCAAAAGTTTCTTCTAACCTTTGCAGAGGAAAAATAGAAGGATAATGACATTTGTGATGCTGATGGATTTGTGGATTTCTTGTCTGAAATACAATAAAGAAAGGAGAAACCATGAAAGAGAAGACACGTGAATTCCTTGAGGCTCATCAGAGCCAGACACCATCAAAATGGCGCGAGGAAGCAGAATGGAGGCGAGACAATTGGTCGTGGTTACAGCATTCACAAAAGATTGCCGTTAAGGTGTTGTTAAAGATGAAACAGGATGGTCTTACCCAAAAGGCTCTTGCTGAACGCATGAATTGTACTCAGCAGTATGTTTCAAAGATTCTGAAAGGAACAGAAAATATGTCGCTTGATACCCTTACAAAGTTAGAGGATGCTCTTAACATTAGACTAATATTGGACGAACGTTCGGTTTCTTATTCTGATTCAGAAGAAGCTACCTCAATTAATATGGTTGCTGAGGAAGAACTTGGAGAGAAGTATAATTCCAAGTGAAATAAATAAGAAATTGTATAAAGTTTCGGGGGTGGGGCTAAGAACTTTTGTGGATAATAATTGCAGTAATAGTATTCTTTCTTTTTGCTCGTGCTCTGAATAATGCAGGGAAGAGAGGAGGTAATACATGGACTGAAGAGGATGAACAGGCATATTGGGATGAATTTTTTGATGATTGATTGATAACAGAAGGTGCCCACGTCATTGCTGGCGTGGGCACTGTGAGCTCTACAGTCATTCGACTAGTATTTGTTGCTGTTGCGGCAGGTAGGCTCGTTGTACAAAGGCAAAAGTACGTCGATATTCTGAATAGATAAAGGAAAATAGCTTTTTCCTTTCATTTTTACTCAAAATAAGAAAAAAACACGGGAATTGTTCCCAGGTTTTGGGAATTATTCTATATCTTTGCATCATAATTAATAACATGTAATGCAAATATCATTTGACGACAAGGATTTGGAGGAACTGATTACTACGGGACGAAATAGCAAATACAAGAAGTACACCCATAATGCGAAGTTCATGAATGCTTTGGCTACAGCATATAACTACTTGCGAATGTCAGATTGTACAAATGATCTTCGTTCAATCTCTTTCCTTCATTATGAACAATTGGCAGGAACCAATGGTTTGAGTTCAATAAGAGTTATAAACGGAATGGTGGAACGTATAATTTTCCGTGAGTTTGAGGACGGAATCAGAATAACAGTATTAAGTTTAGACGATAAGCACTATGGCAACAAAAAATGAAAATCTAAGACCTTTTATGGCTGTTCATCCTGGAATGATGATTAAGCCTGAACTTGAAGAGCGTGGAATAAGTCAGAAGGAATTCTCTAAGATGCTGGGTATTCAGGCATCACATATGAGCGAGGTACTAAATGGGAAGCGCTCGCTCTCTGCAGAACTTGCCCTGAAGATTGAAAATGCTATTGGTATTCCTGCAAGGATTCTAATTTCAGCTCAGGCTCAATATGACCTTGAGGCAACGAACACAGATAAGACGGATGATCAACACGAGACGGTTTCCTTGACCATTCCCGTTCGTGACCATAATCTGCTGCGCGAGATTGTGCACAGATTCGGTTGGGCTTGCATGCTCTAAGAGCCTATGTGGATAATAATTGCAGTAATAGTATTCTTTCTTTTTGCCCGCGCATTGAATAATGCAGGGAAGAAAGGTAGAAGCAGTTGGACTGCTGAGGATGATTTAACGTGCCAACTGGATGAAGTAAAGGTTACACTACTCGAAGTAGAAGGTAAGAACTATCATCTTGGAGTGACCACCATCCACGCTTTGGGTGAACTTATGCAAGGTGGTGTCTATGAGGTCTGAGCGGTCCTTCTGGATAATGTCCAAAAGACCGAAGCAGAACTTTAACTCCGGATTCAACTTGAAGAACGGCAGGTATATGTCACAACCCATACCTACCTCGATATAACAATCAAAGGGTTTCAGCCTAAGGGGGCCATGCTTACGAGCCGTCAGGTCGATAGTAGGACTCAAACCTGCTATCAGGTAAGGACGGAAATTGTTATATCTGGGGGCTGCAAGCTGTATGTTCAAGGGAAGGGACAAATAACAACTCTTGATATTCTGGGTAGTGTCACGCTGACTAACCTGCTCGTGAAACGTTAAATGTTTCTGACCGAAGTGAATTGTAGGAGAAAAGCGCAGGGCAAAATGATTGTTAAGACGCAACTCACCCAACACACCAACGGTAAAGCCTGGGTTATAATTGTCAACATCAGCATACCACTCCTCTCCCTCTGGTGTAATATATCCGTTATTGCGCAACTCCATATCCTGAAGTTGGAAACCTAAGAGGAATCCATAATGCAGTTTACGATAATCCAGGTAAGGACGGTTCATGACCTTACGTGGCTGCGCCATAGCACCTACTACACAAAAAAGTGTTAGCAGTGTTAAAAACAAAACTCTAATACGTGATATCATCATGAAAATAACGTAAAAAGTGGGGGCTTTATTGTATTAATCACTATTTTTGATGAGAAAGTGAAAAAAACAGCGCATATATGATGCGTGAATCACCAAAAATAATTACCTTTGCCATGTGATTAGTTTATTGTTCATAGTTTATGAGTATACTGTTTACAGTTGACTATGATTGAAAAATGAAAATTAACGTTTAACATTTATAATTATTTTTAGATTATGGCTTACGTAATTGGTGATGACTGTGTTGCTTGCGGCACATGTATCGATGAATGTCCCGTTGGAGCTATCTCTGAGGGCGAAAAGTATTCAATTGACCCCGAGCAGTGCACAGAGTGTGGTACTTGTGCTGATGCTTGTCCTAGCGGTGCTATTTCTCTTTAAAAAGCCCCTCTCCCATACCCTCCCCCAAATGGGAGGGTTTATTGTACCTGTACATAACCACATATAAAGTGAGCGCCTCCATCTTGGAAGCGCTCACTTTTATTACACTTATAGCCTTCCCCCCCTCCCATTTGGGGCGACTGGGGCCTTTAGAGGAACCACTGAATGTGGTTCCGGCCCCACAAAGGGGAGCGAGTCCCCACTCGCGACGGAGGGATTAGGGGTTAGGGGTTGGAGAGGGGCTCTTTATCTCAGCACTTTCTTACCATCAATAATGAAGATACCGTTCTTTAATTGAGAATTGAAAATTGAGAATTGAGAATTAACCTTGCGGCCAGCGAGGTCGTAAACAACTCCTTCGCCTTCGGAGAGGGTTGGGGTGAGGCTTTCAATGCCGGTCTCACCTTCTTCTTCGAAGGGATAGAAGGCCTTCACACCAGCAGCACCTTCCAAGTAAGCCTTGCCTTCCTTGATGGTACCCTTGTCTGCCAGATAGAAGCCTACGGGCTTGCCTTCGGGCTGAGCCAGAACATACTTACCGGCAGCCTCGATGTCTTCTGCAGCACCCAAGAGGTCGTTGCCCTCGATATTGGCAGGTGTACTTACATAGGTAACAATCATGCTTACCAAGCGATAGTGACCACCGGCTGCATTGCGGGTCAGAGTCACTGTCTCGGCATTGCCAGTCCATGTGTAGGTTTCAAAGTCGAACTCACCGCTGTTGAATACTGCATCGCTGCTGGTTGGAGCATTGCTCTTGCCAAAGTTAAATTCAATCTTGGTGATAGGCTGATCTAAAGCATAGACTGAAAGAACGTTGCCGCCATAGATGCGTGCTGCTGTACCCGAATTGTAGTACTTAGGAGTGGTAACTCCCTCGCCGAGGTCGAAGTTGATGTCCAAATCATCCACTGTAATAGTACCGGAAAGTTCCTGTGTATTTTCAAAGCCCATAGCGGAGAAGTCCACAGTCACACTCTTCTCTGCACCTGCAGCGGGCTTGAAGCTATAGAAACCGGCAGCACCCTTCAGCACAACTGGCTCCCAAGCGGGAACAGAACCTTCTACGGCATTCAGTGCCAGTTTGTCGTTATAGATACTACCTGTATAAACCTCGACACCTTCGGGAGCATCTACAGCCTCGGGAATGTACATCGTAGCATAGCCTGCTTCGGAAATCACCTTCACGATACCATGAGTCTGGTCGAGTTCGGGGTAAGCATCCTCGCCTATATTCTGACGGAAAGCTGCACCCAACTTATAGCAAAGTTCTCCGCTGGCTGCCAGCTCTGCTGTCACACCCTCGTAGCAGTTGTCTGCCCTACCGTCACCGGGATAGGCACAGGAAATGACAGGCAAAGTGGTGTAGCAGTTCTCGAAGAAGCCTGTTGCTGCCTCACCGCAGAGTCCGCCCTTCTGTTCGTGAGCAGTTACAAATTCGAAGTTACCGCGGGCGAAGCAATTTTTCAGCCAGGCATTGGCGTGATGTTCACCTACAATAGCACCGCAGCGCAGATTGGCGGTACTCTCTATGTGTCCGTTCTCAATGCCCAAGTTTTCGATGTACCCTCCAATCAGGCGAGAGAAGAGTCCTCCCTCGCAGTCGGTCTTAACATAAATATTGCGAATCACATGGTTGTTACCATAGAATCTGCCCCTGAAAGGAGTTGATTTATCTGCATCATTGTTCAGGCCAATAGGAGAAAACTTGTCGCTAAACTCCATATCGATGTCACCAACCAGAGAACCGTTAGCATTCTGATTCTGTGTATTGACAATCTGAGAGAAGCGAATCAACTGGCCTAGGTTGCCAATGGTAAAGGCATCGAGTTCATCATCACGTCCGGGCTCTTCGTAGATATTCAGACAGCCCTCGTTCTGACAGATACCATTCAGGTAGTTATGACCACTGGTATTAGAGAAGCTCAAACCATCGCAGGAGGGGAATACGGGAGCGTGAGTGGCATTGAGTGTAGGCCATTCATCAACGGGCTGACCATTGTCGATATTCTGATACCAGCCTGTCCCCAACTCGGCACATAGCTTACCAGTAGCAGCATTTGCATCAACATAGCCTTCAGCATTATTAAAGCACTTATTGAAAGCACCCAGTCCTCCGACAAAAGTGGACTCCGTAGTATAGCAACCGGTGAAAGTACTGTTTGAAGCCTCTCCTCCAAAAGGACCTTTCTGTGCGTTGGTAGTGTTATAGGTAATAGAATTGGCACGGACAAAGACATTGTTGATGGTGCATCTTTCCAATTCGCCGCCAAGTACACCGGCACGGATGCCCTGCGTATTGGTGATGGTGATATCACCCATAAAACCAATATTTGAGATATTTGCTCCTGAGGCCCTGCCAAAGAAACCGGTCTCTATCTTGTTGTCCCGGTAAACTGTAAGGTTGCTGACAACGTGTCCCTGACCATCGAATGTACCGGCATAGACATAATTCTCGCCGCCGTCTTCGTACAGACCTATGCCATAAAAGTCCTTAATGCCACTCATATCTATGTCGGCTGTCAGTTTGGCCTTAGCGCCCTGGTGGAAGTGACAGGCATAGACACTGAACCACATCAGTTGCTCGGGAGTGGAAATATGGAAGTAGCCGTCAGCAGCAGGAGTCATATAGTCTTCCTGATAGAAGAAATCCACACACTCGCGGCAAACACCGTCCACAAAGTTATGCTCGTTGGTATAGGTGTCGCTTTCCAGCAGCTTTGTAACCTGAGGCGCATTTGAGCTGACTACAGGATAGCCGTTATTCTTCAGGTCCTGACGCCAAAGAGGAGTATAGGTATGGAAGTTATTCATCTCGAAGCATAGTTTACCGCTCATAATGTCTTCGACCGGGACATTCTGTTTCGAGTTGTCAATCAACAGGCCCAAGTTGCCGGACAGAACAGAATAGTCGGTATAGCAACGGCTGAAGCGTGTATCTCCGGCAGCCTCACCGGCCAATCCGCCTTTCTGGTCACTTGTTGTAACAATCTCGTTGTTCACGCCAAAGCAACCGGAAACTGTAATAAACAGGATCTCTCCGCCAAGGGCACCGGCACGCTTACCGTCGGTACTTTCAAAATGAGAGTTCACAACACCAAGGTTGTACACACTGCCACCCTGAATACGTGAGAACATTCCCACCTCGTAATTCTCGATTTTAACGGTCATGTTCTTTACCACGAAGCCGTTTCCGTTGAACTCGCCCTGGAAAGTTGTCTGTGCACCGTCGTTATCGGCAAAGAGGCCGATGGGCGTAAAGTTCTCGACACCGGACATGTCTATGTCGTTCATCAGACGAGCCTTAGCGTGATTGTTTTCATTGTTCACAATGTTTGAATAATCCACCAGATCCTGAGAGGTACGAATCAGATACCACTCTCCGTCCTGATCAATAGCTGCACTGCCTAAGCAAAAGGAAGCTGCGAGCAGGAAAGTACAAAGTTTTTTCATAAAGTAAATAGTTAAGTTAGTATAACTTGTTTATTAAATTCCAAAGCAAAAATAGCTTGTATATATGTTTATTATGGTTAGAAAATGACTTAATTATATAAGATTATGACACCGCCCCCATATACTTTAACTGCCCTCGTTGATGTTACCTGACCAGAATCCGCTTCCCGCCTACAATGTAGACCCCCTTTTTGAGTTGAGGGTTGAGAGTTGAGAGTTGAGAGTTAACTTTGCGGCCGCTTAAGTCGTAAACATCTCCTCTGTCTTTGACAAAGGCCGGAGTGAGTCTTAGGTCATCTGCAATAATGGCCTCTTCTACGGGTACAGAATAGCTGTTCATGGCATTCCCGTTCTCTATGGTGGGGTGCGAGAACCTGTATTGCCGTTTGCCTCCATCCGGGAAACGGCCCACTGTCTCGCGTCCGGAGTGTGCACAATAAAAAAGTGTGTCCTGCCATGCCATGTCGGGAGCCGACAGTACCACCAGTTCCCCGTCTGTATTGGAGAGCTTAAAGTTGGCGTGAAGACACTTTTCGGTTGGCATCTCGTCGCACCAGATTACCTTATATCCTCCTGCCGGTATGGTGGTGTGCGGCCCTTCTATCTTGTATTTGCATGGCTCATCCAAGTCGTCGCTCAGGAAATAGCCGCTGATATCAATCGCTTTAGGTGAAGGATTATAAATCTCCACCCAGTCTTTTTGCTTGAAATATTCGTTCACATAGATGTTGTTGCTGGCACTTACCTCGTTTATCACAAGGGGCTTTCCTGTATAATCCTTGTCGAAGCAGGCTTCCAGCTCCCCACGCGCCAAACTGCGGGTCAGTTCCAGCACCCGATTTTCGGAGAGGATATTCCCTGTCTCAACCTCTTTCCATCCTGCAAATCTATACCCTTCGGGAGCCATTGCCTCGAGGGTGACAGGCAGGAACGCATTTCCGCTGAACTTTCCAAGCGGAACCTGCTGCCCGTTCATCAGAATCCTTGCCTGCGGGATATTGACCGAGAAGGAAACCTCTTTCATCACCTTCCCCGAGAGTACGGAGGGCAGATAGGCTTGTAGGGCAGGAAAAACGGTCTTCTGCCTTTCGTTCAGGTTCGACATTACCCAATGTGCCGAGCCCCACGGCGAGACGTTCCGTCCCGGGTAGCCGGATTCCATCATCTGCACTGTCTCGACATCCAGGGCATACTTGCTGATAAGCTGCGTACAGCGGTCGGGCCTGAAAACAGCACCGCCAACCAGCGTGAAAGCATCGGAAAAACGCTGTACAAAAAGCGGATTCTTACAAAGATTGCAGAAAAGCCTTACCAGTTCTACCTCCCTTGTAAACTGCGTAACACCGGGAACATCAAATAGCTGACAGAAAGTATAGTACGACACGCTATTGAAATGAGAGAACGGACTGTTCCCGAAGGACAAATCCAGGTCGTAGAGCACAAAACGGAATCTTCCGCCTTCTTCTCTTGGGCGCCAACCCTTGCAGTTGTTCTGCGGCCAATCCAGATTTCCCAGATACAACTCTACTGCCATATAGTTGCAGAACTCGTCCACATCTATCATGTCCAGGATTCTCAGGAAAGTATCGTTGTCGGACGCATGGGCGCTCAGCTCCAACAGTTCCTCCCAGGCATCCCTTGTGCCGCACATCTGCACATAACAGCTGTCGCAGTCTATCTCGAACATATCTATCTCCTCGGAAGAGTACCCGTGATTGGCATACACATTGTGTTTGTTGTTGGGTTCGCGCATATTTATGGTCCCCATGAACTTGCCGTTTATGTAGTGTGCCACCGGCTGGTAGTCCTGCAGATCCATGTCGATTCCGCTGGTACGTACCAAGGACTGCAGGGCTGCATCATAGATACGGCACTCGAAGTCGTTGCCCCCGTTTCTGAACTGCAATGCCTTGTGCCGCAGGTAGGGTTTATCCGAGAAGAAGGCGTAATCCAAGGTGTTCTGACCGTCGAAATCCTTCGAGGCGCGAATCTTGAAACTCATAGGTGTGAAACCTTTACTGTGTCCTCCGCAACGGCTCATCCATGTTTCCTGGTTCAAACGACAGACATTGTCCTGTGTGATATACTCTATGTTAACAGGTCTGTCCCAGTCCATGTTCCAGTTACACAACTCCGAAGTACCTTTTCCGGCCCGACCGTTTGTTCCCTTGACAAAGAACCCTGTCTTATCGTCGTAAAGGTGTGCAGGGTCGGTAACGATGCTGACAATGGGCATGTTTATGGTTTGCTGTTTGCGGATATACGAACGGGTGACAACAGGACTGTCCAGATACCCGTCCTTGGTAAGCATAAACCTATAGACCCTGCTCGAAGTCATTCGGAACGACCCCGTTTCGCTGGTCTCTCCGTTGGTGCGCGACGGGGTAGAGCCGTCGGTGGTGTAACGTAGCGTAGCTCCTTCCGGAATCTCCACTTGTACACTCAGGATGGCAGAGAAGAACCTGCTGTCCGTATTCACCACAGGGGCAGGCATTCGCCACTCTGTGGCAGGCAGATTGCCGTTGGTTTCTGCGGGTGTGGGACACGAGGTATAGGTCCACTCCCCTGCCCCGTCGCCACAACGTGCCCAGCTGCAGCGCGACACAGAGGCGGGGTACTCCACCCGGTCCAGAACATTTCCGCCGGGCGAGAACAGCGTTATATACCCTCCGTCGTTATCCAGTTCAGCATCTATCTGGGTGGGAGCCTTCCAGTATCGGTGTCCGAACCACAGCACCACATGCCCTCGGGCAGGAATCACCAGGTCGTACCCTATCCTTGTCTTCTCCCTGTTGCTGTTACTGGTATTGATATAATACCTGTTCAGGTTTATGTCGGTAAGGGAACTGTTGTATATCTCCACCCATGAACCGTAATTCCAACTGGTATCCAGAAAACGGTCTATGTTAGCCACCATAATCTCGTTGATGTGCAGCCGGCCGGTTGTCTGGGCGTTTGCCGGCAGAGCAGATAAAACCAGACACAGCAGCATCAGTGCCGATGTGCAGCGTTGAAGATAAGAGCAGACCTTTGTCGGGTACATAGCAGGTTCTTTATTTTTCTTTAAAATATCCCGAGCAGCATACGCCACTCGGGATATTCCCTGAAAAAACAGGGCCAGCCTTTGTTATCTGAAAAGAATTTTCTTTCCTCCTACAATATAGATTCCCTTCTTCAACTGAGAATTGACCTTGCGGCCAGTGAGGTCGTAGATAGCTCCATCGTTAGCGTTATCGTTAACGTTAATGTTTTCGATGGCATCAGGTGTATTGGCAGAGCCTACGAGTACGGGATAGCTGCCTTCCTCCATGTCGCACGACCATACAGACGCATCCCATGCCACAACGGCTTTCTGCATATCTGAGAAGTTGGTGCTGTCGTAGAAAATAACACCCTGCTTTACATCTCCGCGAACGGTACGACCAAAGATTTCGTAATCATTGATCCATACAGCCACATTCTTGTATGTAGAAGCAGGTGTTTCGCTGGTCTGACCACCGCCTACAATACCGCCGCCACGGGTAGAGGAACCAGCTGCATAGACATTCTCCATCAATAGCAGACCGCCAACCTGACCCACAATACCGCCTGTATAAGTGGCAGTAGAGTTGATAGCCACATTAGCATAGCAGTTCTTGATGATAGTGTGTCCGTCAATCTTACCGAACATACCACCGCCGTATGCACCGGCACAGGTAAGGGTTCCGTTTACATATACATGTTCTATTACAGACTCCATACGGTTGTCCTCGAAGCCTACCTTTGCAGCAATCATACCCGTGCGGTCACCGTCGGCTACCGTCATATTCTCGAAGCCGATGTTGCGAAGGTTACCGTTCAGTACGCCAAAGAAGCTGTTGTAAGAAGATGCTGCGTTGCAAGTGAGATTACTGATGGTGTGCCCCTGTCCGTCGAAGTCGATGGCAAACACAGTATTATTGCAGATGGGCTCCCATCCTGAAACCTTAGCCATATCCAAATCTACACCCAGTTGTACAAAGTTGATTTGGTCTGCAGAGAGATAGTCGTTAAGAGAAAGCATGTCGTTAACACTCATGATGACGAACGGATCGTCCTGGGTACCCTTCTGCTCGGGGAGCTTGCTGTTACCGTTGGTATAGATACCGTCCTCGTCAAGGAATACCACCTTGTGCGAAGAATCAAGAACAGGATGCGCATCCTCTCCCAGTGTCTGGCGCCATGCGGGAGAAACTACTTTTCCGGCATTCAGGTTGTAGCAGAGTTCTCCAGTACCGATGGTTGCAGCAACCTCGTCACCGGCATAGGAATTGTAGGGAGTAGCCATAGCACCGATATTCTTGTAAGTGGTCCAGCACCCGTAGAAGTTGGCACCTGCTGCCTCGCCACCGAAACCGCCCTTCTGACTATGGGTGGTATTAATCTCCAGGTCACCGCATGTCCAGCAGTTATAGACATTGGTCAAATGCAACTCACCGCCCAGAATACCAGCACGCACGCCATCGGAATGTGTATTAGTGATGGTAGCGTTCTCGATACCCAGGTTACGGATTGTAGCACCAGAGCTACGGCTGCAGAATCCGGCCTCCCAGCGGTCGTCCACCGTTACCTTCAGGTTGCGGATAACGTGACCCTGTCCGTCGAACTCGCCACGGAATACACGTGAATTGGGCAGGTAGTCTGAATAACGTCCCAACATGGGGAAGTTCTCTATTACACTCATGTCTATATCGTTTTCAAGACGTGCCTTGGCATTCTCGTCCACACCATTGACATAGTTCGCGAAATAACGCAACTGGTATGCATTCGTCAAGTGGAAGTAACCGTCCTCGGCAGGAGCACACTTACCGCC
>JAEEGF011472968.1_pt1 | contig 13974 bp, 11 predicted proteins | sample 9134171 | NCBI WGS metagenome assembly JAEEGF01 (sample SAMN16246542, study PRJNA631951) | gut metagenome | biome: gut microbiome; feature: rumen; material: AP-attached | host: Bos | place: Iran: Karaj | collected 2018-10
ATTATGAAGGTCATTATTTCGTAGCATTTTCCTTCTACTACAAAAATAAAAAAACCTCCATGTAAAAGATTTACTCTTCCATGAAGGATCACGCTTTCCTTAGCTTATTCCCAATTGTCAATTCAGAAATATTCATTTGTTACCCAATTTCTGCTGGTGGCCAGAGATAACAAATACACAGTCAAATTACTGATTGCTGGTGGTGGTATTGGTTACCCATCAATAATCATCGTGTCCTTATTGATATCGGCACAGACCAGTCTCCAATTAAGGCAAAAGAAAAAAGACTAAATATTCAGATTTTTTAAGAAAAAAGAAAAGCGGCCACCATACGATGACCGCTCCAAACATACTACTCTCCATACCTATCATGTGACAGCACATAAAAGGTATTCTGCTCAAGGAACACATAGCCTGTCAGGACACTTGCATACTGATCCCACAACCCACTATCGAGAACCAGCAGCGAATCCTCATCCGCCAGAAATCCCTCTACTCCGCCATCAAGGCAGTTTAAATTTCCCTTAGTGTTACAGGTAAAAACATAATCAAGCTCCCAGTGTCCTCTGTCACCAACATATCTGCCTCTGTCATAGGCAATATACGCATCACATCCGGCATATTCACCGCTGGTATTATCACAGAACTCAATCATATCATGCCCAAACTGATCTACAGGATTACCGCCCTCTCCAAGGTCCTTGTACTGATATATCTGAACACTTGAATAAAAGAGACACGCCAAAGCAACAATCAGCACAAATACCCTTTTCTTCATTGTCTTGCCCAGCATATCTGAAATCTCAATGGCCTCTATCGAGACAATCCATATTACTGCAATATATGCCGGATCAATGTACCAGGTCATGTAATGCCCTGCCAAAGTGTAAACTCCAATAGGTACACAATACGCCAGAATGGATAGATATCTTCTTTTTATAAAAAAGAAAACATCTCTGCCAAATATTCTGAACCAGTTTCTAAGATTTCTCTTTTCCGGAAGTCCGGCTCCCTTATAGGAATCATCCGTTACTCCATGTACAAAATACATTACAAGTCTTACCAGCAAAAGAGCTGCGAGAAGCCAAGTTACCTTCTCTCTTGAAATATCTCTTAGATAATCAAGAGTTATTCCGCTTCTGGTCTGATCTCCGGCTTCTCCAAGGGTAATACAGCATATATATTTAAATCCATCAACCTGATAACGAGCTGCTACCCACACTACAGTTGGTAGAAGACCTGCCAATATTCCAAAGACGCTGTCCTTGACATTAAGCTTTTTGTAAATAACAGGTAAATACAAAAATCCAACAAGCAAAAATACTACGACATGCATACTCTTGGTCATAAAACCAAGCCCCACTGCAGCCCAGTACACAACTATCATTCGCGTATCGCCCCTGGAAATTTCAGACAGAGCAAAAATCGCTATCGCGTAGAACAAACCAAACAGAGCATCCATATCGCCAGCTCTGTACATATGCATGTCAAAGCACTGCCACAAAACAGGGAAAACAGCTGCCGCTGCCAGAGCATATCTGTTATCAAAGCGCTTATATAGATAAATACAGATAATGATTATCGTCAAAAGACCTGCCACAGCCGAATAGAAACGAAGTCCCATAAGGTTTGTTCCAAAAATCTTAAATCCTATCAGAATACCCCATAGTCCTAGAGGTGGTTTAGAGGCATAGTCAATTTGTCCTCTAAGCGTTGGCACGAGCCAGTTTCCACTCTTGAACATTTCAAAAGCATTTATACCGTACCAGGCTTCATCAGTAACATTTATTGTGCCAACATCCAGCTTATAAAAAAGCCTGATGATGATCACCGTAAAAAATGCAATCAACAAACAAATCTGTCTTGTTCTGTAAACATTAATATTTCTCATAATACCAAATCCCACTTACAATACTTTTATCACTCCTCAACGTCCCTCTCTCTCGGGCCGCTTACTTCTCCTGATATAAAATGTCTCCTGCATACGGAAACATAAGACTCATTGCCACCCATCATGATCTGCTCGCCGCTTCTGACTATCTTGCCATTATGAACGCGGGCATTAAAATGAGCCCTTCTGCCGCACCAGCAGACAGTAGGGACTTCCTCTATATAATTGGCAATCTCCATAAGTCTCTTGGAACCTGTGAAAAGATGACTCGTAAAATCAGTACGAAGTCCATAACAGATAACCGGAAGGTCATACTTATCCACAACAAGAGCAAGCATATCAACCTGCTCTTCTGTCAAAAACTGCGCTTCATCAACAATTACGCAGTCCAGTTCCTTCCATGAATCAGATTTCCCCGTGAGCCATTCATTCTGAACAGTCTCTAAAAACTCCTCAACAAATGTGCACTCTGCACTAAGTCCCATGCGGGATTTGACAGTTTTTTCCCCATCCCTGTTCTCTGTCTGAGGTTTCAGAATAATAGCGTTCTGCCCCTTCTCATAGTAGTTGTAGCGCACCATCAGCGCATTTGCTGTCTTGGAGCTTCCCATTGCTCCATACCTGAAATATAACTTTCCCATACTTTCCCCCGATTTATTTTTTAGAAATTCTATCTTCTCCTCAAGACTCCCCTTGCAGCACCACAAGCTTATTGTATGGAATCTCGATTCCAGCCTCTGTAAATCTCTTCATGATCTCAACAAGGCAATCCGAACATGTAGTTGGATTATCCTTGAAATCCTTAGTTTCCACGAGAACCCTCAATGTAACTCCGCTGTCCCCGCATTCCTTGCACAATACCTTGGGCCTTACTCCATAATGGTTTGGATGCTGCTCAACAACGTCAGCCATGATGTCCATAGCCTTCTGCATATCTGTTCCATAGGCCACAGATACAGTTATAGGAAAAGAATAAGAGCGGTCCTGAGTGTAGTTGACAACCGTTGCACTACCAACAACTGAATTGGGCACATATATTCTCTCATTCTGATAAGTCTTGATAACAGTGTGGCGAAGGGTTATATCCTCAACATAGCCCGGATCAATAGAATCAATGGCAACTCTGTCCCCAATATCAAACGGCCTTGACCTTGACGCAGAAAGGGCAATGCCTGCAAACACATTACTAAGCGTAGACTGTGCTGCAAGACCGATTACAACTGCTGCAATTCCTGATGACGCAATAGCTGTCTCCCAAGTCTTACTAAAGGCCGGAATTCCGCTAAGTGCAGTAAGAGCTGCAACTGCCCAGAAAAATGCCATTATAATACCTTTTAGGAAAATAAGATGAAGCTTACCACGAAGCCGCTCCTTACTAAAGAGTTTGTTCATCACTACATTAAGAATATAAGCGATGACAAACGGCAGAATATACTTTAAGAAAATATCCAAAACTTCTTTCATACTAATATTTCATACTCCCACAAATTCTTTTACCATACATCCTAGATATTGTACCATAAAATTCAATAATTGGATGATAACATAAAGGCAGGAGACGATATAAATCATCTCCTGCCTACAGTGCAGCTACAGTATAAGCTTACTCTTTCCCCTAAGTATTACTCCATAAAGCCGTATGCAAGATTTACTGCATCAAGTGTTGCTTCCATGATCCTTCCCGGAGCATTTGCATCACCTGCAGCCAGAACCGGAACTCCAAGTTCCTTAAGTGGCTTTAAGAGTGCGTTCTGAGACTTAACTCCAAGTGCTACGATGACATTGTCAGCATCAATTCTTGACTCTGTGCAGTCCTTGGTGCTCTGGATAACGATTCCCTTCTCATCTACAGAAAGAACCTTCTGGCCTGTGCAGATCTTTTCTCCCTGCGCAGTTACTCTTGTGATGTAATCAACAAGAACTGATGGGTAAAGACCTCTTCCAATCTGATCCATCATCTCAACCAGGGTAACTTCTCTTCCCTTATAGCAAAGAGTCTCAGCAACTTCCATTCCGGTGTTTCCGCCGCCGATAACAACTACAGATCCCTCACCTACATCTTTTGCTCCGCTGAGGAACTCTTCTGCAGTGATAACATTCTTGCCATCAATTCCTGGAATTGGTGGAATGATAGGTGTTCCGCCGCTTGTAAGGAATACTCCCACAGGATTAATCTCTTTTACATTATCAACTGTTGCTTCTGTTCCAAGCTTAACTTCAATGCCTGAGTTCTCTATTCTAGCGATAAGACCATTTTTGTATGCCCCGAGCTTATCCTTGAGAACAGGCTTGTCTGCCAGATTGAGCTGACCGCCAAGAACATTCTCTTTTTCGAAAAGAGCAGGCTTAAAGCCTCTCTCTTTAAGAGTAAGAGCTGCCTCCATTCCTGCAGGGCCGCCGCCGATAACAGCTACAGTTCTGCCATCGCCATTTCTGTTGATCTTATCGAACTCAACTTCTCTTCCGCATTTTGGATTAACAGTACACTTGATGTGACCGTTTGCTCCAATAGCGCCAAAGCAGTTAAGACATCCGATGCAGCGGTTGATCTCAGCTTCCCTTCCGCACTGAGCTTTTTTAGCCCACTCAGGATCAGCAAGATTAGCTCTTGCAACGCCGATAAAGTCGCATACACCCTCTTCAAGAAGTGCCTCAGCAACTGATGGCTCTTTAATATTGTTGACCGCAATAACAGGAATGCTCACAGCGCCCTTAATTGCTACTGCGAAATGCTTTTTCCATCCCTGAGCAAAGGAAGCAGGCTCTACGATTGTTGTGGATGACTCATAAATACCTGTTGAAACGTTGATCACATCGATGCCAAAGCTCTCAAGGCACTTTGCAATCTCAACTGTATCCTCAATCTTAAGGCCACCCTCTACAAACTCATCAGCACTGATTCTCACAGATATTGGGAAATCTGGACCACACTGTGATCTGATGCCATCGATGATTTCCTTCATAATAGTAAGTCTCTTTTCAAAAGAGCCGCCATATTTATCCTCACGCTTATTGGTATATGGAGACATGAACTCATTTAAGAGATAGCCGTGGGCTCCGTGAAGCTCAACGCCGTCCATTCCGCCTGCCTTAGCTATAACCGCTCCGTTTACAAATGCCTTAACAAGATCTTCTACCTCTTCTGTTGAAAGAGCTCTTGGCATCTCCTGACAAACCTTACACATAACTTCAGATGGAGCAACAATCTGTCTTCCCTCAATCTGAATTGCATGGTTCTCTCTTCCGGGATGATGAAGCTGCATGAAAATCTTAGCTCCGTGGCGATGAACCCTGTCTGAGAGTCTCTGTATTCCTGTTATGTGTGACAGCTTATACGCACCAAGCTGACAAGGACAAGCTGTTCCATACATAGGCTCAACCCTTGTTACCTCGGTGATGATAAGGCCTACACCGCCTCTTGCACGCTCCTCATAGTAGCGAATGATATGCTCATTAGCATGTCCATCAGGTTCAGCAAGGCCGACACCCATGGCAGGCATAACTACGCGGTTCTTAAGCGTAAGCTTGCCTATTTTTCCTTCTTCAAACAATTTTGTAAATGCCATAAAAATCCTCCTTCCGCATAAAAACGCTCTATGCAAGATAAATGGTAGCGCACAATTATAATGTATGCAATCGTATAAATTACCAAAGTTACCCCTACTTAATTGGACACTTTTCTGTTCCTGTTTTTTCAAGCAATAAAACTTGTTTAGTTTTGCAATTAGAGGAGTTTATATTTTTTTATAAAAAAGAATGTTGACATTCTGTTACACATGTTCTATAACATACTTAAAGAAATTGTTAGCAGTCTTACGAGGTGAGTGCTAATTGCATTTTACACAAGTCTTGTGGATAGCTAACAACTCTCACAAAACCAACACTACAACAAATAATTATAGAAAAGGAGCGTGATTTTTATGTTGATGCCTATGCTTTGGAGTAACAATGATATTTTTGATGAGATGGATGATTTCTTTAACAGAGGTTTCTGGAATGGTATGTGCCCTACAACTGATAACAGAACGGCTGATGCAGGTCACAATCTTATGAGAACAGATGTTATTGAAAAAGATAACAGCTATCAGCTTGAAGCCGAGCTTCCCGGATTCAACAAGGAAGATATCAATATTGATCTCAAGGACAACCTCCTGACAATCAGCGCTTCCCACAGTGAGAACAAGGATGAGAAGGACAACGAAGGCAAGTATATCCGCCGTGAGAGAAGATCTTCATCTTACCAGAGATCCTTCCGCGTAGAAGGCCTTAAGCCTGAAGATATCATCGCTCAGTACAAAAACGGAGTTCTGACTGTCAATATACCTAAGAAGGAAGCACTTCCTGAGAAAGAGGAAGTTCACAGAATTGAGGTTAAGGACTGAAGACCAAGTTGCATCCAGCTTTAGTTGAAGTCATACTGGTAAATAATAGGTAAATGGATATATATAGCTACAGCCTGGGAGACAAATCCCGGGCTGCTCTTTTTATTATTTATATGATATACGAATTGCTCCATGATCAACACCATTTATATTAATTGTGCATCGATAAACTCTTTGAACCTCGGTAGTCTGATCGCTACAATTCCTCTGTTCTGAGTATCAATGATTCCTTTTTCACTAAGCCTTTGTCTTGGAACCGACCAGTCGCTATGATTCTTATGAGTTAATTCCAATAGCTCATTAACAGGCATACTATCTTTCTGGGCAATGAACCGTAAAAAGAGTTTGTCATTAGGCGCAAGTTCGCTCCAAATCTTTTTATAGACCTTATCAGATAGCATGTCATCCATTTTCTTAAGAACCTCTTCCGTTAGCTCTTTTCCCTTTGAATCCCACATGAATTTTCCAAGTGTCTGATATGCATAAGCATATCCCTTGGTTATAAATGCCATCTTCTCGGCTTCCTCATAAGATATCTCAAGGGTCTTCTGGTAATCATCTCTGATATAAGTAATATTAAGAGGTGTCATCTCATATTTAGTCGCACGAAGTAAAAAGGTAAGCCCGTCCGCATTTTCCAAACTCTCAATGTCTTCATACAGACCTGCTAGAATCAGATATAAAGGCAGATCTTTTCTGATAAGAATCTGAAATTCCTGGATAAATTCCACCATACTCTTAGTCTTCTGCGCCTCATCTATCGTTATCAGAACTTTCTTGTGGCGCTTTTTGACCTCTTCGATCAAGACCTCCAGAGCATAATTGATGCTTGCAACAGGGCTTTTTTCGGAAACACTGACTCCTATTCCAAATGCAGATAAATTCAGACTTGCATCCACAAATTTAGTAATAAACGGCACCTGGCTGTATAATCTTGCAACAAGTTCCGTGGTAATATCAGCTCTGGACGGGATATCTATAACAATCCAGTCCTCCTCATCTCTAAAGTACTGCTCTATCGCTGTAAGAGTAACGGTCTTGCCGGTTCCTCTTATACCAGTAAGCTTGTATACCTGCTCATCTGGCCTGTCACTATCAAATTCCTCTATAATACTGTCAATTACAGCTGTTCTACTCACATATTTGTTTGGTATCTTACCAAAACTGATTGTATATGGATTCTTGACTGCCATAATGTCCCCTTTCTGCTGCGGCTGAGTACGTATATATTCGAATTACTAAAAGACTATGGTCATCCTCGCCATCCTACAAATACATTTTTCTATCCTGCTTATATAAAACTGTCTTATCTATATAATACTATATAATTCTATTATATCTATATAAATCTATATAATTTTACCGTATCTATATAAAGCCCTTTACCTATCCCCGTAAATGACAAACCACATCATCCCAATTTCTAACTGGTAAAAGAAATATCTAATAATCCTCATACTGTATATAAAAAGTCTTCATTTCATGTTAAAATATATTCACTATATCGTATATCATAATATAGCAAACAACTAAATATTTATCTCAATTATTCCTCGCAGCTCCTGAATGTTCTGCGAGGCTAACGCGAAAGGGGATGTTACAATGTTCGAACAGGTTAAACTTAGTTATGACGTAAATGCACTTGAGCCCCATCTTGATCAGCTGACCATTGAAACTCATTATGGTAAGCACCATGCTACTTACACCAAGACCTTTAACGAACTTGCAGAAAAAGCCGGTGTAGCAGGCAAATCAGTGGAAGAAATCCTTGGATCACTGGATCAGATTTCTGACGAGACACTTAGAAAAGGCCTTCGTAATCAGGGCGGCGGCTATTACAACCACAACCTGTATTTTGAAGCATTTTCTCCAAATCCTGCCAAGGCTCCTTCAGGAAAACTCCTTGAAGCCATTAACAGAGACTGCGGAAGTGTCGAGAACTGTATAGATGCCCTGTCCAAGGCTGCTGCCGGACAGTTTGGCTCAGGCTGGTCATTCCTTTCTACAGATAAATCAGGTAAGCTCTATGTGAGCGCATCTCCTAATCAGGATAACCCTATCAGTGAGGGAACAGGCAGAACACCTATCCTGGCACTCGATGTCTGGGAGCACGCATACTACCTTAAGTACAAGAACCTCAGACCTGACTACATCAAGGCATTCTGGGAAATCCTAGACTGGAAAGTAATAGAGGCTAACTACGAGAAAGCAATCGGATAATTCTGATCAGCGCTCGAGATAATAACGAAAATCAAGCCTGCAGGTATCGTCATGATACTTGCAGGCTTTTCAATAATAAATAGCTATATACGTCATATACTATTTTATTCCTCATCCTCATCATCCATTTCATCAAATGCAATGATCGAATCAATTATATCCTCAAAGTCCTCCTGGAGTTCTTCAAGAGTATCCCCTTCATAGGTATAAATATGACCGTCAATCTCCACTTCTCCTGTGTAGAAATCAAGCTTCTCATCATATTCTACTGTTCCGATGTATCCTTCGTATTCTAATTTTTCTTTTGACATCTTATTTCTCCTTATATCATATGTATTGGCACGATTATTACGTAATCTTGCCCTCTCAGTCGGAACCATTGCCATCTATCGAATATTCATAATCGATAGCAATCATATTCTACCTTGAAATGTACTTTCCCTGAACCTGACAGCTCTTTTTATAAAAGGCAGCTCCAATCCCATAAACTTTCACGCCCTTAGGAATCGCATCTGCATACCTGTTATCTTCAATTTGTCTGATTGCTTCATCAGATTCACTTAGCAGCAATTTCTCAATTTCCAGTTCAGACATAGCTTTTTTCCTGCTCTTAAGGGCCTTTACCTCAATTATATAAGCACAACCACCTTTAACTCGAGGCACAAGAATTATATCATATCGTCCGTCACCTGCCTCGCGATTTGAAGAAAGCTTATAATATCGCCCAAGCGCAGCGCTAAGCCCCAGCAATAAACCATGGTAAAATCCCTCTGCAGCCGCATCATGAAAACTAATAGTCTCCCTCAAAAAGCTCTGCAATGCTTCCTGCATCTTCTGATTATCATTAGCCGAAAGAGCTATCTGAAACTGTATAGCATCTGCTCCAGACACGATACCATCTGAACGTGACAAAATCTCTTTTTCAAAAATATACATGATCTCAGTATTGGGAATTCGCACATCAGCCATCGTATTACCGTCGTAAAGCGTCTCTGAATTCTCTATTGTGAGATATCCACCCATTAATAGGAAACTGTATATAAATGACGAATCCTTGGTAACCTCAGGATATACAACCGCAGTATCTATATATACTCGCTTACTCTCTCCATTTAGCAAAGCCTTCATATCACTTGCAAGCTCATAGGTTCCGGAACTGATCACCTCTCCAATGATCTCATTGGACCCGGTAGATTGCCAGTATGTCTGCGGCATACATTGTTCATTTATATAATTAAGCACAGACCATGGATTGTAAATATCGTTATCGCCAAAGTGATACCCATCATACCATTTCTTAACTTCAGCGAAACTGCCCTTTGCGCCATAATCATCAAGAAGCTTAACAACCTCACTCTCAGTAAACCCAAAAAAGGAGCTATATTTTCTGTCGATGACAGAATTAACCCTTATGTTATTAAGCCCGCTGAATATACTCTCCTTGGCAACACGCAGAATACCTGTTAAAAAGGCCATCGATAGATGCTTATTATCCTTAAGGCCACCGGACAGGAAATTCCTCATAAATCCTATGATTTCATCGTAGAAACCATGAAAATGCCCTTGTTGCATAGGTGTATCATATTCATCGATCATTACAATCGGAGCAACATTATAAATATTATCAAGTATCTCCGTAAGTCTGCCCAAAGTACCTGGCCAAAGTACTTCGTTTAAATCATCTGACAAAACACTCTGAATGTAATTCTTATCAGCGTCAGATAATTTGTCATGGTTAATCTTCTCTACCCTTGCAAATTCACTCTGTATCATGCTTTTGATATTTATAAACATGTCTGGCCAAGTCGTATATTTCATATCCTTGAAGGTAAAATAGATAACTGGAAATTTGCCCTGATAATCCATGTACTTCTGTCCCGATTCCCATATCTTGGTCCCCTCAAAATATGAAACAGTATCCTCATTACTAATCTCAAAGAAAACTCTGAGCATATCCATATTAAGTGTCTTACCAAAGCGCCTTGGTCGCAGGAAAAGAGATACTTCAGCCCTCTCATCCAATATTTCCTTGATCAGTAAGGTTTTATCAACATAGTAATAATTAGTGATGGCCTTGGCAAAATCAGAAACGCCTATTGGCAGAGGTCTCGTTTCCCGTTTCCCACTTCCCACTTTTTCAATATATGATTCCGGTATCTGCCATCGATTCCCACTCTTTATTGCTCCGGAGATTTCTCCCTTGAGACACATATCATTTATTCTTCTCTTTGTAAGTCCAAGGCTCTCTGCTGCCTGAAGTGAAGTAACATATTTCATGTAAGCATCCTCCTGATAAAATTATAAAGTGGGAAGTGGGAAATTTCAATTACATTATTTCCCACTTCCCACTTACTTATAAACTATTTCCCTCTGCACCACGAAGCTCAATAGGAACAGCACGCAGTCCACCGGAATCTTCACAACAAACTCAGGCACCATAGGTAGTAACCCGGTAAAAAATGTTACAAGTCCGCCACTAAGAAGCATTATGCAAACCGCAAGCACAAAATACTTGATCGCTGCCTGAGATTTACTGCCCTTCCCTTTGAACACAACCTTATAATTTATGAGAAAGTTGTAAATTGCAGAAATCACCCTGGCAAGAATCGTTGCCAGCATTACATAACCTATAGCCACAGGCACATTTCTAAACATACTGCAGAAAATACTGAACATCACGATATCAACTATGCTCGATGAAAGCGATGAGAACAGAAACTTCACAAACACCGCATAAATCCTGATTGAATCCAGTATCGGATTAAAGTGACTAGACTTGTTCTCCTCAAGGTAAATAGTCTTGATCGGAACTTCCACAATCTTAATGCCAAGTTCCTTGGTGGCAATCAGCATATTTGTCTCAAACTCAAAGCGTTCGCCCTTCTCTGTTAAAAGATATTTCATAAACGGAACGCTGATTCCGCGAAGCCCGGTCTGCGTATCGCTGATAGATAGTCCCAGTAAAAGCTTCATAACGCGGCTCGTAGTCTTGTTACCAAATACTGATCTGGCAGGAATTCCGGATTCGTTGAAGTTACGGCAGCCAAGGACAAGAGCCTCGCCTTGACAGGAATCTACTTCATCCACTGCAACCAACGTACTACCGACATCTGAAGTAGTAGCATTATCTGACTTCCCAACCCATGCCTCAATCAGTGCCTTCTTACACTTCTCTATATCTTCCGCAGTGTGTTGCCCGTCAGAATCCGCAGTAATTACTCCCAAAAGATCCTCATAGGTATTCAGGCAATAGTTGAAAGAGGTCTTGAGGGCGCGACCCTTTCCCATGTTCACAGCATGAGTCAGGACAGTAGCGCCTTTCTGCGCTACTCCTTCAAAAATCTGTCCAAACCTGGCTTTATCTGAGCCATCATTAACAACTATCACCGGGCCAAGCCCTGCATTATTAAGTTCATCTATTAGCCCTAACAGCTTCTCATCCGGCTCATAGGCCGGAATAATAATAGGAATTGTCATTTCCAGTCCTTAATTTCAATTCTGATATATTTCCTCAATCCAACGGGTATACCCTTCAAGATCAAGTCGCTTGCCTGCAATTTCTGCTAAGCTCTTTTTATACTCACCAATTACTTCGGGATTATCCCATAATATCTTGATCTTGTCAGCCAGCTGTACGGCGTTCCCACTCTCAAAAAGCATTCCATCCACACCATTTCTGATAAGTTCTGGAATTCCACCGATATCTGCTCCAACCACGGGAACAAGTCTCTCCTGGCTCTCCATAACAGAAAATGGGTTGTTCTCATACCACTCAGATGGATATACCGTAAACATTGCATTTCTTATCAAAAGATCTAAATCTTCCCCGGTTCTGAATCCAACTTCTGTAACATACTGAAGTCTTTGAATTTCCTCAGCAAAATCTCCTTTTCCTGCAAAAACAAAATCTACCTCAGGAAGCATGTTGCAAGCTTCAATCATGGTCCGAATTCCCTTTTCCAATGAATACCTGCCAAAATACAAAACATAATTAGGAGGAAGTTTGGTTCCATCGCTAAGGACCGCTCCCACGCTGGCTGAGTCGGATTTGTCTACGAAGTTATGCTGAGTAACAGTTTTCCCTGCAAATAGTGGATTCTTATCCATTTGCTTTTTCATAAATTCCGACGGGCAAATAATTTTATCTATATATTTATATGTACCACGTAAATTCCAGTAATACGCCTCCATTGCTCCAACAACAGACTTTGCTGTAGAACCATGAATGCATTTATTCTTGATACAGTTTGAAAACTTTCCACCTATGCATTTCTCGCAGTTCTGTCCAGTTGCTGGAATATTCATCATATGATTGGGACAAACAAGCTGATAATCATGAGCAGTAAAAACTATTTTGCAGCGCACATTCTTTTCCTCACGCCACTTAACGATTTCCAGAATAATAGAAGGTGTCAACTGGTAATTAAAATTATTAAGATGCACCACGTCCGGCCTAAAATCTTCCAAAACCAGCCTAATCTTGTTCCTAGCCTCTTTGCTATAAATAGTCTTAATCGGATATGTCAACTTGGCTATTTTACTCCCGCCATGAAAATCCATGTCAGAAGTATATGCGTTTACTGCGTTTCCCACACAGCGTCCTTCATGCTCCATACCAAAGTACTGAACTTCATGCCCAAATTGTCTAAGCTGATCGCCTAGTCTAAAAATATATGTTTCCGACCCTCCATTAGGGTATAAAAATTTATTGACTATAAGTACTCTCATTTATTCACCAATTCGGGAATTATTCCTTTAACCCCTTCATTCAAGTTATGTATTTTCCATCTGACAATAAAGTCACTTATTATGCACAGTCCTGCGCCAGCAGTTATACTCAGCTGCTTGTAAGCCATCCAGTAATGCGTATTTGCATAGCCATCACCCAGAGCTATCATCATAGCAAATGGCAAAAGCATAATAATAATATATGCTAGCAGTGTTTTAACATCATTTGTTCTACCAACATTTCTGACTTTTGTTTCACAGCCTGCATCAGTAGTATTGTTTTTATCTCTGTGACTCATAACAACAATAATTATAATTGCCGCTATGAACATGAGTAAATACGGCCACTTTACTATAACCCTTACATTCTTGAATAATCTTTCTATTACAGTAGCTTCAGCTTCCCCATAGTATCCGGTTGCCTGTCCAAGTGCATTACCTATGAAATCAAAATCTGTAAAAAGCGTTCCTATTATCCATTTCATCCCCCAGGCAATTCCATAAGCAATTCCCCAGGCTCCTGAACAAACAACGGTATCAAGTAGCTCATTTTTAACACTTTTCCCATATATCCCATCACACCATATCTTAAAGAGAAGTGGTATTCCCAGTGCAATAAGCGGAAATGACAGCATGCTGAAAAATGCCATGACAGCACCAAGCATAGCAAAAAATACCAGCCAACCAAGCTGATCCACATAATCATAAAAATACAGAATTGCCAATATAGCCAGCAGCATTGGAATATAAGTC
>JAEEGF011963690.1_pt1 | contig 13974 bp, 8 predicted proteins | sample 9134171 | NCBI WGS metagenome assembly JAEEGF01 (sample SAMN16246542, study PRJNA631951) | gut metagenome | biome: gut microbiome; feature: rumen; material: AP-attached | host: Bos | place: Iran: Karaj | collected 2018-10
GTAACTATTTGAATTTATTTGCATAAATTCATTCTCTCATAACGTAGTTCATTCACTTTTCAGTGAAATCACTTAGACTAAGCAAAAGCCATAATTACCTTAAAGGTCATTATGGATCGTTTACTTTTTCGCAGCCATTTGATCATTCTTTTCCATACCGGTTCGGTATGTACGATATGTGCTTTGAGATCAGTTTTGATTTTCTGATAATCGTTCATATTCAAAAATAAAGGTTCAGGAATTGTCCTGAACCCGGTATGGTTAGCGGTTATTCCTGTCTGGTTTATTTTTCAGCGGACGGTTGAACTGCATCAGGTAATTCTCCGAACAGATCATATTCATTGGCATCATAGATCCTGGTTCTGATATGTTCACCGATCTGCGGCAGCAGTGCGGTCTGGTCACTGTCATAAGGGATATAGATCTGACCGTCGATTTCAGGCGAATCGAATTTCGATCTGGTTATGATTACCTGTTCCTCGCGGTCGATGTCATCGACAACGGCCTCCTGGATTGAACCGATTTTTCTGTTCATGTTCTCCAGGGAAATTTTCTGCTGCACTTCCATGAACCGGTCATATCGTTCCTGTTTAACCTCTTCGCTGATCTGATCCGGAAGTTCATTGGCTTTTACTCCATCCACATTGCTGTAGATAAAGCATCCGACGCGATCAAGGCGTACCTTCCTGATAAAATCAAGCAGATTTTCAAAGTCATCCTCGGTTTCGCCCGGAAATCCGACAATACAGGAGGTTCTGATGCAAAGCTCGGGTATTTTTTCCTTCCATTCCAGGATCCTGTCGGCAAGTCGTTCAATATTGCCGGGGCGGCGCATCAGTTTGAGGATCCTCGGACTTGAATGCTGGAACGGAATATCGAGGTACGGGATTATTTTTCCGTCCTGCATGTACGGGATCAGACTGTCTATGGTATTGTACGGATACAGATAGTGAAGTCTGACCCAGATGTCTTTTTCAGCAAGAAAATCCACCAGTGAAATAATGTCGCTGCTGTACTCGCGCCCGCCGTAGCTTCGTTTGAGATCCGGAAGATCTCTGCCGTAGGCCATGGTATCCTGGGCAACAACAATAAGTTCACTGGTGCCGCGTTCAATAAGTCTGTCGGCTTCATACATAATCTCGTCGATCGGACGGGAAATCATTTTCCCTCTAAGTCCCGGAATGGCGCAGAAAGAGCAGTGGTTTGAACATCCTTCTGAGATTTTCAGATATGCATAATGGGACGGGGTGAGTTTGGTTCCGGGAACAGGTGCATCTCTAAAACAGTTGTGTCTGCCGTTGTTAAGCGGCAGTGCCTCACAGATCATCCGGTTAACCCCGTCATAGTCCTGAGGGCCGGTTATGCCGACCAGGTTGCCCCGTCTGAACTGCTGCTGCAGAAATTCCTTTCTTGCTCCGAGACAGCCGGTAACCACAACCGGTTTTCCTGTATCAAGAGCCTCTTTTATTGCTTCGGTTGATTCAACAATTGAAGGATTGATGAAACCGCAGGTGTTTACCACAATCAGATCGCTGTCACCAGTGCTGGATGCAATGCTGTAGCCGTTGCTCTGAAGAAGAGTGATCATGCGTTCTGCATCAACCAGATTCTTGCAGCACCCCAGTGAAATAAAACCGATTCTGTTTTTCATAATAACCCTTTCTGTCTTGTGATTTTTTCTGTAATTTTAAGAAATTTAAGGCGTGACAACAACTGTAAAATTTAATTTGGACGGTGCTGACGTAAAATTTGGCGGCCGGCGGATCGTATTGAAAAATCCCCCTGCTGTGGAGTGAACATCAGGGGGTGAGTAAACCGTGGTAGCAGACTATCGGTTGTACGGAGCCCATTCGTCTCCCTTGAGTTTATAGTAACCGCGGTTGTTGTAGAGCATAAAGAAAGCGTTGGTGCTTTCTGATACCGGAGCGGTCTGAGGGAGATCTTTCACCACATCCTGCAGAGTTCCGTTATTTTCGGCTGAAAATATATTCTGTTCGATAGCTCTGCGGACAATTTCTGAAATTGCCATGTAGGAGTGAGGAGTGTCGATATAAATCTTCTCCTTCGGCAGATTTTTGAACCCGACAAATTTAATCATTACCGGAATGCGGGTAATTCTGTCTGTCGGGATTTCGCGCAGTTTGCTGATCTGCATTTTATCCCCACGGATTGCGGCGCCGTGTTCCGGAACCATGATGAAGAGGGTTTTGCGTCCCTTTTCCTCAAGCTGGGAGGTAAAGTATTCGATATCGTTCAGAAGATGTTTCAGTCTTATTCCGTAAGCCAGAGTCCCGGATTTTCCCGGTACGCGGTTGCCGTCGTGCAGTGAGATCAGATTAAAGAAGGATACGGTGTTTCCGTTGTTCTTTTCAGCCACTGTCTGAAGGTAGTTTGCAAACAGCTCCCGATCGCTGTAGATCGGAGTTCCGTCAAAGGATTCATACTGCTGGGTAAGATCCTTGAGGGCAGTCAGCGGTGCCTTGATCCCGCCCATGTTTCTGATATGGGTCAGATAGTTGCTGTACTGACCGTCGTGATCCATGAAAAAAGCGACGTTATAGCCGATCTTTTCAAGTGAGGTTATGATTTCACACTCCGGACGGCGGTTGTTGAATATGCTGTCCTCAAGTTCCAGTCCGCAGTTCGCACGCAGCAGATGCAGAGATGCCGGGGCAGAGTAGGATGCTGCTGAATTGAAGTTTCGGAAACCCACGTTGAACTGGTCAAACAGCGAATGGCCGGTCAGATTTTCCGCCTCGATATCATCGGTGGCCATTGAGCAGATATTTAGAATTACAATATCAAACGGGGCATGGGTTGACGGCAGTTTCTCCGGCATCGGAACAATGCGCTGTTTTTCATGACTGTAGAAATTTTCAAGATATTTTTCAAGATTTTCATGGGAGAAAGCCGCAGTCATTGCCGGAATATCAGCACTGGATGCGGTGCCGGCAGACGCCGGAGTGCTGGCGCAGGCCTGAAGATCCGCGGTGTAGCTGATTTCCCCCTCCGGAGAAAGTGACAGCTTTGAGGTACCTGCAATGATGAAGCACAGCGAAACCAGTGTGGTAAGTCTGACCCAGTTTCCCAGAATGTAAATGGCAAAAATAATTCCGAACAGTGCCACCACCATCGTCCAGTTTACAAATTCAGCGGCCAGATCAAGCATGTAGGAGAAGGAAAATCCGGCAAGGTAGGAGGCCTGATTGATGATCTGAGACGGTTTAGGAAGGTAGCTGTCGTGATACAGAAGCATCAGAGCCAGAATTGACAGCAGAAATTTGTATACAAAATTCCCCCTGCTGTTGCTGAAGCTGATGCAGAATGCCAGAAACAGCAGCAGGTTGAGAAACAAATTCAGATCTATGTATGATTCCCAGAACAGACCGAATTTAAAGAGAAAATAAGCCGCCCAGATCCCGCATCCGGTAAAGCTCAGCGGTGTGGTGGTTTTCTGTAGATTTTCTGATGTTGTCTTGGTCATGATCCTTTCCTGTCAGTTTTTCCAGAGCTCCGCTTTTTTTTCAAATCTTTCAGTTTCCCGACCGCTTTCAGATTGGAAGGACGGTGGAAAAAATAATAAAAAGCGTAGGCATTGAGCAGAATATTTTTAAGCCAGTATCCCAGGGGGATGAAAATAACAGCGCAGAGCAGAACGAGCTGCCATATGTCGCTGAGTGCCAGTGAATTGTAACCCATTACTTAACCTCCGCTGTCTCAGACGGTGTACCTGCGGTTCTGAGCTGATTGAGATCAAAAGGTTCCGCGGTGATACTGTCGCGGATCTGCAGGGCTTCAAGACTGTTGTTCTTTACGTATTCCCTCAGGCTGCGCTGACGCTCCAGTGAGAATTTAATCATCTGGGAATTGATCAGATCTTCATTGACCTCGTTCTTCCAGTTTTTGATCAGTTCCAGAATCTCCCGATCGTCTGTTTTTATAATATACCGCTGGAAGAGTTTGCCGACATCGATTCCGAAGATATGTCCGAGGGCGGTGGCGATATTGTCCTCCCTGCATGCCGGAAGCAGAACAGCCAGACAGTCGTTGAGATGTTCTGCGGAGGTGTCAGTCTCCTGTCTGTCCTGGTTTTTACGGATGATGGTACACACATCCCCGTTGCGTTTCGGAAAGAATTCAATAACCGCGATTTCTGCAGGAATCGCGGGCCGGCACTCGAGGATCAGCAGTGTGGCCCTGGTATCCTTGCCGATGTACTGGCGTGAAAGGAAGGTTGCCGTGTTGTCTACGAACTGGTTTACCGGCAGATATCCCTCCTTGTCGTAGGACAGATTATTGTACCTTTCCAGCAGTTCTGCGTAATCATGTTTCATGATGTGACCGTACGGCATGTTGATGAAATGTTCAATCATGGCATTGATGTAGCTCGGTGCAGCCCCGTATTCGAATATGAAGGTTGCTCCGCAGGAGAGTAGAAACTGCTCAGCGCTGGCACGGATGTTTGTTGCAATTTCACGGATGAAAATCTGGAGCCATACCCCGCGGTTCACTCTGAGTTCATAGATGTATTTTGATATTTCATTGATTTCCTGGTAGTTACGCAGAGAAAATACCAGTGAAGCTGCTGTTGCCGACTCAATGGCCCGCTCATAGATTTCTCGGTTTGATTTCAGGGAGTATACTGTAGAGTAGGTGGATTTTGACGGGGCAAAATCATTTCCGACTACATAAATCTGCTTTCTGTCGTTGCCGGTCTGGACGGTGGAGAAGGTTTCACCCTCGTTGGAATACCCTCCGTTACAGCAGTGCAGAACTGTTGAACCGATGGAGTTGACCTTGTTGAAATTCCAGGTGAATATGCGGTAGTGGCGCAGCCCGGTATCGGTGGCGTGTCCGGTGATTGAAGCAAGACCTCCGAATATGCCTGAATTCTTGTTCAGTCTGATGCACAGATCGTCTAGATGCGGACCGTAGGGTATAAGCAGCAGACAGATCCCGGTGATACGTGCCAGATTGACCAGCTCGTTTACCGCCTGAAGATTTTCCGCGGTTTTTTCGCTGTAGATAAAGCTGTCACGGATTACGGCAATGATCAGACTGTCCCGGCGGTCGGCTCTGATAATCTGCAGATCGTTAAGAAGTCGTTCAAGAACCCTGTTTCTGCCCCTGGTGGTGTATAAATTTACGGAATCATCATCCAGCAGCGTGTCGTTGTCCACCATCTCTGCGATTTCATCCGGAGCGATCCCGTCGGTGATAAGGTACTTTGTATACTGCATTTCGCTGTTTTTCAACGCATTGAGGGCAATGGTTACCGCATCTTTGGCGGAACCTGCGCAGATCCAGTAGAGCATACCGGTCTGCAGACCCTGTGCCTGTCCTTCCAGTTTCTTTATTCCGAGCTGCATATATAATTTTTCCTGTTGTTTTTCTGTTTCTTGCCGGCGGGTGTTCCGGACTGTCTATCCTGTTACCATTCTGCAAATGCTGCCGGCGGATCCGGCGGCAGAGGAAGATCCCCGTTCCAGTCATCAAAAGTCCATCTGAAGTAGAGCATGGCGCTGTTCGGTGAGTATTCTTCAGATTTTTCAAACCGGAACTCGGCTCCGATTACCAGGTTAGAAGTAAGTCTTCTTTCCACCACGCCCCTGATTGACGCTCCGAAACTCCAGTCCGAACTTCCTGATTTTATTGAGTCCCGATCTGCAAGGTTCTGCGGGATCAGACTTCTGATCGGATAGCGGGCCGACGGATCGCTGCTGCTGTATGTTTCGGAAATTCCCCCCTGCAGCAGCCATGACCAGTTGTCGGTGCGTTCCTTCCATGTCAGAGCAAGACTTCCTGACAGATATTTCTGCGGTGAGTAGTAGCCACCCTGGCCCAGGGTGTAACCCCCGAGATCCCGTTTATAACTCATCCATGTTACCGATGGCCCGATTGTGACAATCCGGTTCGGCAGATCGATGATATGATTGTAGTATCCGGCCATGAGCCGCCAGTTGCTGTTGTTCTCCACGTTGCGTCCGCGCAGAATTTCGTAGCGTGCATTGCCCCACAGACCGTCTGACTGACTGAACGGATATGATGCTGTAAGCTTTACACCGTTGCGTTTGACTGCTCCGAATCCTCTGCCGGTGCCGGGATCCAGATCTCCGAAGAAGGACAGGAACGAATTGTTCATGGCTCTGCGGTAGATCCCGACGGAAAATCCGAACCCTTCGAGATCCGGAGTGTAGGTGAATGCACCGGCGATGTCATTCATGGAGATGGAGCCGTCACTGCCTACTTTCGGTGCGGTACCGATATCAAAATAGAATTCTTTGTTCTGCCATGCCAGCGCTGCGGTTGCCCTGGTGGTTCTGCCGGTATTCTGTCCCGTGCATCCGGTACTGAAACATGTTCCGTACAGATCATTCCATGCTCCGCCTCTGAGCGGACCTACATCCATGTGAATGACGTCGGTCTGGAGAATGAAATCGCCGCTGCCGAGTCCGGTGCTGTACCTGAGAATATAGTTCTGAGCCTTCTGATCGGAATAACCGCTGTGTCCGGGATCCCGCAGATAACGTACTGCTGCCGTTACAGTATGGTTTTTCCGGCGGTAAGCCGTGATTAAATCTTTTTTAACCGATGAGTGAAGCCACGGTTCAGCCGCAAGAGGATCATTGAATGATGAGACCGGGGCCGCTGCCTGCGCAGTGCCGTTTTCATTCAGATAACGGTAGCTGTTACGGGTCCTGACGGTGGCGGTGAACTCATCGTCATCGGCACTGTACGGTACGGCCTCAACCGCCGCCCAGGCTTTTTTAAGCTGTTCAAGATAGGTGTTTACCGGTTTGCCAGATGATGCTGCCGCTCTGGCATAGTTGCGCAGAAACAGAATTTCGCTTTCATTACCCGGCTGTCCGGCAAGAGCAAGCCCCTGTTCATAGGCCTGTTCTTCACAGCTGCGGTTGCCGATCCGGCGGCACAGCCCTGCCAGACTGTCAAGTTCACCCAGGGATAGACTGATATCCGGATCTGCCTGTTTTTCACGGTCTCCCAGGTAAAGGTCTGTGAGAGTGTCGATGATCTGTGCTGCCTGCTTCTTCTGGCCCAGGGCCAGCCGGCATTCGGCAAGACGAATGAGTCTGCCGGCGGGGATCTGCTCTTCCCTGACGTTTCTGACGGCTGTTTCATAGAGTTCTGCCGCCTGAATGTAGGATCCGTCCTCAAAGTAAAGATTTGCAAGTTCCGCGGCAAGGGACGGATGATCCTTCATTTGCTGTTCCAGCAGTGTTACAGCTCTGCTGCGATCGCCACGGCCTCCTGCATACAGGCGGCGGGCTTCTGACACAACCGCTTCGCTGCTGTAGCGTTCCAGTGCCCGGTCGATACTCTCATCCCGGTGCTCATACGGTTTGAGCACCTCATAGGCCTGCTGAGGTTCATCCATGGATGACAGCAGCAGCGAGTACGGATAGGCATATTCCGCTGTATGAAGGATGCCGGCCGGAAGCTTCTCGAAGGTTGCAGCGGCATCGCTGTTTCTGCCGAGTTTGCGGTAGCCGGTGGCTATATCGTAGAAAATCCACGGATCATTCCCTCTGGCCGCGACAGCTGCTTTTCTTTCGGCTATGGCCGCCTCGTGATTTCCTTCTTTATCATATTTCAGAGCTGCATCCAGATGCCGTTCGGCAGCAAGTTCCAACCCGATTTTTCTCGCAAGGGTTTTACAGTCGCTGCTCCGGCATCCGCCAAGGATCTGCATTGCCTCGGAATGGTGTCCGTATTCATTCAGAAACAGGGCGTACGGGTAGGTGAACTGCGGATTTTTCAGGTTGGCACCTGAATTTCTGAATACGGCATTGCCGGCTTCAAATCCCTCCTTCTGTGCTTTGAGCCCGGCAAGAGAGTAGAGAGGCCACGGATTATCCCGGTTGTATCCCAGTGCCTCGACGGTGAGTTTTTCTGCAAGCGCCTCATCTCCGCGGGCGGAAGCCTCCTTTGCCTCCTGCATGAGCAGATCACCTTTAAGAGACATAATGGTGTTCCTGATGCGTTTTGCCTCCTGCGGACTTTCGGTGGATGCGTATTTTACGGCAAGCTGTGCATACCGGCGGTACATCCTGGCATCGTTGAGTTTTACCGCACAGCGCGCTGCGCCCACGTAGCTGTACGGGCTTGACGGATAGGCCTCGGCTGCTTTGGCATACAGTCCTGCCGCTCTGGCGCAGGCGCCGCGGGAAGCAAGATCGTCAGCCTGATCCACCAGATTCCAGTATTTAAGTTCAGTAAGTCGTTTTTTCCAGTAGACCGCCTTGCCTGATTCCGGCTGCAGCCGGATGGCCTGCTGCAGATATTTTGCAGCCAGTTGCTTTTTGGACGGATCATGGATGTTTTTAAGACCTTCGTAGGCATAACCGCTTGCGGTATAGGCTGCAACAAGTTCATCAATCTGCCTGGATAAATAGATATTCTCCGGATCCTGTTTTTTCATCTCTTTAAGTCCGGCAATTGCCTCCTGCTGTCTGCCGTCGATATTTCCCATCAGCGAATAGTATCGGAACCTCAGACCCTCCTCCGCCGGAGCGCCGCCGAAGATTTCATCGATGTCTTTTACCGCATTTTCGTAGTCGCTGTTGGTTTCGTGCATATTGAACGCCTGCAGTTTCATGCGCATTTCCCTGGAGTATACTTCAAGGATTGCTTTTGCCTGTCTGCATTCGAAGGTTTCCGGGGTGTCGGTGCACAGTCTGCCCGCCAGTTCCTCGATTTCCCTGCGGGGAGTTTTGCCGTTGCGCAGCATGCTTCTGATCAGATGAAGACGGTAGGACGGAGAGTTGGTTCCCTTGATCAGTTCAAGTTTGCGCAGAGCATAGATTTCAAGCTGATAGTTGCCGTATTCGCGGGCAACAAAATTCTGACGTTCTAGAAATTCCTGCTGCTCGCGGATTTCTCCGGAAAGAACTCTCTTCTGCTGTTCGGTCAGCTGCACCCCGTCACTGATGCTGCTGCCGGCAGGCAGAACCTCTGCGGCAGTCACGGCCCGAGCGGTAAGTGCAGACAGAATACACAGTGTTATCTGTTTTACAGCAGAGCGGTTTCTGAACTTCATGATGTTATCCTTGTGCTGTGTTTACTATGGTTTGATCAGCAGTGAACCGTTGCGGTCGATACGGTAGTAGCGGTTGTCGTAGCCGATGGCGAACAGGGCGATTACCGCGCTGTAGTATTCATCCGGTCTGAACGTGTGGTTGGCCACTGCTGTTCTCATCAGCTGGAGACTCTTGCGGTTTTCTGCCCAAGGGATCATGGCTGCATCGAATGCAATATTTCCCTTTTCACTGATTTTCTGACTGTAGAAATTATATTCATCCGGAAACAACCCGTGTCTGTCTGCATAATCTATGGCTCTTTTGGCATACCGGTATACAATTTTCCGGTATGGATCGGCCCGGTTGGTGATGCCGTACTACAGATATACCCGCAGGGCATCCCATGAACCGACGGTATCGGTCCTGATAATCTGGTGGCCGTTCAGATCGAAATCAACCCAGTCGGCGAACCAGCCCTGACCGGCTGATTTCAGTACCATTGATATGGTATGGTTGAATATGATCTTGAAATCCGGATCCTCCTTGCTGATGCGCTCGAAGATAAAAGAAGGATAGTAGCTCGGATTCAGGGTTATGTAGTCATCGTGAACAAAACCGTACATACCGGGCAGCATCAGTGTACCCATTACGTTGCTGTGATACAGACAGTTCTTTTTGAGAAAGGAGATCAGCTGCAGTGCCTTGTTCTTGTACGAAGGTTCATTGAATAGCCGCGATGCTTCTAGCAGATCGTAGATAATCCACAGATCCGCATCGGTGGCATTGTTGGTGCTTGCGATGAAATTTCCGTCCTGGGTGATTTTTTCACCGGCAACCTTTCTTACCGCCGGAGTGTCGGGACCGTAAACCCAGGATACCGGATTGTTTTCAAAACTGCCCCGGGCCAGTCTGGTTTCGGTAAATTCCAGCAGTTTGTCGAACATCTGCCTGTCGTTCATGACCAGGGCGAAGAACATTGCATAGGACTGACCTTCACTGGTGGTGATTTCACGGTTTTCCCAGTGATCGATAATCCTGCCGTCGCTGTAGTTGTTTCTTACAAAGGTGTTCCAGAGATTCCACTGCAGGATGTTGTCCTGCATAACACTGTCTGATGTCTCCGGCTGCTGCACCTCTGCACAGACCGGGCCTGATGTCATCAGCGCCGTGCCCAGCAGTGCGGGCAGCAGGGCTGCTTTTCTGAACAGTCCGGAATACCGGTGTCTGGATTTGAAAGTGTTTATTCTGATGTATGACATTTTATTCTCCGGATTTTTTTCTGGTTTTCAAAAGTCTTGCACGGTTGATTCTGCTGAGCAGACGGTATACGAAGAAACAGAAGATACCGGCGCAGATCATGCAGATGGATATGAGCAGCAGCGGGCTGTCAACCAGGTAGTACCATATTCTCTGATACCATGGAAGATGTCCGATGTAGTAGGTTTCACCAACATCGATGCTGCGTTTGTTGCTGTCGCGCAGAATGGTCACACTGCCGTGAATTTCACCGAGATCCGAGTTCAGAGCGAGTTTGTTTCCGAGATTGGAAAGGCCGGTGTTGCTATCACCGATAAGTGCCACCACCGTCCTGTCCTCATTAAGCGGTGAACGGAAGGAAACTACAGCGGAAATGCCTTCAGAGGTATTCTGCCTTACCACGGTGGAGTCACTGCGCAGATTGCTGCGGAACAGATTAGGATTCTCGGAGTTGAAGGATCCTTTTACTGACTGTTCGGTTTTGTCGAGGACCACTTTTACGTTGCTGCTGTGCAGGAAGTCGGGAATGCTGCCGACTACCAGCAGATCTAGATCTTTAACTGCGGCTGCGGTTGCATTGTCAGGATCCTGGAAGATCCTGATTGCGGTGGCAGGGTAGCCGATCTGGCCGGCAATACGCGCCAGGGCATTGAACAGGGTGGACAGCTGGGTTTCGTTTTTCCCGTCTTCGATCAGAACTGCGGTTTCCTGCAGATCTGCATAGATGGAGAAAGGATAGCCGCTCTGCCAGAAAAGATTCAGGTTAGGCATCTGTGTGAAATGGTAGAGACCGGTGAAGTCAACCGATGATCTAGGATCGATATCCACATGGTTCTTGATGAGAGTCTGGGAGTCGCATTCGCCGTTACGCGATGACATGACGATATCGTACTGGAAGTCGAAGGTCAGCAGATTGTTGATGCGCAGCAGCATCGGATCTATTTTGGACCGGTTGAACAGATCGTCTATTTCGGATACCAGCGGAATATTTTCGATAACGTAGTTTGATTCGTTCTCGGCACTCAGAGGATAGGATCTGACGATATGGTTGTTCATCAGGAACTGCATCTGCGACAGTCCGAGGGTTGAAGGCTTGGTATAGTTGTATTTAAGATTAAGGTTGATTCTGGAACCTTCGGCATAGTATATATCCGGAGGAAGACGCAGATTCAGGTTGATCGGACGGGGCAGAAAACCTTCGGAGCTGAGCTGCTCGTCATATTCCATCAGATATTTGAAAAGGGTAACCTCGTCGATGTTGATCCAGTTTGGTGCGTCATAGGGACGGCGGAGCTTGATTTCCTTGGCTTCGATGATTTCACTTTTCGGACCGTTAAACAGCAGATCCCCGGCTGCAACCGCCTTTGCCACAGTGATAAGCCCTTTGCTGTCAGGGGCGGAAACTACCAGCAGTTTGTTGGCGTTGGCGCTGTGCGGAAGATCCACTATTTCAATCTGAGGCCGTTCAACCTCCGGGTAACTTTCAAGAAACTTCGGACGGGAACTGTTGGTTATAAACGCAACCGCATGTCCGTCTGCGGGCAGGGTGTTGAAGAACACCGGAAAGTTGATACCTCTCCATCCGGCAAGTTTGCCGCTGTAGGATGAGAAGATTGCCGCTGCGGTAAGTGTCTGGTTGTCGGTATCTGACAGCACTATGCTGAGAGTTGAAGAATCCTTTGATGAAGTGTTGATGAACGGCAGAGGAAAATATGACAGATCGTTCTGGATCCTCAGCTTCTGGCGCTCCAGTGTCAGGGTGCTTTCCGGGGAGATGTTCATCCAGATTGAGGAGTTTATTATATTCTCGCAGTAGTCGGTGTAGTGACCGATAAGTTCAAGGGTCAGCTCGTTGTAATCCTTGAGCAGGAACGGATCGAATTTGATCAGTTCTCTGTTTTTTCTGCCCAGATGCTCCTTCTGAACCGGGACAACCTGCTGCAGCGTTCCGTTGAGGTATACATTAAGATGGGAGTTTACCGGGATCAGGGAAGGTGACGGAGTGAAAACTATCTCCATCTGGGATTTTCTGATGATTTCATCCCTGGCTACCGGAAAATACAGCCTGGCGGTCGGAACGGCACCTGTCAGGGATACACCCCCGGTACTAGGATTGCTGTTGTCCAGTTCTGCAAGGTAGTAATCCGTGATGACTGACGGAATCTCCTCAGTTCTGGCTGTAACTGCAGCCGCATCCGCTGAAACTTCGGCGGTGCTTCCAGTTTCCTGGGGCTGTCCTGTTTCAGCAGATGCGGTTCCGCCTGCCAGAAAACTCAGAAACAGCCATGAAATCAGCAGTGTGTTGTTTTTTTTCATTGTTTCATCCCTTTTTTATTTGCTGTCAGCATATTCCTTTCCTACATTAATCTTTGTGCCGGCACCGGAACCTCCGGAGTCTCATCTATGTCCATATCCGGCCTTTTTCAAATCATCTAGTCTGATCCTGTCTAGAATTTTCTGCATCTTGCTGCTGTCGCTGGGAACCGGAAACAGGCTGAGAATAAACATGAATGTCCTGACGATGAATTCGAAAATGTGTCTGATCCCCCACGGTGAGTTCTGCAGGATCTTGATGTAACCGTTGAATCCAAGGGTGAACAGCATATGTATGCCCCGGAACAGGGTATCCTTCTGGCCGATGTTTTCATCATAGAGCCAGCGGTCGGCGGTGGCAAAGGTGCAGCGGATGAATTCCTTGTTGTCCTGTATGGTGTTCAGGATCATTTCAAGACCGAGATTGCAGTCCTGCAGTCGCTGGACACAGCATCTGAAACGGTAGGTGGTGCCGGCCTGGAACAGATTTATGTACAGCGGATGGCGGACATCGATGAAATCGGACCAGCTGAGATGTTCAGGTATATCCGGAAGAGCAACTCCCAGACCGGCCTGGGAGAAGTCTGTAATCTTTACATCGATTTTCTCGCCGTTGTTCAGTTCAAGTACTGCAGGAAGTTTTGTGTATACGCGCGGTGCGGAACGTACCTGTTTTTTCTCCAGTGCCACCGCTGCCGCTGCACCGAGGATCAACAGATTGTAGAGAACTCAGCCGAGGTTGACCAGAATGGTTACAGTTTCAGACGTGTCTGTGAACAGATGGCAGATCCCGGTGAAAAATCCTGCCAGATTAAGCAGGATCAGTCCGATGTAGACCCTGGATACGTTCCAGTCGAAGTAGGTGTTGCTGTTTGATGCCCCTTTTGCGGTTACGTTGAATTTCCCGTGTTTAGGGGAAATCAGCGCCACAGTAGTCGGAATGGTTATATACCAGGAGAGAATTGTCTCATAGATGGCTCCCCAGAAGAAAAATCTGCGTTTGCCCTGAATTCTGGAATTGGTCATGGTCGAGATGACCATATAAGGCAGCACATAGGCCAGAATGGCAAGACCCGAAGCGAATATCACGTAGATATTGAAAAACAGATACGGCAGCGGTGCCAGCAGGAAAATGATGCGTGGCAGACCGTGCAGAAAGTGGATCATGGCATTGGAAAAACAGATCCTCTGTGCCAGGGTCAGACCTTTTTTGAAGATCGGATTATCCACCCTGAAAATCTGAACCATGCCACGTGCCCAGCGGATGCGCTGGTTGATATGATCCCCGAGTGATTCGGTAGACAGACCTGCCGCCAGAGGAATACTGATAAATGCTGATGAATATCCTCTGGCATTGAGACGCAGG
>JAEEGF012467594.1_pt1 | contig 13973 bp, 13 predicted proteins | sample 9134171 | NCBI WGS metagenome assembly JAEEGF01 (sample SAMN16246542, study PRJNA631951) | gut metagenome | biome: gut microbiome; feature: rumen; material: AP-attached | host: Bos | place: Iran: Karaj | collected 2018-10
CGACTGTTGCCAGCCTGCTGCCCCGGTTTTATGACTGTGATGCCGGCACGATTCGCATTGACGGAACGGATATCAGGCACGTTACGCTGGACTCCCTGCGGAACCAGGTAGGCATCGTGCCCCAGGAGACCATCCTGTTCAACGGTTCGGTGTACGACAATATTTTATATGGCCGTCTGGATGCTACAAAAGAGGAAATCGAGACGGCGGCCAAAGCGGCTAACGCCCATGATTTCATAATGGAGCTGCCGGAAGGCTATAATACGATGCTCGGAGACCGGGGCGTGAACATTTCCGGCGGGCAGCGGCAGCGCATTGCCATTGCCAGAGCTATTCTGAAAGATCCCCGTATCCTGATTCTGGACGAAGCCACGTCTGCCCTGGATACGGAGAGCGAACGGGTGGTTCAGGAAGCCCTCAACCGGCTTATGGTGGGGCGTACTTCTATCATAATAGCCCACCGTCTGTCTACCATAAAGAATGCCGACCGGATCCTGGTGCTGGATAAAGGAAAACTGGCGGAAGACGGAACCCATGAAGAACTGATGGCAGAGAACGGGTTATATGCGCATCTGTATCAGATTCAGTACCGGACGAATACGGAAGAGAGTTGATAGTAACCTATGATGTATATTATATATAATATTTTAGGCCTGCTGGTATTTTTCATCGTAATACTGCCGTTTTTTCTATACCGGCTGTTTACGGAAAAAGGCTTCGGCGTACGGTTCCGGCAGAGCATGGGCCTGATCCGCCGGGAAGAAATTGCGAATGTGATGAGTTCCGACTGCATCTGGATTCATGGCGCGTCGGTTGGTGAAATCGTAGCTACCAGTCCGATTGTAAAAGAAATCAAAAAAATCATGCCGGAGCGGAAAGTGCTGGTTTCTGCTTTTACCGTAGCCGGTTACAATATGGCGAAGCAGATCATACCGGAAGCAGACGGCTATATCTATTTCCCGCTGGATCTGCCCTGGGTGGCGGAGTCCGTCGTACGGCGCGTACACCCCGGTATCTTCCTGCCGGTAGAAACAGAATTGTGGCCGAACTTCCTGCGGGCGATCCGGGACAGGAACATCCCCGTGATGATGGTCAACGGCCGTATTTCCGAAAGGTCTGTTAAGACGTATCAGTATCTGTTCAGTATCTGGCGCGACATGCTGCGGACCGTAAGCCGTTTCTGCATGCAGTCCAGCATTGACGCCAATTACATTACCCATTTGGGTGCGGATCCCAAAAAGATTTTTGTGACCGGTAACACCAAATTTGATCAGACCTATGCGGAAGTGACGCCGGAAGATCTGGCCAGCTATAAAACAGAACTGGGATTGGGAGACGACGCATATCCGGTCATCGTGGCAGGTTCCACGCATACACCGGAAGAAAGTATCTTGCTGACAGCTTTTACCGAACTGCGCAAACAGTATCCCAAAGCAAGGCTTGTCATAGCTCCCCGCTGGACTGACAAGGTGAATGAAATCAGGCGGCTGAGCGGTAAGTTTAATTACCAGGCCGGCTTACGGTCCAAGTTGAAGGAGATGAGCGGACCCCGGCCGGAATATCCGGTTTTGCTGATTGACACCATCGGCGAACTGGGTCGCATCTATGCCGTAGGCGATATCGTATTCGTAGGCGGCAGTCTGACCAAAGGGTACGGCGGCCATAACGTGCTGGAACCGGCTGCCCATGCCAAGCCTATCCTGGTGGGCCCCAGCATGCTGAGTTTCAAGGATTCCTACTCTCTGCTGACCAAAGCGGGCGCCTTACATACGGTGCAGGATGCCCGCGATCTGGCTAAAGAATTACTGGCAATTTCGGGAGACGATTCCCTCCGCAAAAAGATGGGGGATGCCTCCATGCAGGTCATCCGGGAAAACCGGGGCGCGGCCCTGAATACCATGCATTACCTGACAGACCTGTTGGAGAAAGCCTCCGTTCCCCGTGCTTATACGAAAGAATATCCTGTCAATACCCGTAACTTTAATGACGCAGGCGGAGGAGGCCTGAAACACGGCGCCGCCATTATCCAATACATTTTCCACATAGCCCATGCCCCGGAACGTCCCTGGTACGCGTTTATCCTGCTGGGTTTATTGCGGGGACTGTCCTATATTTACGGATTCGGTGCCAGGGTGAACCTGTGGCTGTATGAAGCAGGCATCCTGTCCAGGCGGAAGTTGGACTGCTGTGTCATCTCCATCGGTAACATTACCGTAGGCGGTACCGGTAAAACACCTACCGCCCAGCGGGTAGCCATGATGGTAAAAGATATGGGTTACCGGGTGGTAATTCTGAACCGTGGTTACCGTTCCCATTGGGATAAACCACTGGGCGTGGTCTCCGACGGGAAGAAAATTTTCATGACCAGCTACGAGGCCGGTGACGAAGCCTACCTGATGGCCAAGATGATGCCCGGGATTCCGGTGGTCATCGGCAAGAACCGTGACGTGACCGGCAGTTACGCAGTGGACAAGCTTCGTGCCGAAGTCATCATCATGGACGACGGTTACCAGCACTGGCAGTTGAACCGGGATCTGGACATCGTGCTGGTGGATACCCTGAATCTGTTCGGCAACGGAAATCTGTTGCCCCGGGGTATTCTGCGTGAACCCCTGAATCATCTGAACCGGGCCGATATGTTCCTGTTCACCAAATCCGACCAGAGTTCCCAGCTGACGCGGACCAGTCTGGCGGAAAATATCCGGCAGTACAATACGGAAGCTCCTATCGTGGAAAGCATCCATCACCCCAAAGAGTTTGTGGAGATTGCAGACTGGTATAAAGGCATTCAGCAGAATCCCCTGCCCCTGGAAGAATTAAAAGGCAAGAAGGTCATGGTGTTCTCCGCTATCGGTAATCCCTCATCTTTTGAGCAGAATGTATCCGGCTGCGATCTGGACATTGTGGAAGCGATCCGCTATCCTGACCATCATGATTACGGTATGCTGGAAATGCAGTATATAGCAGAGCGGGCCAGCACACTGAAAGCTGACGCTTTGATCACTACCGGTAAGGACGCGGTAAAGATTCCCACGGAATTCATTTACTTTAACCGGGATATTCCCCTGTACGTTATGAACATGGACATTATGATTACCCGGGACGAAGAAATTTTTGACAGAAAATTGAAAGAAACGGTGGAGACCGTGCTGAAGAAAACAAAGAAGAAAAGTGAATTGCCTGAAACTAAAGAAGTCTTAAGCACATAAGAGAGTAAAACGTAAACCAACCTGTTTTAGAATCCATAGTATCAGCAAAGGAGATGCTTTCATGAAAGTAATCTGTGTGATCCCGGCCCGGTATGCCTCGACCCGGCTGCCTGGCAAGCCATTGAAACTGATTGCGGGCAAACCTATGATCCAGCGTGTGTATGAGCAGGCAAAAAAGGCAAAGAGGCCGGCAGAGGTCATAGTGGCAACGGATGACAAACGGGTGTATGATACCGTGCTTGCCTTCGGGGGCAGCGCCTGCATGACCCGGGAGGACCATCCCAACGGCACCAGCCGGCTGGCGGAAGTAGCGGAAAAATATCCTGACGCAGACGTCATCGTCAACGTGCAGGGAGATGAACCCATGATTCCGCCGGAAATCATAGACCGGCTGGCAGAAGCGTTTGAGGTGGAACCTGAACTGCAGATGGCAACCATGAAGACTCTGATGCAGGAAAGCGAGTACAGCGATCCTTCTGCGGTGAAGGTGATAACGGACAAAAACGGCTACGCCCTGTACTTCTCCCGCAGCCTGATTCCCTACCCCCGTAACAAAACGGAAGTGTTTAAAGTGTACAAACACGTAGGCATCTACGCCTACACAAGAACATTCCTAATGCAGTATGCGGCCATGGCCTCCACACCCCTGGAACAGGTGGAAAGCCTGGAACAGCTGCGTGTGCTGGAAAACGGCTATAAGATTAAAGTATTGGAGAGTGATTTCCGGGGCATCGGCGTGGATACCCAGGAGGATCTGGACGCGGTAAACAGATTATTGGGAGGAAAATAATGCATATTGTTAATGTAGGACCTTATAAAGTGGGACCGGGCCAGCCTATGCTGTTGTTTGCCGGACCCTGCGTGCTGGAAGGCTATGAACACAGTCTGGCTATCGGGCAGGAAGTTAAACGGATCTGTGAAAAATTAGGTATGCCGTATGTGTTCAAGGCATCCTATGACAAGGCCAACCGGTCTTCGCACACATCCTTCCGGGGGCCCGGCCTGGAAGAAGGGCTGAAGCAGCTGGCCGGCATTAAAAAAGAGCTGGACGTGCCTGTCATCAGCGATGTGCACGAAACCATCCAGGTGGAAAAAGCCGCGGAAGTGCTGGATGTAATGCAGATTCCAGCCTTTTTATGCAGACAGACGGATCTGGTCTGTGCTATAGCGAAGACCGGGCGCTGTGTCAATGTGAAGAAAGGCCAGTTCCTGGCGCCATGGGACATGAAAAATGTCATCGCGAAAATAGAAGCGGCAGGGAATCAGAACATCCTGCTGACAGAACGGGGCTCCAGCTTCGGATACAATACACTGGTGACCGATATGCGGGGTTTGGCCATCATGCGTGAGCTGGGTTACCCCGTGGTGATGGACGCTACCCACAGCGTGCAGATTCCCGGAGGCCAGGGAACCAGCAGCGGCGGACAGAGCCAGTATGTGCCCCATATGGCCAGGGCAGCGGCGGCTATCGGTATTGATGCCCTGTTCCTGGAAGTGCACGACGATCCTTCCAAAGCCTTAAGCGACGGACCCAACATGGTGCGTCTGGACCGGCTGGAAGCGTTGCTGAAAGACGTGCTGGCAATAGATAATATTACCCGCAAATAAAGATTGAAAGGATACGATGAACCATGAACGAACTGGAGACGGATGCCCAGAAAGTGTTGCAGATGGAAGCAGAAGCCATTCTGGACCTGATTCCCCGTGTTGACGAGCATTTTGACGCAGCGGTGGATATGATTCTGGCCTGCGAGGGCCGCGTCATCATGACCGGCATGGGAAAATCCGGGATCATCGCCCATAAGATTTCCGCTACACTGGCCAGCACCGGCACCCCCTCCTTTTATCTGCACCCGGCAGAAGGAATTCACGGGGACCTGGGCATGGTAACGGCGGATGATGTGATTATAGCCATGTCCAACAGCGGCGAGACCGGGGAGGTGCTGAACATACTGCCTTCCATCCGGCGGATCGGGGCGAAACTCATCGCTATGGTAGGAAATACCGATTCCACCCTGGCAAAAAACGCAGACGTAGTCCTGAATGTGGCCGTGAAAAAAGAAGCCTGCCCCCTGGGACTGGCTCCCACTTCCAGTACCACCGCAGCCTTGGCTTTCGGTGATGCCCTGGCCATGGCTCTCATGGGAAAACATCATTTTACTTCCAATCAGTTTGCCGTATTCCACCCCGGCGGCAGCCTGGGACGGAAACTTCTGCTGACGGTAGGGGATATCATGCACGGCGGCAACGGAAACCCGGTGGTGAAAGGAAGCGCTACCGTTACGGAAGCCTTGTTCATCATTACTGACAAAGGGCTGGGCGCTGTTTCCGTAGTTGACGAAAACAATATTATGATCGGTCTCCTCACCGACGGAGACATCCGCCGGGGGCTTTCCAAAGGTGTGGATTTCCTGAAACGGCCTGTTACGGAGCTGATGACAAAGAATCCCAAGTTTATTACGCAGGAAAAACTGGCGGCGCAGGCTTTGCACATTATGGAAAGCCACAAGCCCAAACCCATTACGGTGCTGCCTGTCATTGACGGGGAGCGCCACGTAATCGGACTGTTGCATATGACAGATTTGGTACGGCAGGGTGTAGTTTAATTTCGGAGTATGCTCATGGCATCACAAAAGCTTTCTTTGGAAGAATTGGAGAAAAAAGCGAAAAAGATAAAACTCGTTGCCCTGGACATGGACGGCACTCTCACTGACGGGAGCATCAATATCGGTGGGGATGGGGAACTGTTTAAACGGTTCAACGCCAAAGACGGACTGGGCATTACCACTGCCGTGCGGCACGGTTTGCGTGTAGCCGTTATCACTGGGCGTAAAGGGCCAATCGTGCAGCGTCGCGCGGAAGAACTTGGCATTGCGGAAGACGTAATGAGCGGGATTTCCGCGAAAAAGAAGGCGCTTCAGGCGTTGGCTGATAAATATAATTTATCGTTGAAAGAGATTGCCTTTATGGGAGATGACCTCAATGATTTGCCGGCCCTTCTTACCGCAGGGCTGTCGGCGGCGCCGGCAGATGCGGCAGCAGACGTCAGGCAGCGTGTTTCCTATATAGCGACTCATAACGGCGGACAGGGGGCCGTACGGGATCTGCTGGAACTGATCCTGAAAGCCCGGGGCCTCTGGGCTGCCATTGTGGAAGAGTACACAGAAGAAGGAAAAGGGGATCGACAATAAATGTTATATGCGTTGCTGAAAACGCTGAGCTGGATTGCCTCTCATACACCTTATAAACTGCTGGTGAAGATTGGCACCGGTCTGGGGCACCTGTATTGGCATATTGCCAAGAAACAACGGATCCGCGCGGAAGAAACCATCCGGGAACGTTTGGGCTATACAGAATACGAAGCGAAAACAACGATCAAAAGGTTATTTATCAATCTGGGTATTTCCGTCATGGAAATGCTGTATATGCCTGCGCTGAACAAAGATAACATCCGGGGGTTGGTCACTTTCGACCATCCGGAAATTTTATGGGAGGCCCTGCAACAGAAAAAAGGCGTGGTAATGCTGGCATGCCACATTGATAACTGGGAGTGGCTGGGCGCTGCGCTGGCCCTGAACGGGTTTCCTCTCAGCGCTGTGGAAAAACCGCAGCCTAACAGAGTCTATTCTGATTTTATGAACGAACTGCGCAGAGGTGTGGGGCAGGAAATATTCGCACGGGGCAGCAGTGAAATTTTAGGCTGTGCCCGGGCTATGAAAAAGGGCCGTATGTTAGGTCTGATTGCCGATCAGGACGGTGGTTATGAAGGTATCTTCGTCCCGTTTCTGGGAAAGATGGCTGCTACACCTGCCGGTCCGGCCTACTTTGCCCGTAAGTTCAAGGCACCCTGTATTCCGATTTACATAGTGCGTAAACCGGATGGGTACGGACATCAGGTAATCGTGGAAGAACCTTTTTACTATGAAGATACCGGCGATAAGAAGGCGGACGATTATAATCTGACCCTGAAGATGACCCAATCCGTGGAACGGATCATCAAAGCGTATCCGGACAACTGGCTGTGGTTCCAGCACCGCTGGAATACACCTTATGAAGAAGTGAAGGCAAAGGAGCAGGATGGCCATGAAAAATAAAAACACGATATTGGCCGTTGTTGCCGGTCTGGGAGCCTTATTTCTGGTATTTGCCTGGCTCTTCTGGGGCAGCACGGTTCCGGAACCGACAAGTAAGACAAAAAAAGCAGAAACAGATACAACAAAGGCGACGGTATATAATACCGTGCTGCACCGGGATGCAGACGGGAAACGTCTCTGGGAACTGAAAGTGGGCGAGGCAATACAGGTGAACGATAACCTGGTCAGGGCAAAACAACTGGAAGGCACCGTTTATCTCAGTAACGGGGACGAAATGTATGTAACAGCCAAAGCTGCCGAGCTTAAAATCAAAAGTAATGAATTTATGTTAACCAATGGCGTTACCGCACGGTTAAAACAGGGCGGCTTTTTGAAAGCAGATAAAGTTGAATGGAAAGAGAAACAGGATATTTTAACAGCTACCGGCGCAGTCAAGGTCATTAAAGAAGATATGATGGCTATGGCCGAAAAAATCATTACTTCCAGTAAATTTGAGCATTTTAAACTGAAAGACAAAGCGCATGTGGAAAGAGGCGGTAAATATGAAGAAAAGTAAAGTGATGCTGACAGTTCTGATAGGCTGCATGACAGTAGTGATGCTGCATTGTATCGCGGCTTTCGCGGCGCCTGCCAAAGATGCAAAATACAGCGTGGATGCTGTAGAAATAGAATATGATATGAAAAGCGGGGACGGCACCACCACCGGCAAGACCACGATCAAACACGATGGAGGCGTGGCGGTTGCCCAGGGCGGTTCTACCTTTAACAGCAAAAACCGGACGGGTCATCTGTACGGCGGCGTGGTGGCAGATAAAGAAGATAACCACCTGAAGAGCGATGAACTGATCATGTACACGGATAAGTTTGTTTCCGCCGTGGGTAACGCGATTTTGACAAAAGGGGACAAAACACTGAAAGCGCACCGTGTGGATTACCATGATGATAAACAATTCGCTGAGACGCTGGGAGGATTCGCTCATCTTTCTTCAGTTGACGGGAGCTGGCTCTCTGCCGGAAAGATTGTATATGATATGAAATCCGGCGTGGCCGATGCTACCGGCGGCGTTACCATGGAAAACAAGCCGCAGAAGATGACCGGCTCCGGTGACCGGGCGATTTACAATTCCAAGGAAACCGGTTATATAGAACTGATTGGCAATGCAAAAGCGACACAGGACGGGAACACCGTAACCGGGGATAAGCTCCGTATTACAAATGTTTCGGGCCCCGACAGCAAAACGCATGCGCAGGGAAATGTGGTGATGGTATATTATCCGAAAGAAGATAACGAGAGTATTGACAATCCTGCGTTTGGAGAGGGCGCGGTCCTGATGGCAAACGGTCAGACCAATTTTAATCCGGAATCCAACATGTTGGATCAGGTAAAGGCAGAAGATTTTGCTACGGAGGATACAAAAGCTTGATTATCGAGACAAAGAATCTGGTAAAGATTTACGGACAGCGGAAAGTGGTGAACAATGTAAGCCTGCAGGTAGAGCAAGGGACCATTGTAGGGTTGCTGGGCCCCAATGGGGCCGGCAAGACAACAACCTTTTATATGGTGGTAGGAATTGCAAAGCCTGACGCCGGTACCGTGACTTTGGACGGACAGGATATCAGCCGGCTTTCCATGTACCAGCGGGCCCGGCTGGGTATTGGATATCTTCCCCAGGAAGCGTCTATCTTCCGGAAAATGACGGTTGAAGAAAATCTCCTGTCAATTCTGGAAACGACCTCTTTACCCCATGAAAAGCAACTTGAAAAAATGGAAGACCTTCTGGAAGAGTTCGACATTAATCATGTAAGGAAAAGTATAGGAACCGCGCTCTCCGGCGGTGAGCGGAGGCGTGTGGAAATAGCCCGGTCCCTGGCCACGGATCCTGCTTTTATACTGTTGGACGAACCCTTTGCGGGAATTGACCCCATCGCAGTGGCGGACATTCAGAGCATGATTGCCCATCTGGCAAAACGGGGCATCGGGATATTAATTACCGACCATAATGTACGGGAAACGCTCAGTATTGTGGACAAGGCCTATATCCTGGCAAGCGGCGAAGTGCTGCTTCATGGTGACAGCGAAAGCATTGCCAACGATCCGATAGCAAGGAAGTATTATCTGGGCGAAAACTTTAAGATGTAGGGGGATAGCAATGCATTTACGATTATTGGACAAATATGTGCTGAAAGAATTGCTGTATCCTTTTATCTTTGGTGTAGCATCCTTTTCCAGTATCTTTATTGCCAGCAGCCTGTTGTTTAAAATCGTACAGTACATCACGACGTATGGGGCGCCGATTCCGACGGTTGCCCGGCTGTTTCTATACAGCCTTCCGGAAATTGTCAATTATACATTTCCCATGGCGGTGTTACTGGCAACGCTGATGGCTTTCGGAAAACTTTCCGGCAACAGCGAGATTGTGGCTATGAAATCCGGCGGCGTCAGTTATTACCGGATTGTAGCGCCGGTCATCGTAGTCGGCTTTGTAGTCAGTATTTTTTCCGTCATCTGGGCGGAAAAAGTGGTACCGCCTTCCAAGCATATAGCCAAACAGATCCTGGCTGTGGATATCCGCGGTAATGTAAAACCCAAAACGCAGGATCATGTGGTTGTCAAGACCCTCAGCGGGGACACGCAACGCATCACGTACGCCCGGTCTTTTGACGAAAGCACGGGCGTAATGAGCAAAGTTACTATTGAAGAATTCCAGAAAGAAAAGCTGATGCGCGTGCAGACCGCGAAAAAGGCCACCTGGAAAGAAGACTCCTGGGTTCTGGAGGATGGAAACGTTTTTACCGTGGATGAAAAAGAAGGCGTTACCAGCAAAGCGGCATTTACCAAACAGGTGATCCCACTGAACATAACACCCAGGGAAATCAACTGGGAACAGAAGAGCATAAACGAGATGACGCTGGGAGAACTGCGGGCCTATGTCAAGGTTCTGGAACGGCAGAAGCTGCCCACCTCTGACTTGTGGACGGAAATTTATATGCGTTTTGCTATCCCTCTTGCCAGCTTTGTGTTCGCACTGCTGGGAGCGCCTCTGGGAACCCAGCGGCAGCGCAGTGGTTCTTCTATCGGCATGGGTATCAGCGTAATCGTCATATTTATGTATTACGGAATCATGGCTTTCGCCACCGGTCTGGGAAAAGGAGGGGTCATTCCTCCGCTGCTGGCGGCTATGCTGCCTAATATCATCTGCTTCGTCGCCGGCATCTTTATGCTGAAGAGGGCGGATTACTGATACAGGGTCCCGGAGGTCAGATCACACGTTACTATTGTTATAAAAACCCGTCTTCCTTCTTTATGCAAAGGAGATTTGCGTAAAGAGTGTTTGTTAAATAATAGTTAAAGAAGGGAACTATCCATGTTTGGTATACGGCTGATGTTTTTGTTAGCGGTAATGGGCGGTCTTATCGCCTTTATTGCAGACAAGTTGGGAAGTAAAATCGGAAAAAAGAAACTGAGCGTGTTCGGCCTGCGCCCTCACGATACTTCTGTGTTGCTGACCGTGCTGTCAGGCGTACTGATTGCCCTGTTTTCCGTCGGCATCCTGGCAATATCTTCTGAAAGCGCGCGCACAGCGTTGTTCGGCATGGAAAAGCTGCAGAAAGAACTGTTCCGGCTTACGTCTGAGAAAAACACAGCAGAAAAAGAGTATGATAAGGCAATGAACGCGTTAAAAGAAAAAAATGCAGCCATTGCAGATTTGGACGTAAAGATACGGGAAGCCGATGCAGCAAAAACCGCAGCGGAAAAGAACCTGCTTGCTGCCAATAACAGCCTGAATGAGGTCCGCGGACAGTATGAAGCTACGCAGGGGGCACTGGTCAATGCGAAAAGCGAAGTACAGTCTCTGACTGAAGCCAGAGACAAACTGAATGAAGAAATTAAAGGCTTGCAGGAAGAAACGGATGCGTTGCAGCAGGGCCTTGCTTTCATGCGTGGCGGGCAGATGATGTACCGCAGCGGGGAAGTTGTGTTCGCTGGCATCATTCATACCGGAACGGAAGAGGAAAACCGCAACCAGATGAGCTGGCTGATGGGAAGCGCCAATACAGCTGCCATGAACCGTATCGGCCTGGATCCTTCTTCCAAGGCGGAAATCGTCTGGGCCCAGCGTGAGGAATATGACCGGTTGCTGAAACTGTTGGGGAAAGCAAAAGGCAACAACGTGCTGGTGAGGGTTCGTTCCCTGGCCAATACGGTGGTGGGACAGCCTGTTCTCTGTGGTCTGGAAGTCATTCCCAACAAACTGGTTTATAAAGACGGGAACAAAATCCACCAGAAAGTCATAGATATGAATGATAAGAAAGTAACTCCGGATCAGGCATTTATGCTGTTCCTGCAGGAAATCAACCAGATCTCCGTAAAAGCAGGTGTCATGCCGGACCCCATGACGGGCAAGGTAGGCAATATGAATGCGGTCACCATGGTGGACACCGTAACCAAAATGCAGCGAGTGGGCGGCAAGATACGCCTTATAGCCTTTGCTGACGGGGATATTACCACTGCCGGTCCTGTGGAGCTGCGACTGAAACTGGAAAAGGTTTCCGGGAAGGAAGAATGAGAAAGCCTTATGGCTAAAAAAGCGGAAACGACGTTGCAATTTTATCTGGGCATCGACCCGGGCCGGGATAAGACCGGCGTGGCGTTGGTAGAAGAAACGGGACGCATCCTTGCGGTGCAGGTGATGCGTACCCGTAATTTTTCCGATACCCTGTTACAGTTTTTATATGATACACTGCAGGTGAGAAATACCTGGGGTCTTCGGAAAATACTGAAGGCTGTCGTGCTGGGAAACGGTACCGGCAGTGAAGAACATAAGCAATGGGTAGAAAAAGCGCTGCCGGGTTATCCAGTTTATATCGTGGACGAAAAATACTCTACGGAAGAAGCCAGAGACTTGTATTGGAAACTGTATCCGCCCCGTGGATTGCGACGCCTGATTCCTCTGGGACTGCAGACACCGCCGGAACCCTTGGATGGTTACGCTGCGGTGGTGCAGGTGCACCGTTTTATGGGACAGGAAGGCGCAGGGCAGGAAGACGGTTAAACCCTGCAGGAAACTGAACTCTGTAAGAAGAAACACCTGGCAGTTGGGATTGTTACGGTAGAAGGGGAGATAGAATGGATACCGTGTTTGCGAAACAACAAATAGAATCTTTTGTGCAGGATCTTAACTCCGCAAAACCCATGCCTGGAGGCGGCAGCGCTGCTGCCATCTGTGGGGCCATGGGGGCGGCATTGGCAGGAATGTCGGCTCATATGACCGTAGGCAAGAAAAAATATGCTATTGTGGAAGACCGGATGCATGAGATTATTGCAGAGGCCGAAACCCTTCAGGCAGAAATGCTGGACATGGCACAGGAAGATGCGGATATGTATTCCCTGGTACTTCAGGCCTATAAATTACCGAACACAACAACGGAAGAAGCGGAAGCCCGGAGACAGGCCATTGAAGAGGCCAGCAAGACAGCAGTCGCCTCTTCGTTGAAAGTGACAGGCGCCTGTGTCCGAATCATGAAACTGGCGTATACTACCGTGACAGAAGGAAACCGGATGATGGTAACGGATGGCTCGGCTTCGACTCTTCTGGCCCGTGCCTGCCAGCAGGTGGCAGCCTATAACGTGCGGATCAATCTGGGCGGCGTAAAAGACAAAGCCGTGGCGGCAGAAGCAGAACAGCTGTTGGAACGTCATTTATCAGAAGGGGAACGTTTGCAGGCAGAGGTGCTGAAAGAAGTAGACAAGAGATTATGATTTACGTTCCCGGTCCACCTGTTGACAGAAACTTAAAATTTTATTATAATCCATAATGTGCTTTCGGAGAGGTGGTCGAGTGGTTTAAGGCTCTGGTCTTGAAAACCAGCGAGGTGCAAGCCTCCGTGGGTTCGAATCCCACCCTCTCCGCCATTGTTCTTGTTCTATTGTGTAAATAAATTATAGGTACAAAAGCCCCGGTACATCTTTCTGAGGAATCCCGCCGGACTGTGTCGCCATAAACCGCAAGCCTGCCTGCAGGTATGTTGGCGATGCAATTGGGGGAGAAAGATGTACCGGGGCTTTTAAACTTTTGGGAAAACGATTTTTAAACAATCATAAATTAATGCCTAAGAGAACAATTGAATATCGAAGAAAACTATTTAGTCTCGAAAAGAATAGTCAAATGGTATAATACCAGGTTTTATCCTGGTCCAGGTCTTTTGCTTCAGAGGACGGTCTGCCCTTGCTGCTGATGTGGAGCTCCTGGCTTTTGATACTGACATTGGATCCGGGTGGAACGGACATGGTAATGAAAGTGTTGCCGCCGATGACGGAATCGTGACCGATGACAGTCTCACCGCCCAGGATGGAAGCGCCGGAATAAATGGTCACGTTGTCCTCAATGGTCGGATGACGTTTTTTGCTACGCAGGTTCTGTCCTCCCCGGGTCGATAACGCGCCGATGGTGACACCCTGGTAGATTTTCACGTTGTCGCCGATGATGGTGGTTTCGCCAACTACGATGCCGGTGCCGTGGTCGATAAAGAAATAACGGCCGATGGTGGCGCCGGGATGGATGTCGATGCCGGTCTTGCCGTGGGCATATTCCGACATGATGCGGGGCAGCATGGGTACGCCCAGGTCATAAAATTCATGGGCCAGCCGGAACACCATGATGGCGTACAT
>JAEEGF011575702.1_pt1 | contig 13970 bp, 12 predicted proteins | sample 9134171 | NCBI WGS metagenome assembly JAEEGF01 (sample SAMN16246542, study PRJNA631951) | gut metagenome | biome: gut microbiome; feature: rumen; material: AP-attached | host: Bos | place: Iran: Karaj | collected 2018-10
CGAGGTTAGATAGTCACAAGGTGTAAGCAGGGTAACGTGTTCAGCGGATGTGTACTAATAGGTCGAGGGCTTATCCATAAAGGTAAGTATAGAGAGTTGGATTTAGATAAATCAGTGTTCGTGTTGTGTTGTTTAATGAAGTAGTTTTGAATTTAACGACACACATACCGAAAATTGAGACGAGGTTATTTCGAGTCCATTTTTCGGTAGTGAAGAAGGTACAAAAAAACACATGCATTGCATGTGTTTTGTGCTATAATAATAAAATGATGGCCCGGTGGCTCAGCTGGTTAGAGCGCCGCCCTGTCACGGCGGAGGTCAGGGGTTCGAACCCCCTCCGGGTCGCTCAACTTCATATTTTATTTATTTTGAACGGGATCTTAGCTCAGCTGGGAGAGCATCTGCCTTACAAGCAGAGGGTCACAGGTTCGAGCCCTGTAGGTCCCATTTTTTATTTCATAATATTTGAATATGCCGATGTGGCTCAATTGGCAGAGCAGCTGATTTGTAATCAGCAGGTTAACGGTTCGAGTCCGCTCATCGGCTCTATAGAAGCAGAAGTCTTAATTGATTTCTGCTTTTTTCATTGCATAAATTCGTAAAAAAAACACAAAGTGTACAAGGTTTCGTCTTTAATTGATGCTAATGTACTTGGTGGGTACAAGAATTGAATGAAAAATAACTGAAAAGAGGAGCATATATATGAGAAAAGAAGAATTTGTAGAAGTTTTAAATAACAGTGGTTATGAAGCAGAACTTACAGGAAGTGTTCTGACAATTGCTGTAGATAGCGTTGATGAAGTCTTTTCATTAAAGCAGTTCGCTAGAAATTGTGGTTATAATTACAGTTTTGGTGTAAGAGCAAAACACAAAAAATGAGTTATTTATTAAGAAGTCGGCTGGTAATGAGCCGACTTTTTTTATTGCAGATTTAACCTCGTATTATGTTACATTAAGTATATATGTAAATGTGGCTATTTATTGAAAGAATGAAAGCCAAAGCGATATACTGAATGCATCGAATGGATTTTTTATAAAAGAGGGATATAAATGTTTGATAAAAGACTGATGAAGATGTGCCCGGAAAGTAAAAAATATATAATTGGAAATATTATTTTTCAATGGGCTGAACTTTTTACTAATGCTGTGATGATAGGTGTTATTGGGGCATTTGTAGAAAAATTATATGAGAAAAAGCTAACGACTAATATATTGATCAGTAGTATGATCATACTTTTTGGAGCTCTTATACTGCGTTGGCTGGCAAGCTATAGTGCTACGAGGATGAGCTACTTGGCTTCAAAGACTGTAAAAAGGGTTATGAGAGAGCAGATTTATAAAAAGCTACTGAAGTTGGGAAGTACGTATAGAGAACATGCTACCACAGCTGAACTGGTCCATGAGTCTGTTGAAGGAGTTGAACAGCTTGAAAGCTATTTTGGTCAATATGTACCGCAGTTTTTTTACGCTTTTTTAGCGCCAATCACATTGTTCTTTATGTTCGGAATAGCAGGGAGCTTTAAGGTGGCAGCTATTCTTCTTATTTGTGTGCCACTTATTCCAGGAGCCATTATGATGGTCCAGAAAATAGCTAAAAAGCTTCTTTCAAAGTATTGGGATCAGTATACAAAGCTGGGAAGTACATTTCTTGAAAATCTGCAGGGAATGACGACTCTTAAGACTTATCAGGCAGATGGATATAAAAATGATCAGATGAATGCAGAATCGGAGAACTTCAGGCTGGTAACAATGAAAGTCCTGACAATGCAGCTTAATTCAATTATAATCATGGACTTTTTTGCTTATGGAGGCGCAGCACTTGGAATAGCCATGGCAGGTAAAACATTTTTGGATGGAAAAATAGGACTTGCCTCTGTAGTTTTCATGATTCTTCTATCAGCGGACTTCTTTCTACCAATGAGGAGGCTTGGAAGCTACTTTCACGTGGCAATGAATGGAATGGCGGCAAGTGATAAGATATTCCGTTTTTTGGCAGAAAAAGATCCTAATACTAAAATAAAAGATTTTCCACAGCAGTTAAGCGAAATCTCTCTGGATAAGGTGAACTTTTCATATGATTCAGATAGAGAAGTTTTACATGATGTTTCAATGCGCATTAAAATTGGGGAATTTACCGGAATTGTTGGCGAAAGCGGAAGTGGTAAGTCTACAATTGCTTCACTGATTATGGGGAGAAATACTGTACTGGATGGTGAAGTTAATATTGGTGGAATAAACGTAAATGAAATAAACGAAGAGAAACTATTGAAGAATATTACCTATGTGGGCTTGGGAAGTGTTTTTTTCAAAGGAACAGTAAAAGAAAACCTTCTTGTTGCGAAGGAGAATGCAACAGAAAATGAGCTTTGGTCCGTACTTGAAGATTGTAATCTGGCAGACTTTTTTAGTGGAGAGAAAGGACTTGATACTATACTTACTGAGAATGCAGGAAATCTTTCCGGAGGGCAAAAGCAAAGGCTTGCTCTTGCGAGGGCTCTTTTGCATGATTCAAGGGTGTATATCTTTGATGAGGCAACAAGTAATATAGATGTTGAAAGTGAAGAAGATATACTAAATGAGATAAAGAAACTGTCAAAGACAAAAACTATCATTATGATCACACACCGCCTTGCCAATGTTGAATCTGCGGACAGAATATTCTGTTTGGAGAGTGGAATGAAAAAGGGCGAAGGGAAGCATGAACAGCTTCTTGATACGTGCCCGGAATACAGGCAGCTTTGGAATACGCAAAAAGAGCTGGAGGAATTTGAAAAGGAGGCTAAACATGAATAAGACAAGCAAAATCAAAGTGCTTTTAAGAATGCTCGTACTTGTAAAGCCTCTTACAGGGTTCATGGTGCTGGCTGTTTGTCTAGGAACTTTTGGCTTTTTGACAGCACAGTTTATCCCGATCCTAGGTGGATATGCTGTTTTAACGGGGCTTGGGTACGATACAGGAATGAAATTCGGGACAATTGTGTTACTTCTTGTTTTGTTCGCCCTGTTGCGGGCTGTTTTCAGATTTTCAGAGCAAAGGACTAATCATTATATAGCCTTTACACTTCTTGCAATCATAAGGGACAAAGTTTTTAAAGCTCTTAGAAGACTATGTCCGGCAAAGCTCGAGGGCAGAGACAAGGGGGATTTGATTTCTCTTATCACTTCTGATGTTGAACTGCTTGAGGTTTTTTATGCACACACCATTTCTCCAATATGTATTGCGATAATAACCGAGATGATCATGTGTTTTTTCATAGGAAGTTTCCATCCCATGCTCGGATTAGTAGCTTTGGTTGCATTTATAATTGTCGGAGTGGTTTTGCCGCTCTTGATCTCAAAAAGAAGTGGAACATTAGGAGATGAGCTGCGAGGTGAATCAGGAGAGCTGTCTGCGCACATGCTTGAAAGTATTCGGGGAATTGATGAGATACAGCAGTATCACCATGGGGATAGCAGGTTAAAAGAAATATCGGATAAAACAAACGCTTTGTCTTTAAAGCAGAGTGTATTAAATAAACTTACAGGAACAAATATAGCGCTTGCCAATACTCTAATCTGGCTATCTGATATTTTTATGTTATGTGTCTGTTATTACCTTTACTTCTCAGGAGAGATAGGATTTGATGGATTTTTGATCCCAATGATTGCTCTTATGTCATCTTTTGGACCTGTAACTGCGCTCTCGGCATTGGGAACAACTATTCAAAGCACGATAGCTTCAGGTGCCAGAGTCTTAGCAATAATTGATGAGAAACCTGAAACAGAAGATATCTTTGGGTATGAAGACATTTCTTTTGACGGGGCTAAAGCTGATAAAGTTTCGTTCTCATACGAAGATGTAATTGTGCTCGATGATACTTCAATGGACATAAATAATAATGAAATTGTTGGAATAGTTGGCCCCAGTGGATGTGGAAAATCTACATTACTTAAGCTCTTTATGAGGTTTTGGATGACAAAAGAGGGACAGATCAGCATTTCAGGTAAGAATGTAGAAAAAATAAACACTACCAACCTCCGAGATATTGAGAGCTATATGACTCAGGAAACACAGATTTTCAAGGATACTATTGCAGGAAATATCCGTATTGGAAAGCTGGATGCTTCTGATGAAGAAGTGGTGGAGGCTTGCAAGAGGGCATCTATTCATGATTTTATTATGACTTTGCCGAAAGGATATGATACAGAAGTTGGTGAATTGGGTAGCACTCTTTCGGGAGGTGAGAGGCAGAGGATCGGGCTTGCGCGAGCATTTTTACATGATGCGCCATTTATGCTTCTTGATGAACCTACAAGTAGTCTTGATAGTCTTAATGAAGCCATTATATTGAAGGCGCTAAAAGAGTATGCCGAGAACAAAGCTGTGCTCATAGTATCCCATAGACCATCTACAATGTGTATTGCTGACAGAACGATTTCAATGGAGCCAGCGCACAGAATGGTATAATAATGCAAAACAGTGATGTATAGGCTTTTTCTATCGTGACTCTAATGATATAATTATCGTGAAAGCGATAATAATGCATATTTATTATGCAGAAAGAAATAATATGGAGTTAAAAAACTGCTCGACATGTCATAGGGTTTTTCAATATCCCGGCTATGGGTATATTTTGTGCCCGGAATGTCGTCGAACAGACGAGGCACAGTTTCAGCTTGTTAAGAAATTCTTAGATCAGTACCCTGGTGCGGAAGGAAAAGAAGTATTTTTAGCTACAGGAGTTCCAATAAACACTTTGATCAAGTGGGTGCGCGAAGGGCGGCTGGTTTCATCGAATGCGGTGAATCTTGGCGCTGTCTGCGATATTTGTGGTAAGCCTGTATGCACGGGGAAGCTTTGCCCTGAGTGTAAAAAAGACATAGTAAAACAATTTAAAGAATCTGAAGCTGAAGATATAGAAAAAGTAGAAAAGATAATTCCGAAATCACATGATAAAGGAATGAAATTTTTGCATTAATTAAACCCAGGTAACGGAAATAAATCACTAACTCCGTTATCTGGGTCTTTTTTTATTTATTGATCTCACCTGCAATATTTATTGAGTAATAGTCTCTAATTTCTGAAGGATTTTCTGTCATTCCAAGAATCCACATAAGCTTTGTCAAAGCGGCTTCACTTGTCATGTCGTGAGCCTGAAGGGCACCTATTTCAAGAGATCTTTTACCTGTCTCATAAACGTCCATCTTAGAGCCTTCGTAAGGGCATTGAGTTCCAATAACGACTGTTATTCCATTATTGATCAACTTCTCTATAGTACTGATAAAATCGTGGTTCAAAAAAGGAAGACCACCGATTCCGTAGGCTTCGATATAGATGCCTTTATAGCCCTGTTCAGCCAGAGATTCCAAAAGGCTTCTGTGCATTCCAGGGAACATTTTCAGCATACATACCTTTGTAGAGTAGGAATCTGATAGATGGAAAACCCCGTTTCTTACAGGAACAGCTTTTTCATCGATACTCATACCAAGTGAACTGATAGTTGCTACATTAGGGTAATTGATACTTTCAAAGGCATCAAAACTAAGTGATCTGACTTTCGATGCTCTGCAGCCAAGCATTACCTTTCTGTTAAAGGCAACAAAAACACCGGGAATACCGCTTGCAGCCATGTGGATGGCGCATCTGCAGTTTTCCATCGCATCAGCGACAGGATTGGTAATAGAAAGCTGCGATCCGGTTACAACAACAGGAATATTTATGTTCCTGAGCATAAATGAAAGCATGGAAGAAGTGTAAGCCATGGTATCAGTGCCGTGAATTACAACAATTCCGTCATGGTCATTTCTAACTTCACTTATCCGTCTGGCAAGTTTTGCCCAATCCTCAGGGAAGATGTTTGCACTGTCTAAAGAGCAGAAATCTTCAATCTCAAGGGTTGTGTCCCCTGAGACCATATGTAGCTCTTTCTGCATATCTATAGTAGTAAGTCCGGGTGCCAAACCATTTTCTTTCATGACTGAAGATAAGGTTCCGCCTGTATTTATAATGAGAATGTTTTTACTCAAGATTCAATCTCCTTTTGTAATGAAATCATTGATTATTACAACATACAAATTGGAGTCTTGCAAGGTGCTTAGCTGGTAAAAAAATCTGTTGCAAAATCGAACAGCTGTTCTTATAATGAACTCAGTGTAGTATACGTCGAATTTGTTTGTAAAAGTATGTGGGAGCATGTAATGTTGGAACTTTTAGATAATCTCAATGAGGCCCAGAAAGAGGCTGTAACAACTACAGAAGGGTATGTACGTGTTATAGCAGGTGCGGGAAGTGGGAAGACGAGAGCTCTTTCTACCCGTTTTGCGTACCTTGTTAATGGTCTTGGTATTATGCCGGGGCATATTCTCTGCGTGACTTTTACGAATAAATCTGCCAATGAAATGCGACAGAGGATCCATGCCCTTACAGGGGACAATGATACTGGATATATCAATACTTTCCATGGTTTTTGCGTTTCAATCCTTCAGGAGGATTCACACGCTGTTCAGTATCCCAAGAATTTCCTTGTTTTGGATAATTCAGATATCGATGACATCCTTAAGATAATATATGAAGAGAGAGGGCTGTCACTTCGTGATATGACCTTTAGTTCTGCAAGGGACATGTTTGAGATAAGAAAGCTATTTGAAGAGCCGGAATATTACCTTGATATGCTCACGATGCCTCTAGAGACACTTAAGGACAAATATGACAAGGCAACAGAGGTGAAAGACATCCTGTTTTACGGGTATCTTTATCAGGAGAAAAAGTGCTTCGGCCTTGATTATAACGATCTTATAAAGTTTTCTCTTTATATTTTTAAAGAGAATCAGGATATAAAGCTTAAGTGGCAAAAAAGACTTGAATATATCATGATTGATGAGTTTCAGGATATAGATAGTCTGCAGTATGAGCTCATGGAGGTTTTAGCCGGATATCATAAAAATCTTTTTATTGTAGGAGATCCCGATCAGACAATCTATACCTGGCGAGGGGCTAATGTTAAGTATCTTCTTGATTTTGGCAAGAATTTCCATGATGTTAAGACCATTATGATGAATGACAACTACAGGTCAACACCTCAGATATTGTCTGCTGTTAATTCGCTGATCGATAAGAACAGGTTCAGGATAAAAAAAGACCTCGTTCCAACAATTGCAGATGGAGAAAGTGTTTTGTGCCACCTGGCACCTAATACTTCTGATGAAGCAGACTGGATAACCGGCGAAATACTTGCTCTTAAGGGATATGGGGTTAAATATAGCGATATCACTATTCTTTACAGAGCTCACTATGTAACCAGAACTGTGGAAGAGGGGCTCATGAAGGAAAAAATTCCTTACACAATATATTCTGGCGTTCAGTTTTTTGGAAGAGCAGAAATCAAGGATGCATTATGTTATCTGAGAATGCTGGTTTACAGAGACGATATTTCTTTTCGCCGTATTGCAAATGTCCCCAAAAGGAATCTTGGAAAAAGACGCATGAGCTTTTTAGAGCAATACGCAGCTGATAATAGATGTTCATTGTACATGGCTCTGAATGAAAATCTTGAAAATGAATTGTTTAAGGGGACAAAAGCAGGACAGTTTATAGAACTTATAGAGCACTTTTCTGAGAGTTATGAAGGACTTCCGGTGTCTGAAGTTCTTGCCAAGATCTTAAATGACAGCGGATATGAGGCAATGCTCAGAACAGAAGGAGCCCAGGAGAGGCTTGATAATCTCGCTGAGCTTAAACAGTCAGTTTTTGAATATGAGATAACCTGCGGTGAAGAGGTAGGACTTGAGGATTACCTGAAGCATATAGCTCTTTTTACCAATGCTGATTCTGATGCGGGTGAGCAGGACAAAGTAAGGCTTATGACTGTACATGCAGCTAAAGGCCTTGAATTTCCGTATGTCTTTTTGTGTGGCATGAACGAGGGAATATTTCCATCGAGAAAGGTCCACACGCTTGAAGGCATGGAAGAGGAGAGACGCCTTGCTTTCGTTGCCATGACCAGAGCCAAAAAGAGACTGTTTATATCGGAAGCCGGAGGCAATACATTTGAAGGTATTCCTCGTTATCCTTCAAGATTTATCATGGACATAGACAGAGATTTGCTTGAATTTACTCAAAAGCCTGATGAGAACATGATGACAGCTGTTCGCAAGTTTATAGACAATGACTCCAGGCATTTAAAAGGTGCTTCAAAGCTCAATCTTCTTGAAAAAGGGCAAAGAGTTCATCATGCAATCCTTGGAGCCGGGACAATACTTGATATAAACATTGATGAAGAGAGCTATCTTATCAAGTTTGATGAGATGGACACACCACGGCAGATTGCGATGAAGGTAAATCTTAAACCAGTAAATTAAGGCAGATAAAACAGGTTATTTGTCCGATAGATTAAATTTGTAATGTTTTATGCAATATCTTTTTATCCAAATTAGCACTCTCTGTTGACGAGTGCTAATCGCAGTGTTATAGTATCTATAGAACAAAGGAACAGAGAAGACCGTTAGGACTTTAAGATTCCAATGATCCAAACCCTCCGTCCCAATGCTCATTTACAAATAATCAATTGTTTATGTGCAAAGGAGGTAATTATTATGTTAGCACCTAGTATTTTTGAAGAGAACTTTATGGATGATCTGTTTGGATTCCCATATATGAAGGAATTCGACAATATGGAGCGTGGTCTTGAGCGTAAGCTCTACGGCAGAAAAGCTTCAAGGATGATGAAGACAGACATCAGGGAAAAAGATGACAATTATGAAGTTTCTATTGATCTTCCGGGCTTCAAAAAAGAAGAAATAACAGTAGAGCTTGAGAAGGGGTATCTGACAATCAGTGCGTCTAAGGGCATGGATCACGATGATAATGACAAAAAGGGTAAGCTCATTCGTCAGGAAAGATACGCAGGATCAATGACCAGAAGCTTCTACATTGGCGAAAATGTACAGAAAGAAGATGTTGAGGCAACCTACAGACATGGCGTTCTTACTCTGACTGTACCTAAGAAGGCTATGGAAAAGACTCTACCAGAAAAAAATCTGATAGCGATTGAGGGATAATATTTAACAGTTAGTAGTACGAATCCCCGGCACTCATATAGTGCCGGGGATTTTTTATGTCTTATTGAATATTTCTTGTGCATAATTACGGCAAAGTGTATAATTAAAGACGGGTTACGTTATTTTTTTAACATTATAAAGGAGGTATTTCAGATGTCACGTTTTACACTGCCCAGAGATGTTTACCATGGTAAGGGAGCTTTAGAGGCTCTTAAGACACTGGAAGGTAAGAGAGCTATTGTTTGTGTTGGTGGAAGCTCAATGAAAAAGGGCGGCTTTCTTCAGAAGGTAGAGGATTACCTTAAAGAAGCCGGCATGGAAGTGGAACTTTTTGAAGGAATTGAACCTGATCCTTCAGTAGAGACAGTTATGAAGGGCGCTGAGGCTATGCAGAAGTTCCAGCCTGACTGGATTGTTGCTATAGGTGGAGGCTCACCTATTGATGCAGCTAAGGCTATGTGGATCAAATACGAGTATCCTGAGACCACATTTGAGGATATGTGCAAGGTATTTGGACTTCCAAAGCTTAGAACAAAGGCTCATTTCTGTGCTATTCCTTCTACTTCAGGAACAGCTACAGAGGTTACAGCTTTTTCGATTATCACTGACTATCAGAAGGGAATCAAATATCCTATAGCTGATTTCGAGATCACACCGGATATTGCCATTGTTGATCCTGAGCTCACACATACTATGCCAGTGAAGCTCGTTGCTCATACCGGAATGGATGCAATAACACATGCTATTGAAGCATATGTATCTACTGCAAATTGTGAGTATACTGATGCCTTGGCAATTCATGCAATTGAGCTTATCCAGAACAGTCTTGTAAAGTCATATAACGGAGATATGGATGCAAGGGATACAATGCATGATGCTCAGTGCCTTGCAGGTATGGCATTCTCTAATGCGCTCCTTGGTATAGTTCATTCTATGGCGCACAAGACCGGTGCTGTATTTGCAGATAAGGGAGCTCACATCATTCACGGAGCAGCTAATGCTATGTATCTTCCTAAGGTAATTGCCTTTAATGCAAAGGATCCTACAGCTAAAAAGAGATATGGCGTGATTGCTGATTACATGAAGCTTGGCGGATCAAGTGACGATGAGAAGGTTAAACTTCTTATTGATTACCTTCGCAAGATGAATGATGACCTCAACATTCCACACTGCATTAAGCACTATGGGGCTGATGGACTTCCAGCAGAGGAAGGCTTTGTTTCTGAGGAAATATTCAATGAGAGACTTCATGACATAGCAGCCAATGCTATACTTGATGCTTGTACAGGCTCTAATCCTCGCCAGCCTAGCCAGGAGGAAATGGAGAAGCTTCTTAAGTGCTGCTATTATGATACAGAGGTGGATTTCTGATAAAAATAATGTAAGTGCTTTATACTGATAAATGTGCTGAAGCAAGGGGAGCAGGAGACTGCTTCCCTTTTTTACTGTTTGAATTATAAGTTTTTAAGTATATAATTCTATATGCTTAAAATTTTGTAGAAAAAGGTTGGAAATATCTAAATGAAAAGGTTTGCACTTATAAAAGAAATATTTATTTTGACAATGGCCACAATAATCATCGGAGCGGCTGTTTTCTTTTTCCTTATGCCAAGTCATGCAACAGTGAGCAGCATAGCCGGATTATCTATTGTTTTAACTAACTTTGTTCCACTGCCGGTTTCAATGATAACGATGATATTGAATGTATTTCTTTTGATAATAGGTTTTATAACCTGTGGCCCAGAGTTTGGGTATAAAACAGTATATACATCAATACTGCTTCCTGTGGTGATTGGTGTATTTGAAAGGGCTTTTCCTGACTTTGAGTCTTTTACAGGAGACGCAACTCTTGATGTTTTGTGCTATATATTTTTTGTGAGTATCGGAATCGCGATTCTTTTTAATAGAAACGCTTCCTCAGGAGGGTTGGATATTGTCGCCAAAATCCTGAACAAATACTTAAGGATCGATCTTGGAAAGGCAATGTCAGTTGCAGGGCTGTGTGTTGCAGCATCTTCAATACTTGTTTATGATTCCAAGACCCTGTTTCTTAGTATCTTGGGAACATATTTCAACGGAGTGATCCTTGATCATTTCATTTTTGACCAGAAGCTTAAGAGAAGAGTATGTATTGTTTCGCCATTTGAGAAGGATATTCGAGAGTTTATCCTGAACGAACTTCACAGTGGAGCTAGTATCTATAAAGCAATCGGTGCTTATCGCATGCAGGAGCATGATGAGATCATTACTATCGTGGATAAAAACGAATTCCAGAAACTGATGGCTTTTATTGACAAGGTTGACCCGCAGGCTTTTGTCACAGTGTACAAGGTCAGTGAGATGCAGTACAGATCAAAATCAATGCCGGAGAGGATTTTCGGAGAACTGTGAGTTTGGCATGGCCGCCGGACTGGCTGAGACAATGGGTCTGATTTCATGTATAATTAAACATGACATTTTAATAAGAAAAGGAGACAATTTATGAAATTTATTTCCTGGAACATAGATTCAATTAATGCTGCTCTTACCGGCACAAGTCCTCGCTCAGATTTAAGTAGACAGGTTTTGGATACAATAGCAGCGGAAAATGCCGATATTATTGCCATTCAGGAGACAAAGCTTCCTGAAGCAGGCATGAATTCCAAACAGGAAGAGGCTTTGAAAGCATATTTTCCTGATTATGACTATGTATATGTTAGTTCCAGAGAGCCAGCAAGAAAGGGATATGCAGGAACTATGGCACTTTACAAAAAAGATATCAAGGTAGTAGCAAGCTTTCCTGAAATAGGTGCTCCTGATACCATGGACAGTGAAGGCAGAATGATAACATTAGAGCACGACAAGTTCTTTTTTAACCTGGTATATACTCCTAACGCAGGCGATGGCCTAAAAAGGCTGAAAGAGCGCCAGGAGTGGGACATTCAGTACACGAAATACCTGAAATCACTTGATGAAGTTAAGCCCGTTATATCCTGCGGAGATTATAATGTGGCTCACGAAGAAATTGATCTTGCAAATCCTGACAGCAACCATATGTCAGCTGGTTTTACAGATGAAGAAAGAGCCGGTTTTACCAATCTTTTAAATGCGGGATTTACTGATACATTCAGGCATGTGCATGGCAACACCCCAAATGTGTACTCCTGGTGGGCTCAGCGTATCAAGACCAGCAAGATCAATAATTCAGGCTGGAGAATTGACTATTTTCTTGTCAGCAACAGGATAAAAGATAAGGTTACAAGGTCAGATATGCTAGATTCCGGAGCACGTCAGGACCATACTCCAATCATCCTGGAAATTGAGCTATAGTGGGCTTTTCCCTGCAACAAATACTCATGCCCCGATGTATAATAGCAGTAATCAATTTCTATAGGAGCATGTTTTATGTTTAAAAGAAAAAAATATTTGGCCCTTCTTCTGACTCTGGCTATATCTACATTCACACTATCAGGGTGTGCTGACTTTGGCTCTGATCCTGATGCAGAAACAATAACTCAGCTATTTGATGCTACTAAAGAAAGTCTTTATTATGCTACAAGCCTATCTGTTTCAGGATTTGGCCAATGTACTATAGATTGTAATTTTACGTCAACTACTGATACCAGCTCAACTAATGAAGGACTCGATGCCTATAAAGCTACCGAGAATATCAATATATCTTATACACGACAATATGCCGGAACTAATGACTACCGCAATGTACTTGTAATAGATGATGCATATGAACAAAAAGACGATTCCATTACATCAATTTTTTTAGACCACGATACATACAATAAGTCAGAGCACTACGGATACACACTGGTGCAAGAGGTAAAAAACGGTGAAGAAAGCTCAGCTGGTTCATATGCTGATAGTTGGGAACCCCTTCCAGATGTGGATATGATGGAGCTATTATTACCAGATCTTGATAAATGCTCTCTATATATAGATGAGTCAGAAGGATCCACTGATACGGTTGTGCTGAGCCAGAATCCTGAATATGGCTTTGAATATTATAAGCCTTTTTTAAAGGCTTTCAGCCAAAAGATAAACTACGATAAGATTGATAAAGTCAAATACACCTTTGACGCAAACACTCATATTTTAAAATACTTATATATAACTGGGCATTATAGGGAGTCCAAAAAAGGCTTTCCTTCTTTTACGTATAATTCCACGTGTTATTATAGTATTGTTATCTCAGTTGATAGCTACGAATTTTAATAAAATACTAACCAAAGGTTAGTATTTTTTCTTTTAATTCCACCTTAATATTTATAGTGACTGATGAGAAGGTTTTCTTATGAGAAAGGTGGGATAAAATGAGTAAAAAATTTCTAGCAAAATTGTTAGCATTTACAGTATGTGCTGGGCTATCTTTGCAACCAATATCGATACATGCTGCAGAGGTAACCGAGGAAGAAATCGGGGAAATTGTAGTTGAAGAACAGGCAGAAGCACCGGATGAATCTACGGCAAGCATCTCTGATAATGTGGCCGAAACACAGATCGAAATCGATGAAGTTGTTCCGGAGGATGAAAACAAAACACAAATAGAAACGGATAAAATGCAAAATGCAAATCCCGATTCTGATGATATGGAATGGGAAATTGAGATATTAAATATAAGCCCAGAACCCCCTTCAGAAGAAGCAGTTACAGGTGTAGCATCGCCAAATTCTTGGACATACCCGGATTTTGATTTATCTGTATCTGAGTATACATTTCCTGAGTTCGATGAATATCCTTTAGACGAGAACCGTCCAACACTTAGAGTAAACATAAAGTGGCATAGTAGTTATAATAAATATTTTAATGATTCCCGCCCAGAATATGGTCGTAGACGGTTTACTGTTAACTGGCCGGAGGGGAAGACCAATCCTCATTACTTTACAATAACTCCGAACCAAGAACTTGAAGCAGGTTCCTATGAAGATACATTAAAAATTTGG
>JAEEGF011754451.1_pt1 | contig 13970 bp, 11 predicted proteins | sample 9134171 | NCBI WGS metagenome assembly JAEEGF01 (sample SAMN16246542, study PRJNA631951) | gut metagenome | biome: gut microbiome; feature: rumen; material: AP-attached | host: Bos | place: Iran: Karaj | collected 2018-10
TCGTGGGCGGCGCTCACCTGAACGCGGATACGGGCTTGTCCCTTCGGCACCACAGGATAGTAGAAACCAGTGACGAAGATGCCTTCTTCCTGTAACTTGGCGGCGAACTTCTGCGACAGCGGGGCGTCGTAGAGCATCACGGCGCAGATGGCGGATTGCGAAGGCTTGCAGTCGAAGCCGGCCTCAGTCATCTTCTTGATGAAGTAGTCAGTGTTGGCGTGCAGCTTGTCTTGCAGCGTGTTGGTCTCGCTCATCATCTCGAACATGCGGATACCAGCGGCCACGAGGCCAGGAGCCATCGAGTTGGAGAAGAGGTACGGACGGGAACGCTGACGCAGCATGTCGATGATTTCCTTGCGACCGGTGGTGAAGCCACCCATGGCGCCACCGAAGGCCTTGCCGAGGGTACCAGTGAGGATCTCAATCTTACCACGGAGGTTGTAGTGCTCGGTGACACCACGACCCGTGCGGCCGACCACACCAGCGGAGTGGCTCTCATCGACCATCACCATGGCGTTGTACTTCTGGGCCAATTCATAGATCTTATCGAGCGGGCATACGTTGCCGTCCATGGAGAACACACCGTCAGTGACGATGAGGCGGAAACGGCATTTCTGCGCATCCTGAAGTTGCTTCTCGAGGTCAGCCATGTCGGCGTTGGCATAACGGAAGCGCTGGGCTTTGCAGAGGCGAACACCGTCGATGATGGAGGCGTGGTTCAGCGCGTCGGAGATGATGGCGTCATCAGGTCCAAGCAACGGCTCGAACACACCACCGTTGGCATCGAAGCAAGCGGCGTAGAGGATGGTGTCCTCAGTGCCGAAGAACTCAGCAATCTTAGCTTCCAGCTTCTTATGAAGGTCTTGGCAACCACAGATGAAACGCACGGAGGCCATGCCATAGCCACGGGCATCCATGCCGTCTTTGGCGGCTTGAATCAGCTCCGGATTGTCAGCGAGGCCGAGGTAGTTGTTTGCGCAGAAGTTGAGGCAAACCTTACCACCAACCATGATTTCAGCACCTTGTGCACTCTCGATGATACGTTCACGTTTGTAGAGGCCATCGGCTTCAATCTGAGCCAATTCCTTCTTCAGATATTCTTGAAAATTTGCGTACATTTTGTATAGTTTTAAGTTGTTCTGTTGTTCAGTGAGTCATTTGACTGGCTGCAAAGTTACAAAATGCTTCGATAGATTGCGTTCTTTTTTTGTTTTTTTGAACACACCGACGACTATTTCTTCTTCCGCTTGCGCAGCAGATAGGCACCGCCGAGGCAACTCAGCAGCAGTATGCCACCATCGAGAGGGGCGTACTGGTCCGTCGTCAAGCCCAGCAGAGGAAGTGTCGGGAGTTCATCCCCCGTCATCCCACGCCGTCCGTTGATGTCGAACTCCTCATCCTGAAGGATGATCTGGGCTTCCGCCTTTGGCGACACCGCTGGACCCAGCAGCGCGACCGTCATGACCATCGCCATGAGGATGGTTCTCACACTCATTCTGACTTCTCTCTTCTGTCTTCTTTCTTCTCTTTTCATGACTTTACCCTCCCTTATCTCTTGTTGATGACTATTTTCTGAACTCTCACATTTCCTTGGCTGGTCAGACGCAGCAGGTACACGCCCGAGGCGAGGCTCCGCTGTCGTATTCCTCGACCGCGAGACCCTCATCCGAGCCCGATGTCTTCCAGTTGCCCGCCACACGCATCCCGTTCGTGAAACGCAGCGTCTGGGAAATCAAAAAAAATTAATTTTTTTAAAAATTTTTAAAAAACAAAAAAATTAGTATAAAGAACGGAATAAAGCAATTTCTAACATCATCCATGTTATTTCGTTTATATTTTGTATTTTTGCAGCGTTTTTATTCACTCCATCATGGAAAACGCCTTATACATCTATAACAGCCTCTCACGCTGCAAACAACCTTTCAAGCCACTCAACGCCCCGCATGTGGGCATGTACGTCTGCGGTCCTACCGTCTATGGCGACGCCCACCTGGGTCACGCCCGTCCTGCCATCACCTTCGACCTGGTGTTCCGCTATTTGAAACACCTCGGCTACAAAGTGCGTTATGTACGTAACATCACCGATGTGGGTCACCTGGAACACGACGCCGATGAAGGCGAGGACAAAATCGCCAAGAAAGCACGACTCGAGAATCTTGAACCCATGGAGGTGGCACAGTACTACACCAATCGCTACCATGCCGCCATGGACAAGCTGAATGTGCTACGCCCGTCCATCGAGCCACATGCCTCAGGCCATATCATCGAACAGATCGCCATGGTGCAGAAGATCCTCGACAACGGCTTCGCCTACGTGGAGAACGGCTCCGTGTATTTCGACATCGAGAAATATAATAAGGTGCATCCTTACGGTATCCTCTCGGGACGCAACTTCGAGGAGATGCTCAACACCACGCGCGAGCTGAGCGGCCAGGAAGAGAAACACAACCCCGTTGACTTCGCCCTATGGAAGAAGGCCGAGCCGAAACACATCATGCGCTGGCCCTCACCTTGGAGCGACGGCTTCCCGGGATGGCATGCGGAATGCTCCGCGATGGGGTGCAAATACCTCGGCGAGACCTTCGACATCCACGGCGGTGGCATGGACCTCATGTTCCCCCACCATGAGTCGGAAATCGCCCAGAGCATGGCTGCCAACGGCAAACAACCCGTGGTCTATTGGATGCATAACAACATGATCACCATCGGCGGACAGAAGATGGGCAAGTCATTAGGCAACTTCATCACCCTCGATGAGTTCTTCAATGGCAGCCACATCAACGCCAAGGGCGAGGAGATGCTTGCGCAGCCCTACAGCCCCATGACCATCCGTTTCTTCATCCTGCAAGCCCACTACCGCAGCACCCTCGACTTCAGCAACGAAGCCTTACAAGCTGCTGAAAAAGGCTACAACCGCCTCATGGAAGGTGTCAAAACCGCCAATGGGTTGAAAGCCACCGATAGCGCTGCCGACCTCGACATCCAAAAGATCGCTGATGCCTGCTATGACGCCATGAACGATGACTTCAACAGCCCTATCGTCATCGCTAACTTATTTGAATTGGTGCGCATCATCAACACCATCAAAGATGGCAAAGCACAGATCAACGCCAAAGAGCTGGAACTGCTTAACAAGACCCTCAACGGCTTTGTGTTCGACATCCTGGGTCTCGTTGACAGCAATGCCTCCGAAGGCAATGGCGACCTGGTGAAAGGCCTCATGCAGACCATCATCGACATCCGCAAGGAAGCACGCGCCAAGAAAGACTGGGCCACCTCGGACCTCATCCGCGATGAGCTTGCCAAATATGATATCGTTTTAAAAGACGGCAAAGAGGGGACTAGTTGGAGCAAGAAATAATTTAGAATTTATAATTTATAATTTAGAGATTTTTTGCCTTTGGGGGCAACCTGATCATGAAGAAAGCATTTTTGTTTTTAGCGTTTTTTTTCGCACCTTTTTTTGTTTTTTCACAAACCACCAACCCTCTCTGGAACGACAGCCGTAACATCTGGGAAATCGACACCCGGCTCGGGAGATATTTCCCTTTTGAGGAACGTCATGCCTATATGAAGGTGTTACCTCAATACGGTCTCGACTTACGTGTCTCCCGACAGACCGACGGACGGGCGCAGTGGGAAAAAGACTTCAACTACCTCTCTTACGGGGCGTTTCTCCGTTTCGAGAAAAACAACGTGGACAGCATCCAATACAAATACCGTGATGAGAGCGGCAACGAGATAGAGAGCTGGAGGCCTCTTGGCGACTGTATCTCCACGGGAGGCTTCATCAACGGGCACCTGTATCGTGGCAAATACTGGTCGTTCGACTATGACCTCATGGGTGGTCTCTCGTTTTGGACCAAACACGGTGACGAGTTCATCGGCTCTGTTGTCAACGTGCATTTGGCCATTGACGCAGGTCCCACTTTTATGATCGAGGACAACCTTGACTTCCTCATCCGTTACCAGTTCTCCCACTCGTCCAACGCTGCCTTTCGTCTGCCCAACTGCGGCATCAACGTGTTCAGCTGGCTTGCGGGAGTGAGGTATCACCCCAACGGAAGGCCGGTACTCATTCCCAAAGAGTCGCCACGTCCCGAGTTCAAGAAGACCACCGCAGTCTTTGCCAGCAACTCGGTCGGACTGTTGCAGACCAACGAATGGATGCGCAGCTATCAAGCTCCCGACGGGTCAATGCTTCCCGACATGCCTTCAGAACGTCCTTATTATTTCGCCGATGTGATACAAGTGGGCATCCACCGGCAGTTCCATCCCAAGTTCAGCTATGATGTGGCTTTGGATTTCGGCTGGACCGGCGAGTCCAAACGCATGTACCAAAAAGCCCATCAGATGTATGATGAAGGCCATGAATATTTCACGGGTGACGATGCCATCCCCTTGATGGAATACCGCTTTGCCCGCGGGCTCCATCTGGCACCCTCTGCCATGTTCGAAATCAACTACAACCGCTTTGCCTTCTGCCTCGGCGGTGCCTATTACCTCTGGCACGGCATCTATTACGGCACCGACCAGAAAAAGACCTGGGGTCTGCCCGAGTCGTCGGAGAGCAACTTCGAGGACGCCTATCTCCCACCCTGCTACCGCACTTTCTACGGTCGCTTAGGCTTCAAATATTACCTCGGTGAGAAACGCAACATGTTCGTCGGCTCCTTCATGAAGGTTCACGAGGTGGTAATCGACTATGCTGAATTCACCTTCGGGATCAATTTGTTCCAATGGGAATAAAAACGTAGAGACGCCATAATATGACGTCTCTACAGAATTCGATAATCAATCTGGTTTTACACCATCAGTGCGCCGACCAATCCCAAGATTGCGTAGAACTCAGGAAGAGCAGCGTAGATCAGCGTGTTCGTGAACACGTTGTGACCCTGGCTCACGCCGACGATACCGTTGGCACAAACCTGACCCTGACGGATGGCGGAGATCATGCAGACCAAACCCACACAGAGACCCACACCAAAGATGATGAGACCCTGTGACGGATCAGCCTTCAGCTTGCTCAACAGCATGAAGAATGCCACGAAACCATAGATACCCTGGGTGGCCGGCAATGCCGACAACACCATGAAATTACCCGATGCCTCAGGGCGTTTCTTGAGACCACCTTCAGCAGCGTTACCCGCCGTAGAAGTGCCAATTGAACTTCCGATACCTGCCAAGGCCAACACAAGGCCTAAACCAAGATAACCTAAAATTGTTGCTAACATAATGTTGATTATTTATTGTTTAATTGTTAATTGTTGTATCTCTCTCTAAATTATAAATTATAAATTATAAATTCTCACCTCCCCAAAGGGTGATAACTCCGCCCCGAGCCTTCGTAACCAGAGTTTTTGAAGAACTCGAGGAAGTTGAGACGCAACGGATGCACAAAGGCACCCAGCACACACATAGCCACATTCAGCGTATGGCCAATCACCACGATGAGGATGAACCACACCCAGCCAACACCACCATCGCCCAAAGCCTGCAAGCCAATGGCGTTGAAGGCCTCGCCGAGCTTGGCGCCCGCCAAACCCAAAGCATACAAACGAAGGTAACTCAGCACATCACCAAGCAAACCCGTGGCCGTGTTATAGGTCTCCCATAAGCCCGAACCCACATTGAGCAAAGGATTACGATGCAAGTCGTTGAGGAAGAAGATGCCCAAAGCCGACAGAATGCCGAGGCCGATGATGACCCACTTGGTCACCGCCTTGTCCATAACACCCATTAGGGCCAAACCACCCACGATGACTCCACCCACGATGAGCAATGTCCAACCCCAAGTGCCCAAGGAGTTGGCGAAGCCCTTCACCTTGGTGCTTTGGTAAGTCTTCACAATCATGGCAAGACAGATATGCACAATACCGACAAGCAACGCCAGCACCATCGTGCCGTCAAAGCCAGCAATCGTTGAAGGCAACATGAAACGCTTCACGCTGTCAGGGATGCAACTCCAGGTAAGCATGTCGGTAGAGAAAAACGTATGGAACAAAAGTCCTATCACGGTGGTAGCAATACCCAAGGTAATGCCTAATGGAGCAATCTTACCCAACACCTTCTTCAAGCCAAGGCTTGCGATGATAAGCACCAAGCCATAGCCCGCATCGCCCATACAGAAGGCAAAGAAGAGCATGAAGAAGATGGAGATGAAGACCGTCGGGTCGAACTCGTCGTATTTAGGCCGTCCGTACATGTCGGTCAACAACTCAAACATCGATACGAACTTATTGTTTTTCAGCTTAATAGGAGGATTATCATCCACTTTGGCTTGATCTTCCAAGTAAAGGATACCCTCTTTGTCAAGCATCTCTCTCATGGCAGGCTCATGCTCGACAGGAGCAAAGCCCTCGAAGACTGTGATATAATCCTCAGCGGCTTTCTCGCCAGAGACATGTGCCAGATGCAGGTCGAGTTTCGAGAGGGCTTTATCCAATTCCTTCTGAATATCACCCTCGTAACATTTCAGTTGGGCAAGACGCTGGTCCTTTTCTTTGACTTGCGCTTCCAAGTCGGCGATCTCCTTCTCCAACGCCGCGTAGTCGCGGTCGGGAGCGGGCAATTCCTTCAAGGGGAAGGCATAGTCATCAGAGTCAGCGACAACCACGAAATAGCTGTAGCCGCCGATGTTCGAAATCTCGCTCAGCGCATATTGTTCTTTCCAGGCGGGGTCGATGGCCTTCGCCTTGTAGAAGTGTAGTTTCAGACCCGTATCCTTGAGACGTTCGAGGCTCTTGGCATCGAACTGTCCCCACGGAAACAGTTCATCGGCATCCTTGCGCAGTTGAGGCAACTGAGCCTCGATGGCTTCTTTGTCGCGCACTGTCTCCATCACCTCCACGGCTAAGTCAGTGGGTTTCTGACCTGGATTGTCGGCTTTTTCAACCGCTTTCAAGGCAGAGAGAGCCTTGCGGTAGATCTCGGCACGGGCGGACAGTTTCTCCGATTTCTCATCGACAGGCTTCATCGAGCGGGTGATGTCAACCACACCCACCGATTGCAGCTTCTCCAAGAAGGCATCAGCGTCGCCACTGAGCAGGATGAAATCATATTTCGTCATTTCAGTTACCATGGTTAGCCTCCTCCTCTTCAAGTATGTGTTTGTTTTTCACGATCTTTTGCGAAGCTTTGGAGAGGTTCTCCTCGTCTTCCATGTATCGTTTGATCTTACGTATGGCTTCGTTATAGCCAGGAATCTGTACCTTCTCGTAAAGGTTGACTTTCTGTGTGGTCTTCTTCCGTTGGTAATCCAAGATGCGGCTCACCTCGGTATAGACCTCCGACTCGATACCCAGTTGTGCAAGGTTTTTCAGAATCTGCACCCCGTCGGCATACCACATCGGCTTGGTGAAGAGGTTGATGTCCTTCACGTCGAACAGCACCTCCTCCAGAGCCGGCACGGGAACGCCTGCAATCTTGACGGTCTTCAGCTTGACATCGGTCACCGAAATCAGTCCTGGCTCAAATTCATTCCAAAGCCGGGCCATATACTCATACGACTTGAGTTCGGCCTCTAACTGCTCTACAAGCCCCTCCGAACGCTGTTTGGCTTTTTTCACCTCAAGGCGCAACGCACTCTCCTTGCTCTTCAGCGTGGGCAGGGCACGGGTTCGCGTCTTGAGCTGCTTGTTCAACTCGTTCAGCGAGGTCTTGTTATATTGAAATTTTATTGCCATTAATATAATAAAGAATTATGATTTTGGAATTTAGAGGGGTTTGTCAGGTGACCTCCAATACTTCTCAATCAATTTTTCCTTCAGACCCGTTTCGGCCTTGGTGAAATACTTGCCAAACAACTCCCAGCCTGTGTTGAGCATCTCCTCGATGGAGATGTTGACATCGATGGCCAAAAGTCTGGTGGCATATTCCTTGGCATAGTCGAGGCAGCGCAGGTCATAGTCGCTCAGGTCGAAGCCGTTCTCCAGTTTAGTCTTGGCATTGGCGGCATCGGCATAGAGTCGCACTGAGGTGTTCATCACGGCGCTGTGGTCCTCGCGGGTCTTCTTGTTCTGCACCAATTGTTTCAGACGCGAAAGTGAGCGGAACGGATCGACGATGACCTTGCCCGAGTCGGGGTCGGCACGGAGGAACAGCTGTCCTTCGGTGATGTAACCCGTATTGTCGGGGATAGCGTGGGTGATGTCGCCGTCGTTCAGCGTCGTCACGGCGATGATGGTGATGGAACCGCCATCGGGCAGCTGCACGGCTTTCTCGTAGATCTTCGCCAAGTCGGAATACAACGAGCCAGGCATGGAGTCCTTGGAGGGAATCTGGTCCATACGGTTACTCACGATACTCAAGGCGTCGGCATAAAGTGTCATGTCGGTGAGCAGCACCAGCACCTTCTCATTTTTATCGACGGCAAAATACTCCGCTGCGGTCAAGGCCATGTCGGGAATCAGAAGACGCTCAACGGGCGGCTGGTCGGTGGTGTTCACAAAGCTGATGATCTTGTGCAGGGCACCCGCACTCTCAAACTGGTTCTTGAAGAAGAGGTAGTCGTCGTTGGTCAAGCCCATGCCGCCAAGAATGATCTTATCCACATCGGCGCGGAGGGCCACCATGCTCATCACCTGGTTATAAGGCTGGTCAGGGTCAGCGAAGAACGGGATCTTCTGTCCCGAGACCAAGGTGTTGTTCAAGTCGATTCCGGCGATGCCTGTCGGAATCAGCTGCGAAGGCTGGCGACGTTTGAAGGGGTTAACGGACGGGCCGCCAATCTGGCGTTTCTCGCCTTCCACAGCCGGGCCACCGTCGATAGGTTCTCCGTATGCGTTGAAGAAACGTCCGGCGAGGTCATCGCTCACATTCAGTGAAGGCGGTTCGCCAAAGAAGGTCACTTCCGCATTGGTCGGGATATCTTCTGTGCCCCCAAACACCTGAAGGGTGACGGCTTTATCTTTAATTTTCACCACCTGTGCCAGACGGCCTGCCACGAGGGCAAGTTCGTCGTTGGCCACGCCTTCCGCCTCAAGGGTCACTGTGGCCTTGGTGATAGCGGTCAGCTTTGTATAGATACGTTGAAAGGCTTTCTCACTCATGTTTCAGTTCCTCCTTTAACTGTCCAAGATATTTTTCAAAGTTGTCCGACTTGAATTCCGAGTAGTTCATCTGACGGCAGATGTTGATCAAGCCTTTAAAGTAAGTCGTGCACTCCTCAAAGTTGTCAAACTTGAAGGATCGGTCGCAGATGCCCAGCACCAAGTCGAGCATGAACTTCTGACGTTCGAGTGGCGTGGAGCCATCGATATCGTCGAAAGCATCTTGTTGCAAGATGACGAAATCGACGAGTTCCGACTTCCAATATTGTTCATGGTACGACATCGGCACGCCGTCATCGCCCAAGATGTTGATTTGTTCGTAGGCATCCTTGCCACGGCGGATGATATATTTTGTCTTTGTCACCTTGTCAACCCAACCTTTTTCAATCTTGTTGTCGAGATACTCGATGATTTCGGGGTATTCGAGGTATTTCGAATATGAATCGACAGGGTCAACGGCGGGATAGCGTTTTTTATCGGCGCGATTCTGCGAGAGGCCATAGAAGCAACGGGCGGCTTTTTTGGTGGATTCTGTCACTGGCTCTTTGAGGTTACCGCCGGCGGGCGACACCGTTCCGATGAAGGTGATGGAGCCGGAGGCACCGTTGTTCAATTTCACATAGCCCGCACGGGCGTAGAAATTGGAGATGATGGCCGAGAGGTCAACAGGGAAGCCATCCTGACCGGGCAGTTCCTCCAAACGGTTACTCATCTCACGCAAGGCCTGAGCCCAACGCGAGGTGGAGTCAGCCAGCAGCAGCACTTTCATACCCATGGCGCGGTAGTATTCGCCGAGGGTCATGGCCGTATAGACCGAAGCTTCACGAGCGGCGACCGGCATGTTAGAGGTGTTGCAGATGATGATGGTACGTTCCATCAGCGAGCGACCCGTGTGTTTGTCCTTCAACTCAGGAAATTCGGTGAAGATCTCCACCACCTCGTTGGCACGCTCACCGCAGGCCGCCATAATGATGATGTCGGCATCAGCCTGTTCCGCGAGGGCGTGTTGAAGCACGGTCTTGCCACAGCCGAAAGGACCAGGGATGAAGCCCGTGCCACCCTCAGCGATGGGATTCAGCGTGTCGATGCAACGCACACCCGTCTCCATCACCTTGAAGGGACGCGGTTTCTCCACATAGCCACCCACGGCCACCTTGACAGGCCATTTCTGCATCATCGTCACCTTCACCTCTTCACCGTCGCTGTTGGTCAGCGTGGCGATGGTGTCGGTGATTTTATACTGGCCGGCAGGAGCTATCATTGTAACGTTATACGTTCCAATGAAATTAAATGGCACCATGATTTTGTGAGGCAGCCAGCCTTCTTTGACTTCACCCAGCCAGTCGGCGGCAACGACCTGTTGTCCAGCCTTCGCGATAGGCGTGAAGTCCCAGAGTTTCTCCTCATCGAGGGCCTTGGTGTATTCACCACGTTTCAGAAACACGCCCGTCATGGTGGCGAGGTTGTTCTGCAGGCCGTCGAAGTTGCTCGAAAGCAAACCAGGTCCCAAGGATACCTCAAGCATGTAGCCTTGGAATTCCACCTTGTCGCCGATCTGGAGGCCACGGGTGCTCTCAAACACCTGCACGGAGGCTTTGTTCCCGTTCACCTTGATGACCTCTGCCATCAACTTGGTACCGTCCAAGTCGATAAAACAGATCTCATTCTGTGCCACAGGGCCGTCCACCTCCACAGTGACGAGGTTTGCAATAATTCCTGTAACTTTTCCTGTTGTATTCATGTTTTAAGATTCAAATATTCAAAATTCAATGTTTAAGACTTTATAACTCACCTATATTTTCCCTCCCCCGCTCAAATCCAAATTGGCACTCGTGCCTCTAATTTCTTGGACAAGCTTCTTAAACATCTCCTGTCCCTTAGCAGCGTCGAGTTCAGCCCAGCGCTGGACGGTCTTGGCTTTCACCAAAAAAGCGAGGATGGCATTCATGTTGAAATAGTCCATGCGAGCGATGTCGGAAGCTTTCTCCCATTTCAGTTCATCCATCTTCTGTTCACGTTCCACGAAGTCAGCGTCAGCAAGGATTTCCTGGATCTGTTTCTCTTCATCGAAGTCGGCCTCAGGCATCTCCACCAGGTAGTCATCGCCCGTTTTTCCGAGGCGTTTGGCCAGATAGTTCACCTTGATGTTACGCAAGCGACCGTCGAAGTCGAAATACTCGCGGATAAAACGGTTCTTCGACGCGGCAGCCTTAGTGTAGAATTCAGCGTTAAGTGTGTTCTCGTCGAAGCCCTCTTCCATAAGACCGACCAACTGCTGATCTTTCTCGGAGAGCAGTTCCATGATCGACTCTTTGACAGCCGCATAGTCGAAACCCGTGTTCTCGAAACCCGAAGTCAGTTCCGGCAGGCCGGCCACGATATAAACATAGTTATCCATCAGCCAAAGAGTATTTTCTTGGTGGCGGGACGCAAGTAGTTAGCGATGAGCTGGGTGAATTCCTCCTCAGTGAACTGGAGCATATAGCCGCCTTCCTTAGGAGCGACTTTGAAACCACCGTTCATCTTCTTGGAATACTCCACGTTGACCCCACCTTTGAACTGCTGGGCGATCTCGTTTTGGACGAAGGGTCCAATCTGAGCCTTAAGTGACTCTGGCAGAATTAAGTCGAGTGACACGGGAGAAGCATTCTGGGGGTTGAAAGCCTTCACCACCTCTTTGACCAGCTCCTTCACGAATTCTGTATTGCTCATGGCGTTCTTCACGCCTGCCCCTGCAGCCTTGGTCACAATCATTTTCTCCATTTCCTGTTTGGTGACAGCGATACTTTGCGTGGCGGCCATCTTCACATCGGCGGCAACCCTGGTCTTCAGGTCTTCCGCTTCCTTGTTGGCTTGGGCGATGATTTTCTCTGCCTCAGCTTTAGCTTGAGCAAGGATGCTTTCCGCTTCAGCATGAGCTTTTTGCAACAGCTCCTCACCATCTTGTTTTCCTTTCGACAAGCCCTCATTGTAGAGCCGGTCGGTTAATTCTTGAAGTTTGTCTTGCATATATTCTTTTAAAATTGTCCTTATTTTAAATAAGGTTGCAAATATAACAAAATAAACAACGCCAAACAAGAATGCGTTTTTTTTTATTTATGAAAGCGGCATTCAACCTTTTTTTTAATTTTGCACCACTTTTATAAACACAAAAAACAAAAAACCATGTTGAGAAAATCTTTACCTTTATTACTGCTTATGGTGCTATTCGCACCTTGCTACGGCACTGCCCAAGAAAAGGGCACCACTGACATGTGGGACTTTGTCACTTCATTCTCATGCTCCACGGGGCGCCAACACGGTATCGTCTATGACGGCGAACACATCTACACCAGCGCTTGGGGAAAGTCATCAAACGTTTTGTCAATGTTCTACAAATACGACCTTGACGGCAACCTCATCGAAGAGTTCGACGTTCCCGGCGTAAACAATTCCGACAACTACATGCGCGACATGACTTACGACGGAACGTATTTCTATGGCTGCGACGCACACTCCGGCAATATTTGGTGCTACGACCTTCACAACAAGACCCTGGTCGGTTCCATAAGCACCGATTTTGAAGCACTGGGACATTGCAGCTACGACCCTGTTTACGATGCGTTTTGGGTAGGTGAGAGAGCCACGGGATACACTCCCAACCTCCATCTCAACCTCATGCTCATCGACCGTAACGGCAATGTGATCAAAACCGCTTCCCCGCATAATCTGGGTGGCCACACCGTACACGGCACGGGCTATTTCACCGACGAGAATGGCACAACTCACTTGTATCTGTTTGGCGTGGAAGGCTTTACTGCCCATGTCTTCGACTACGACATCGAGGCTGACAACCTGAACCCCAACTACATTTTCGACTTTTCAGTCACTCCTGGATGGGGTGTGGCTTGCAGTGCCGGCGGTGCCTTCATCGGCCCCTGCAACAACTCCATCTATTTCTTTGGTGACGTGGACAAGAGCCCCAACCTCATCGGCATCTACGCTCTTGGCGACTACACCCCCGTTGACCCCACGCCTCCGGAAGGCGACCTCTTCTATGACTTCAACGACGGCATCATGCGCTGGACCACTATCGACGGCGACGGCGACGGCAACAACTGGATTATGCGCCAGAACTGGAACAACTCAGAAAATCCTTTCAGTGTCACCTCCGCTTCCTACGACGACCTCAGCGGCACCGCCCTTCACCCGGAAAACTATCTGGTGTCACCTTTCAAACTGGATTGCGAGCAAGTCGTGTTCAAAGCCAACGTGCAAGATGCCTCAGCCCCAGCCGAACATGTCGGCGTGGCCGTGTCAACCACGGGAAACACCAACAGCGCTGACTTCACCATCGTGTGGGAAACCGAGCTGACCGCTAAAGCAGCAGGCAACTGGTATGAATACAACGTTGACCTCCGCGCCTACCAAGGCCAGGACATTTATGTGGCCATCGTCCACTGCCACTGCTCCAACCAATTCATGCTGAATGTCGATGACATCACCCTCTACAGGGAATACAACAACACCATCGGTCTTGCCGACAACACCAACCTCAAGCTTTCCGTCCATCCTAACCCCACCAGCGACCAGGTGAACGTGGAAAGTGCTGAAAACGTTGAGTCCTATGAGATTTACAACATCACTGGTGCTTTAATCCGCCGCCAAACGGCCAACGCCAAGTCGTTCAGCATCGACCTGACCAACCTACCCAAAGGCACCTATCTGTTGAGACTCAACCAAGCCAACGAGTCCAAAACACAGAGAATCGTTTTGGATTAAGAAGCTGTTTTGATTTTTTGTTTAAAGTTTTATTTTTTTTCTTTTTCGGCTTCTTTGAGGGTCTTTTTGGTCTGATTTTTTGTTTCGCTCGCTCCGATAGCCCGCTATCGTCGTTCGCTCAACAGAAAAATCATCCTCAAAAATCCCTCTCAAATAAGC
>JAEEGF010103510.1_pt1 | contig 13969 bp, 12 predicted proteins | sample 9134171 | NCBI WGS metagenome assembly JAEEGF01 (sample SAMN16246542, study PRJNA631951) | gut metagenome | biome: gut microbiome; feature: rumen; material: AP-attached | host: Bos | place: Iran: Karaj | collected 2018-10
TAGAAGAACATTCTCCATAGGAGGCGTCCATCCCAATGACGCCAAGATCTCGAGAGATTGCAAGATCGAGATCCTGCCCACGCCTCCCGTAGTGTACATTGCTGTCGCCCAGCACATCGGTGCACCGGCCAAGCCGGTAGTAGCTGTCGGTGATAAGGTCAAGGCCGGCCAGGTCATAGCCGAACCGGGCGGGTTCATGTCTGCATACATCCATTCTTCCGTTTCCGGTACCGTAAAGTCCATAGGTCCCAGGAAGGATCTTTCAGGCAATAACCAGATAGTGGTTGAGATTGCAGTTGAAGGAGACGAGTGGATGGAAGGAATTGACAGGACTGACACCCTCATTACCGAAATTCCCCAGGATCCCAAAGAGATTATCGAGAAGATAAAGCTCGGCGGAGTCGTCGGTCTCGGTGGCGCTACATTCCCGACCCATGTCAAACTCAGCCCTCCTCCTGGAAAGAAGTGCGAGATGCTTATCATTAACGGTTGCGAATGCGAGCCTTACCTTACTTCCGATTTCCGCACGCTCCTGGAGAAAGGAGAGCAGGTTGTCATCGGTACCGCTATTATCAAGAAGGCACTTGGAGTTGATAAGGCAACCATTGCAATCGAAGATAACAAGCCTGAGGCTATCGAGCATATTACTAAAGTAGTAGCTAGTCTGAAAGCCAAGTCTGCAGATTATGCCGGAATCGAGGTTTTATCCCTCATGAAGAAATATCCTGAAGGAGGTGAGAAGCAGCTCATTGATGCCGTCATGCACCGTCAGGTCAAATCCGGAGGACTTCCGATTGATGTGGGTGCAGTCGTTGACAATGTCTGCACCGCCCTGGCCGTCTATGAAGCCGTCCAGAAGAACAAACCTCTGGTGGACAATTCTGTGACAGTGACGGGAGAATGCTTCCCCCATCAGGCGAACCTTCTCGGCAGGGTCGGTACCCCTCTGAACTACATAATTGATTATCTTGGTGGTGTTCCTGAGAATGCTGCCAAGGTCATCAGCGGAGGTCCCATGATGGGAAAGGCAATCGCCAACCTTGAGGCCGCCACCTTGAAGGGAACAGGAGGTCTTCTCTTCCTCACCAGGGAGCAGACCAAGAGGATGCCTGAGAGCAACTGCATCCGCTGCGGCAAATGTGCTGACGCCTGTCCTATGGGCCTTGAGCCCTTCCTTCTCAACCGTCTCGCCAAGGCCGGTAACACGGAAGCCCTTGAAGAGAATGCGGTACAGGATTGTATCATGTGTGGCTGCTGTCTCTATTCCTGCCCTGCGGGGATTCCGCTCCTGGATGTCATCAGCCAGGCCAGAGGCCAGATCATGGGAATTATGAAAGCCCGCGCCGCAGCTGCCAAGGCTGCTGCCGAGGCCGCTAAAGCTAAAACTGAATAGCGTATGGATAAAATTTTGGTATCACCCAATCCGCACCTGCACTCCAAGACCACTACCGCGGTCCTGATGCGTGACGTAGTGATAGCCTTGCTTCCGGCAGTCATCGTTTCAGTCGTCTTTTATGGCTGGAAAGAATTGCTGGTTCTGGCCGTCAGCGTCCTTTCATGCGTGCTGGTCGAATATCTGATCACAAGGTATTGCCTTAAAAAGGCTTCCACGATAGGGGACTGGTCTGCGATTGTTACCGGTATCCTCCTGGCCCTCAACCTTCCGACGACCACCCCCTGGTGGGTCGTGTTAATCGGAGCCCTGGTTGCCATAGGAGTAGCCAAGATGACCTTCGGAGGCCTGGGACAGAACGTATTCAATCCTGCCCTCGTAGGCCGTGTCTTCCTGTTGATCTCCTTCCCGACTTACATGACCCATTGGGAGATTCCCCAGGGACTTTTCGGAGTTGACGCCGTTTCCGGAGCCACTCCTCTCGGAGTCATAAAGGAAGGCCTGATGCAGGGAGCGTCAGTTCCTGAACTCATGGCCCAGCACGGGTATTCATATTCCCAGATGCTCTTCGCAAACATAGGTGGTTCAGCCGGCGAGGCCTGCGCCATCGCCATCCTGGTCGGATTCATCTACCTGGTGGCCCGCAAGGTCATCAAGCCCTGGATCACCCTGTCGATCCTCGGTACCGTCGCTGCTGTGTCCTGCATCTTCTGGCTTGCGAATCCTGCACAGTTCACCGATCCTCTCTTCAACCTCCTCACCGGTGGTCTCCTTCTCGGTTCCTGCTTCATGGCTACCGACTACGTGACCTCTCCTATGACCACAAAGGGTGGGATCATCTTCGGTATAGGAATCGGTTTCATTACCCTGATGATCAGGTATTTCGGTTCTTATCCCGAAGGAATGAGCTTCGCAATCCTGATCATGAACTCTACAGTTCCGCTTCTTAACAACTGGTTCCACCAGAAAAAATACGGGAGGGCTTAGATTATGGCAGCAAAATCCAATCTTACCAATATGGTCCTCTGCCTTACGGCTGTCTGTATGGTTTGCTCTGCACTCCTTGGAGGAATGTACGTCCTCACTGCAGAACCAATCGCAAAGGCAAATGCTGATATCCTGAAGGCCTCTATCGGAGCTGTTCTCCCTGAAGGAGGAGAACTTTCCGAGGCTAAAGCACTCGAAGTAGGAGGTCAGGCTTCTGAATATTATGTCAGCACCTCAGGCGATGCGGTTCAGGCCTATGCCATCAAGTCTACTACTGTCGGCTTCGGCGGACCCCTGACCCTGATGGTCGGAATAACTCCGGACGGAAAGGTGTACAACACTTCCGTCCTTTCCCACACAGAGACTCCCGGACTAGGAGCCAAGTGTACCTCAGACGAGCACTTCTACACCCAGTTCAAGGGCTTTGATCCTTCAGAGAAGATCCTTTCTGTCAAGAAAGACGGTGGGGACGTTGACGCAATCACCGCTTCGACAATTACTTCGAGGGCATATTCCCTCGCAGTCAAGAATGCCGTCGAAGCTTTCAAGACCATAAAAGGAGAATAGGCAATGAGCAAGAGAAAACTAAATATTTTCACCAAAGGTTTCTTCAAGGAGAATCCTACTTTCGTTCTTCTCCTTGGACTTTGCCCGACACTGGCCACAACGACATCGGCCATAAATGGTATGAGCATGGGACTTGCCACCCTGTTCGTCCTTGTGCTCTCCAATATTGTTATTTCGGCCATAGCGCCACTGGTTCCCGACAAGGTACATATTCCTGTCTATATAGTCGTTATCGCCACCTTCGTGACGATTCTCCAGTTCGCCATGCAGGCCTACACTCCAGACATGTACAAAACCTTGGGCCTGTTCATACCGCTGATTGTTGTGAACTGCATCGTCCTCGGTCGTGCGGAGGCATTCGCGAGCAAAAACGGAATAGTTGATTCAGCCTTGGATGGCCTGGGAATCGGTTTCGGTTTCACAATGAGCCTTACTGTTCTCGGTCTCGTCCGCGAGATACTCGGAAGCGGATCCGCCTTCGGCTGGAAGTTCATTTCCGGTGACGGTCTCCTTGTCTTCGTAATGGCTCCCGGTGCTTTCCTCGCGCTTGGTTATCTTATGGTACTTTTCAACAAAATCGCAAAAAAGAACTAGGTCATGGAATATTTCCTCATTATAATTTCGGCGATATTCGTCAATAACATCATGCTGGCCCAGTTCCTGGGCACATGTCCGTTTATCGGAGTCTCCAGCAAGCTGTCGACAGCCACCGGAATGTCCGGTGCCGTGGTCTTCGTCATCACCCTTGCGACTCTGGTGACCTACCTGATCAACAAGTACCTGCTGCTGCCGTTCGGGCTCACATTCCTCCAGACCATTGCTTTCATCCTGGTGATTGCAACCCTCGTGCAGATGGTTGAGATAGTGCTGAAGAAGATCAGCCCTTCGCTTTACCAGGCACTTGGTATTTTCCTGCCGCTCATCACCACTAACTGCGCCGTACTTGGTGTGGCCCTTAATGTTGTGACCAAGGAGTTCACTTTTGGCGGTGGAACTGCACATATGCTGAATCTGGGAGAATCAGTGGTCTATGCTTTCGCTACCGCTATCGGTTATGGCATGGCGCTGATCCTGTTTGCTGGTCTTAGGGAGCATCTTGAGATGAACGATGTTCCCCGTCAGTTCAAGGGTGTTCCTATCGCCCTTATAACCTGCGGAATCCTGGCCATGGCATTCATGGGATTCTCCGGTCTTGTATAGTTTTTGCAGAAACCGTTCTGTTAAACTTTGGAAAGATCATGAAAAGGACTTTAATCATTATCGCCGCGGTCCTGGGCATGGCAGTTGTCGCCTCAGCACAGCCAAAGGCTATCGGTGGACGCGTAGGAAACTATGGTATGGACATCAGTTACGAGAACTATGTCGGAAGTGGTTCCGACTTCCTGGAATTCGAACTGGGTCTGGATGATGCGTTCAGCACCAATGCTTTCCACTTCGACGGAGTGTATAATTTCATGATTGCCCATCCGGATTGGACTTCATCCGGCCAGTGGGGCTTTTATGCAGGCCCAGGAGCCAGCGTGGCGGTCTGGGACAGCGGAAAGTACGAGAACGTGGTCTATGCCGGAATCGTCGGAAATGTAGGACTTGAGTACATCTTCGACTTCCCGCTTCAGTTCTCGGTAAGCTTGCGTCCCCGTCTCATGCTAGGTGAAGGTAAGATTCGTGAAAACGGTCTCCTAACCCTTGGTATAGGTGTAAGGTACGTTTTTTAGCTGCTTGAACTTTCTGCCTCCGCAGAAGAAGGAATCTATTTCCAGCGAACCTTCAATGATTTCGACGGTCGCCCTGTCCGGGGCGACCGTTACTGTTCCCCATGCAGAGCCGTTGCTCCAGAACCATTTGCCAGGCTTTCCGGTGATGCAGAACTTTTTATCCACCCCGGAATAATTGAATTCGCTTAATGCGATGACTGCAGACCAGCTGGCCATTGAACGGGCGTAGTGCTTGCCGCATTCAGGTTCGTCGAAAGGATTGCGTCGTGCCCCGTCGAAGCGTTCCCTTATGGCCTCTATGCATTTAAGGCCATCGGCTTCCATTCCTTCGTAGAGCATTCCGGTCGCAGCACAATATTCAAATCCTGTCATTGCCTCAGGGAAGTAAGGGAAGGGAACTTCAAGCCTTCCTTTGGGCCAGGAAGCCATCAGCAGGCACGCTTCATGCCCCATCACGTAGGAACGCATGTTATTGAACGAACCGCTTACGTCCGGCACGAAGTTGTACTTCATAATGCTTTCAAGGGTCTTGCGGATATGGCCTTTGTCTCCAAGATAGCCTAGTCCGCAGATGTGGGCCATGTACTGTCCCACCAACTGGTCCACCAGGCAGCCTTTCCCTAGCTGGAATGGCGGGGTCTTATCCGAGCCTTCAGGGAGAAACAGGAAGGTATCAGGATCCGTGATCTTGTGTTCATAGTACTCTCCGTTGAAAAGATTCGCATCCATCCAGGCGCTTCCGGCTTCGAACAGGCTGCGGCATTTCTTTTCGAAGTCCCTGTCTTTCATTGCCCTTGCCATCTCTTCAGCAGCCCTGAGGGCGCCCATGTACCAAAACCCCATCTGGGGATTTGGCCCGAAGTAGTTGACATCCATGGTGTTGTGTTGGGACCCTTCCATTACTCCGTCACAGTTTCCGTCCCAGCCTTTCTCCTTCCAGGCAAAGCTCAGTGCACTTTTGCAAGCGGGCCAGTATTCCTTCAGGAATCCGTTGTCACCGCTCAGTTGCCATTCCCTGTAAAGTTTCATTATGCACCCCATCTGTCCGTCAGCGGCAATCTGGTTTGGATCCGGTTTCGAACCCAGAGGCAGATTGACCCTGAAGTCCATGGCACCGTCTGGATTCATTGCATAACGGAATTCAACATCCCTCATGGTCCGGGCAAGGTCACCGAACAGGAAAGGTGTTGCCACTTCATAGTTCCAGACATGGGTGCATGATCCGGCACAGGATCCGTAATGATCCATTACTCCCTCCCAACCCAGCATGTGTCCGTCTTCTACCCTGAAAACAGTCTGGGAACGCAGGACAGCAAGATTGAACAATGCTGCTTCCTTGACCACAGCAGGCAGGGAGGATGAGAGGAATGCATCCAGGAAGGAGAGAGTCCTGTTCTCCAGTTCGCTTATGCGTGGAATGAACTGTAGGGCAGATCCCCATGAATCGGGGAAAAGGGTGCTGTAGTAGTTGCCTACTGTCTCGCTGGACCAGGCTTTCCTGTTGGGAAAATTCCAGGTCAGGAAGAAACTGAAGCTTCTTGTCTCACCCGGCTTCAGTACAGCCTTGACGGACAGTGCTCCCATCGGGTCCTGGTCATTCCCTACCGAATGACGGATGCTTGCCTCCGGATTGGAGATAAGGCCGTCATCACTCAGATCATCCCAGAAGTTGAGCATGGAATTGGACCAGTTGTTATCGGTAGTGAAGGTGCGGAAGGTCACTTGGTCGGGACTGTCGGTGGTAAGGCTGAAGTTGCCCCAGGCCTTGTCATTCGGGTCAACTCCTTCGGAGCGGAAATATATTCCCCTGACTTGTCCGGATTCCCGGTACTCGTTCTTGTTCCCCTTAGCTCCTGTTGGAATCCTGTCGCCCTTCCAGTTTAGGGTGTAATCCTGCCCGTCCCGGCCGATAAAGTTGCGGATTGCACCGCACACGGCTACCTCCATTTGAACACCGGAAGTGTTTGTCACTTCGTAGCTCAGGACAGCCAGAGGGAGACCGCTGGATTCGGAGTCTCCCGGAATCAGCGGATTGAATCCCTTGATCCTGACCTTCACAGGCATGGAAGGATCGCTCAGGTTAACCTGGCCGAAAGGATAGGCTGCATCGAAGGATGCCTCCCCGAAACGGGGCAGACCATGGTGGTCGACCGGCCGTCCTTCGTAATGCAGATACTCCTGAGGATAAAGAGGACCGGCGAGAAGCCTTGTCTGACTCTCTTGTCCCGTTTTGGTGAATATGGCGAAAAGGGGAGCGTCGTTCCCTGTCACTGTCGAACTGTTGCCTTTGCCGGGAACGTTCATTATCTCCCAGTCCCGGATCTCACCACGGCCTCCCAGGGATACCGTACCGGTGCCGATACCGCCGAGCGGAAGAGCTACTCTTTCTAGATGGTCTTTGTCGTAATGCTTCAGTACCGGCCACTCGGATGGCTTCCAGTTTTCAGCCCGGGCGCCGATGCAGAGAGCCAGCGCGAGCAAGGTTGTCAAGATTCTTCCCATACCATAAATATAATGATTTTATTATATTTGCGATATGAAACCTGCTTCCAGAATCCTTTCCATAATCTCCCTGTTTCTGGTCTCATTTTCATTGGCCAACGCTCAGGAGAGTTCCAAGTCTGTATATTATGACGCCGCTTCTTTCCCGATTTACGGAAAGGCGATAGAGAACACTTCTGCTACCTACGAGAGGCTTCCCGCCTCCCTTGAAGGGGTGATCAGGAAACCAGTTTGGGATCTTGCCCGTCATTCTGCTGGTATTTCTGTCAGGTTCAGGTCGAACTCGACCTCGATCCGCCTTCGTTGGGAGTCCTTCGGGCTTCATTCTATGAACCATATGACCGACACCGGCACCAGGGGCTTGGATCTTTATTCCCAGGATCCGGTTGACGGCAAATGGCGTTTCGTCAAGAGTGCGAGGCCCGCAAAAGAGATAGTGAATGACCAGCTCATCATCAGCAATATGGAGCCTGTGATGAGGGAGTATATCGTCTATCTTTCGCTATACGAAGGAGTCAGGAAGCTGGAAATAGGGGTTGATGAAGGTTCTGTCATCGATCAGCCAGCAATAAACAGTCCAAGGAAAGGCTCGCCTATAGTGATGTACGGATCAAGCATTCTCCAGGGCGGCTGTGCCAACAGGCCCGGAATGGCTTTCACTAACATCATTTCACGTGTACTGGACAAGGAGGTCGTGAATCTCGGGTTCAGCGGGAACGCTATCCTCGATTATGAGATAGCAGAACTGATGGCGCAGGTCAAGGATCCTGCAGTCTTTGTCCTGGACAACGTCCCGAATTCGGATGCTCCGACAATCGACGAGAAAGAGGAAAGGTTTTTCCGGATTCTCAGGGATGCCCATCCTGACGTCCCTGTCATTTTCATCGAGAATCCCAATTACCCACATCTAGTCTTCGACAAGGAAAGGGCTGCCGATGTCCAGGCCCGCAACGCTTCCATGAGGGCTGTTTACGAGAAACTCAAGAAAGCCGGGGAGAAAAAGATCTACTACATCAAGGGAGACAGGATGCTCGGCTTGGATGGCGAAGCCACGGTCGACGGCACCCATTTCACCGACCTTGGGATGGTACGTTACACTGAATATGTCCTCCCGACGCTCAGGAAGGCACTGAAGAAAAAATAGAACATTTATCCACAACGACTATGGCACGTATCCGAATAGTTTTGTCCTGCACCGTCCTGTCGCTCTTGCTGTGCTTGGTTTCATGCAGCAAGGGGATCGATGTGATGGCAGTCCGTCTAAACGAGAGTGCTCTGACTCTCAAGGTAGGTGAGATCGCAAAGTTGGTTGCCGTTGTGGAGCCCTCTGCTGCAGATTATGACGGTATCAGCTGGTCCAGCAGCGATCCGTCTGTAGCGACCGTAGAGAATGGCGAGATTCAGGTACATAAGGTAGGCACTGCAGTCATCCGGGCTTCGGCTAGTGGAGTAGTCAGCAATATCTGCACAATAACCGTGGACATGGAACAGGTCCCTGAAGTTGCTGCCGAGATCATCCCTGAAGGGCTTGAAGAAACACCGGAGGCAGTCGAATCAACTGAAGAACCTGAACGGGCTGAAGAACCTGAACAGGCTGAAGAGCCGGAAAACGCTGAAACTCTGGAAGAACCGGAATCTGAAATAACTGAAAACGACCCGGAAACCGTTGAACCTGAAATAACACCTGACGAATCAGAGTCAGTTGCGGAGGTTGAAATTGTAGAGGAGACCTCTCCGGGGGTATCGGGCGAATGCTTTGTGTACGTTGTGGATTTCGGAGAAAAAGGCTCTTACATCGACATTGACAGCCTTATTACGGTAACTGACTGGAGGGGCAGGAGTTTCGATGAATACCCAGATTACTGGGGTTATTACGGGCCGTTTGAGTTCACCGTAGATATTGACAATGCCGAATGTGACCTGAACGGTACTAGACAGCCCCTTCCTAAAAGCATCACCCTTATCCAGACTGGAGCAGGGGCCACTACCGTCAAGGATCCCTCTGGAGGAGGTGAGGTGAAACTCCCAGCAAACAGACACGGCTTCCTTATGTGCAGGTTCAGCACTGTCGGCCTCACCGAGGGCTTCAATATCTTTATAAAAGCCAAGGTCAAATACGGCTTCGGGACGATCCAGACGGACTGGATCACCATTCCGGTCGTAATGGGAATCCCCGAGTGACAGGTTCTGCTATTTGAGCAATCCGAGTTTTTCTGAGGCGAAAGCGATACGTCTCAAAGTCTCTGCCTTACCGATGCGTGAGACTATGTCGGCAATTCCGAGACCGCTGGCACTTCCGGCGAGGGTCAGGCGCAGGGCATTCATGACCTTTCCCATCGGCCATTCGTTTCCCTTGATGAATTCCTCCAGTGCTGTTTCAAGCGAGCCTACGGACCATTCATCGTCAAAGCCTGCCAGGAAGTCCTTTACCTTGAGGACATTATCTGCTATCTCCGGTTTCCAGAATTTGTCTACGTCTTTCTGGATGAATTCCTCGGGTGCGGCAAAGAGGTAATTGGCAATGTCCCAGAAATCCTTAACGAATGTAGCCCTTTCCTTGGTGAAGGTGACGACGCCGCGGACATATTCCTTAGTGAATATGTGTTTCTCCATGTCTGCTCCGGCAACGTTGAAGACCGCTCCGGCCGTCAGGGCGCATTTGGGGCACTCGACTACGTTCATCCCGTGCTCTTCCAGTACAGGAACCAGGAGTTCAGTAAGTTCCTCGTCCGTCTTCAGCCTAAGGTATTCCCTGTTGTACCAGTGGGCTTTCTCGGGATTGAACTTCGCTCCGGCTTTCTGTACCTTGTCAAGTGAGAATGCGCCTATCAGTTCTTCCATTGTGAACATTTCCCTGTAGTTGCCTGGGTTCTATCCAAGCATGGCCAGCATGTTGACGAAGGCCTCGGGGAAATAGCCGTCCTCGCGGTAGCCGCGGGATACTTCTCCTTCGGGATTGACCCATTTCAGAGGGAAAACGGGGAATCCCATCTTGTCTCCGTCCCTCTTGCTGAGCTTCCCGTTACCTACAGGCTTAAGGAGGAGGGATAAATGGGCGAATCTAGGCATTGTATCTTCCCAGCCGAAAGCCTTGTAAAGCATGTAATGAAGGGGAAGGGAAGGAAGCCATTCCTCACCCCTGATGACCTCGGAAATTTCCATCAGATGGTCATCGACTATGTTGGCAAGATGATATGTCGGGAGTTCGTCGGCCCTCTTCCAGAGTACCTTGTCGTCAAGGGTCGAAGTGTTGACCTCTATGTGTCCGCGGATCAGGTCATCCATCTTGACTATGGTATCGACCGGCATCTTGAAACGGATAGTCCAGTCCGTGGTCTCTTCGAGCAGCCTCTTCACCTCGTCTTCAGGAAGGGTGAGGGAATTGCGCATCTTCTCCCTGGTGGTCTGGTTGTAGATGAACGTTTCCTTTGCGGCTTCTGCTTCCGAACGTGCATTTGCAAGCTCTTCGGCAGTGTCGAAGGCATAATAGGCATAGCCGTTAGCGATGAGCTGCTCGGCATATTTCCGATAGATCGGCTTGCGCTGGCTCTGGCGGTACGGGGCATGCGGATGCCTGAGGCTCGCTTCTTCGACGATCTTCCCTGCAGAGTCCACCCCTTCGTCAGGGATGATTCCGCACCAGTTGAGGGATTCGATGATATATTCCTCGGCCCCGGGTACGAACCTGTGAGAGTCTGTGTCCTCTATCCTTATGATGAAGTCTCCGCCTTTCTGCTTGGCATAAAGGTAATTATATAGTGCCGTACGTACCCCACCTATGTGGAGGGGGCCCGTCGGGCTGGGAGCGAATCTTACTCTAGTCCTTCTTTCCATCGATAATAGTCAGTTAGTTATTTTCTTTCTCCTGGCGTACCATCCTCTTGATCGCAGGCACGCTCTCAAGTTCACCTATGCTCTGGCCGTATTCTACCACCAGTACCGGCTTCTTGTCAGCATCGAAGTGGAACCTCTTTACATTGTCGGCAGCATTGTAGCCTATCATGTTCATTCCGCTCGGGAGGTCTGTGAGGGACACTTCCTCTGCACCTACAAGGTTCTGTTTTTCAAACTTGAAGTCTTTCCCGATCACAATGAGGTTGCCCAGGTCGGTCTTGGTGATCTTCGACAGGTCGTTAACCTTGAATCCGGTTGCGATTGCCGTGATCTTGACTTGGTCGCCTATCTCGGGATCGGTCTCCCAGACCAGTCCGGTCTTGAACTTGTTGACATTCCCCGTGTACTCTGCTATCCTGGCATTGATCTCCTTGAGTTCGTCCATGGTGAGTCCCTGGTCATTCTTCCCGCAAGTGATGTTTACGAGTAGATTCTTCGCCGTCGTCAGGTCGAAGTCGTTGAGGAGGGGAGAGCGAAGGGCACCCTGTACCGCTTCCTCGATCCTGTTCTCTCCTGAGCCTACTCCGACACCCATGAGGGCCATGCCGCTGTTCTTCATCATGGTCTTGATGTCCTCGAAGTCCACATTGATGTAGCCGGGCTTTGAGATAATCTCCGTAATGCCCCTCACGGCAGTGGCAAGGACTTCGTCAGCCTTCGGGAATGCGTCCTGGATCAGATGTCCGCCGAAGAAGTCGTAAAGCTTCTCGTTGTTGATTATGAGAAGGCTGTCCACGTTCTTGACGAGTTCGTGTATGCCGTCTATTGCTCTTGAGAGGGCCATGTCGCCTTCATTCTCGAAAGGAATGGTGACCACTGCAACGGTCAGGATGTCCTTGTCCTTAGCCATCTTGGCAATCTGAGGAGCAGCTCCTGTCCCTGTGCCACCGCCCATTCCGGCGGTAATGAACAACATCTGTGTACCTTCTCCAAAGACTACTTTCTCAATCTGGTCCTGGGCCTCGAGTGCAGCGTTGCGTCCCTTGGTGGGGTCGGTTCCTGCTCCGAGGGCATTGCGTCCGATGTGTATCTTGACCGGTACAGGGCTCTCCTCGAGAGCCTGCCTGTCAGTGTTGCAGACGATGAAGCTGCAACCCTCGACTTTCTCGCGGAACATGTAATTGACTGCATTGCAGCCACCGCCTCCGACTCCGATGACCTTGATCATTGACTGGATAGGGGTCCAGTTGCTGGACTCGGTTAAATCTATGCTGAAGTTGTCTATCTCTCCCATGATTCCGCTATTTTAGATTTCTTCGTTTTCCATGCTTTCGAATATCTTGCCCATACCTTCGCTGAAACTGCTCTGGATGTGCTTGAACCAGGTGAACTGTGGCCTGGGACGTGGCTGCCGGGGTTGTTTCGGGGCCTTGGGTTGCTTGGGCGACTTGGAACCCTTCCCGGATTTCCTGGTTTCGTAGTCCTTTATCTCTTCTTCCGTCGGTTCTCCGAATATAGTCGGTTCCCCTTCAATCTGGGCAGCGATTACGGACTCTTCGATGGCGGGTTCCGGTTCCGGCACGTTTTCAGGCTCAGGGACCGGAGCGACGGTTTCCGTTTTGTCTTCCGGAACGGGTTGGGTCTGGACTTCGCTGTCATTGGAAGGAAGGCTGACTTCCTCCTGAACCGGCTTCGGTGCTGTCCAGAACCGGCGGGCAGGTGCTTCATTGATGCAGTTTAGCATCTTGTCCGATTTAGCGGCCATGATCATTCCCATGGAGGTGGCGGCCCCGGTTTCTCCTGCTTCAGGACAACCCTCGCATGAGAAAAAACGCCTGGGATATCCTACCTTCACTGAATAGCCTGACAGTTCCTTGATGTAGTTGGCGCAGTTTACCATCTCGGCTCCGCCTCCGGTAACAACCACTCCGGCCCTGAGGATATCCTCAGCAGCATAGCCACTTATCTGGATGTGATACAGGAGGGCGTCGATGATTTCTTTCATCCTGGCGGAGATGATCTCCGAAATGTACTTGACAGTTACCTGTGCGGTGGGAACGTCATTCTCATCGACAATCTGGATGGATTTCTCTCCAAGGGCGGAGAGTTTCCTCGGCATGCAGGCGCCGTAGGCCTTCTTGATGTTCTCGGCCAAGGCGAAGGAGAAGTTGCATTCCGACTTTATATCATTCGTGATGCTGTTGCCGCCGAAAGGAACTGCGGCATAGTATCTCATGATCTTGCCCTTGAATATAGTGACCGAACTTACTCCGGCTCCAATGTCGATCAGGGCGACACCGTTTTCCATCTGCTCTTCCTTGAGCACTGCCCTGGCCGTGATTCCTGGGGTGAAATATTTCTTGGCGATAGCTATGCCCATGCCGTTGAAGACATTGTCGATGTTGACGGAATGCTTCCTGCTGCCGATGAAAACCTTGAAATTACCTTCAAGTTTCTCTGCGGTCATTCCGACTATGTCATTTTCCAGCTCACCCAGGCTGTCTTCCGTGGAGAAGGACTGGGCTACTGCTCCGTAGATGACCTCGGTTTGGGATCGCCCAGGGGATATTCCTCCAGGGCCATTGACTTAAGGGTCTTGACCTCTCCTTCGCTGATCTGGGAGTCCGGATCGGTCCTGACCATGCTGGCCGAGGCGGTTTCCTGGCGTACGAAGTAGCGAGGCAGTCCGACAATAACCTGCTGGATCTTTATCTTCAGCTCCTGCTGCGCCTGGGTAATGGCCATGCGGAGCCCGTCCTCCACCTTCCTGGGGTTATAGACGTAGCTGTAGCGGATGCCTTGGGACGGCGATTCCTTGTAGTAGATCACCTGGACATCCTGGTCCTGGATCCTGGCCACGCAGACCGCCGTTTTTGACGTGCCCAGGTCGACTGATGCTATGTACCTTTCTTCCATATCTTATATATTCTTATTTCCTGCAGACTATCTGGCCCTTGAATTTCACGTTCAC
>JAEEGF011364519.1_pt1 | contig 13969 bp, 9 predicted proteins | sample 9134171 | NCBI WGS metagenome assembly JAEEGF01 (sample SAMN16246542, study PRJNA631951) | gut metagenome | biome: gut microbiome; feature: rumen; material: AP-attached | host: Bos | place: Iran: Karaj | collected 2018-10
TATGCGTTTGTAAAGTACAACACACATGAGTCTATGGTGACACTTAGCCGTGAATTTGCAGGAGTAAGAAGAGCTATCGTTAATAAGACAAGCTGCAGCGTAGATAATAAGGGCGGCGAGATAGAACTTCGCATTATCTTGGATAAGTACAGTGCAGAAGTATTTATAAATGGCGGCAAGTATGCAATGACTATAGATGTATACAATGATCAGTCATTTGATGGCATAAGCTTTGTATCTGATGGTGAGGCTCTTATCGATATAGAAAAGTATAGCCTTGAAAAATAAACAGTCTGATATGTTGTACATAATCATCTGTAAATAGACGATTATGTTTGGGTTGATCATTTTTAAATAGAAAACGATTTTACGAATATGGGTTGTGAATTTGGCCGATAGAAAGGATAGTTATGGAGAAGGTAGATGTAGTAGCGTTAGGAGAATTACTTATAGATTTTACAGAAAATGGAATAAGCGCTCAGGGCAATCCTATTATGGAAGCTAATCCCGGCGGAGCTGTATGTAATGTTCTGTCTATGCTTTCAGGCCTTTCTAAATCTACAGCATATATTGGCAAGGTGGGAAAAGACATATTTGGAAAACAGCTCACAGAAGCTATAAGGAGCGTTGGCATTGACGATTCCGGCCTTGTTGTTGATGACAATGTTAATACAACACTTGCCTTCGTTCATACCTACGAGGATGGAGACAGAGATTTCTCTTTTTACAGAAATCCCGGAGCTGATATGATGCTTACAGTAGATGAGCTCAATCTCGACCTTGTGAGAAACTGTAGGATCTTCCACTACGGAAGTCTGTCTATGACCAGCAAGTGCTGCGAAGAGGCAACCTTCAAGGCTATAGAAGTAGCTAAAGAAAGCGGCGCTATCATAAGCTTTGATCCAAACCTTCGTGAACCTTTGTGGGATAGCCTTGATCATGCCAAGGAAGAGATTTCCAAAGGCATGAAGCAGTGCGATATCTTAAAGATCTCTGACAACGAGATCATATGGTTTACAGGCAAAGAGGACTTTGATGAAGGCGTAGAAGAACTTAGAAAACAGTTTAATCCTAAGCTTATCACAGTCACTATGGGCAAAGACGGAAGCAGAGCTTATTATGGAGATAAGATTGTATCAGTACCTGGTTTTGTTAATGAGAATACTATCGAAACTACAGGAGCAGGCGATACCTTTGGAGCATGTGTGCTCAATTATATCCTCGAGCAGGGACTTGATGGTCTTACAGAAGATGATCTTAAAGAGATGCTGACATTTGCCAATGCTGCAGCATCTATAATAACCACCAGAAAAGGCGCGCTTAAGGTTATGCCTACTAAGGAAGAAGTTGAAAGGCTTGCGTGTTCATAACAATGATCATTAATTGAAACTTCGCACTTGTCGTATATTTGGCAAGTGCGAAGTTTTAGTCATTAATTCAAACGTATCTATAGGGCTATGTATTATCATGCCATGAATTATGAAACGATTAACAGCATGGCAATGATCTATATACTGCCTGCTCCAGCAAAGTCTTTGGTGATACTGCACATCCCAAGTGGGACATTTTAATCATACATGGAAGAGCATGCGCTTGGCAAAAGCATTTCTATACTCACTGGGGGTCAATCCGGTATACTTTTTGTATGCTCTCGCAAAATTGTGTACATCTGAAAAACCCAGATCAGATGCTATCTGAGATACGGTTTTGTCATTATCAGCCAGCATAAAATTAGCTGCATCCATCTTTTGACTTATTATGAACTGCTTAAGAGGTATATTCCTTATTTCTACAAATAGATGTGACAGATATTTTGGATTATAGCCAAAGGCATCTGCTATCTCTGCAATCTTAATATTTTTGGATATATTGGTCTGGATATAGTCGATGATATCCATATATATTTGCTTCTTGGCGGCAGGATCACTGGTGGATGGCGCTCCGACAGTTATCTCTCCATATAATTCCATCATGATACTTGTCACCATGGCGTTAAGTGAGACGGTAGGATAGTTATTTTTGACCATATCCTGAAGCTGTTTCATCATTACAAGGATACGTTCAGGCGAAGCTATGGTTCCGTTTTGAGGGATGAAGCCATATTTGGACGTATCTATCTCTTTGATCTTCGGGCTTCCTGAACTTATCTCATAAGGAACCTTGCTGCTATGCTCAGTAGCAAAGTGCATCCAGTAAAAAGAGCAGTAGGCCTTCTTAAAACCTTCTCTATACCCTTCACTTGATGGAGGAAGGAGAAGATACTCACCTTTTTTAACAGTATAGTTATGCCCATTATATCTAAGGTATAATTCACCTTCTGTCATGATTATAAGCTCATAATCCTTAAGGGAAGTCTTATTATGCTGCCATTCCGAAGAAAGAGCCTTGAACTTCCCGGTATAGTGATATGAATATTGCGAATATAAAGCTAAAGGAATAAGCTTCATAAAAACCTCCATGGTAGGTGTCTCCCATAACCTTATAGTTACGAGAATTTTTTTGGGGGAAGCTTATGTTGTAAAAAAGAACACCATAATTAAATAGCATTTTGTATTGTAATGTATAAATCCAGAATACATGCGCATAGTACGAGATAAGTGTAGTTAGAACACTAAATCTGACAAAATGACACCTGTTTAAGCAAATTATTTGTTTTGTAAGCTGCCTTTTTCTATCTGACAATTATTATCAAGTGGCAGATAACAAAGTATCTATGAGATCTGTTGGTTATTATTGCGCTTGAAAATTTTCTTATTGATTTTTGTTTTTTTACTTATTGTTATTTTAAATATAAGCTTCAGGTGTCATTTTGTAAATAGAGAAAAAATGACACCTAAAATAGCACTTTGCTATTTTTACTAAAAAATGTATGTGCTATGTTTGAGGTGCTTACAAAATAATTATCAATAGCTTCTTGAAAAAAACATGAATATGAGAAACTTTTGGTAAATAATTCAAACTTCCCACTTGGATGGGCCGGCATTCCCAAAGTTTTTACAGGGACAGGCAGTATATAAATCATTGCCACGCTTTTTAATTGTTTTATAGAATTCATAAGCGTGATAGCTGGAGATTTTTATTCTGCCAGGGGTCCACGAGGCTATCGCGCAGCGAGTTTGGACCCCGGAATAAAAAACTGCAGATATCATGCCGGTTACAGGATGTAACTAGACATGCCCAGAAATACATGGATGTATTTCTATGTCCATGAATTCATAAAGCAATTAAAGCGTGACAATGATTTATATACTGCCTGCCCCTGTAAAGACTTTGGGGATGCCGGCCCATCCAAGTGGGAAGTCTGCAAATAAATAACTTATGGAGGGTTACATGTCAGGTACTATTACAAAAATAAGGAACATTGGACTTGAGAATGTCATGGTTACAGACCAGTATATGGTCAATGCTTTTGAGAAAGAGATTGATTATCTGTTTTCTATAGATGATGACAGAATGCTTGCCGGCTTTAGAGATACAGCGGGCATTGATATGAAGGGTGCAGTAAGATATGAAGGCTGGGAGAATATGCTCATCGGCGGACATACAATGGGGCATTATCTCACAGCACTTGCGCAGAGCTACGCCAATCCATGCGCATCTTCAGAGGTAAAAAAGACTATCAAGGATAAAATTGATTATATTATCACATCCCTTCTTGAGTGCCAGAAGAATTCCAAAGGAAAGGAAGGATTCATCTTTGGCGCAGCTATTCTGGACCGTGATAATGTTGAGGTGCAGTTTGATAATGTAGAAAGATGCCAGACCCATATCATAACTCAGGCATGGGTTCCGTGGTATACCATGCACAAGATCCTTGCGGGTATTCTTGATGTTTACAGATTTTCTGGTAGTCAGGATGCACTTAGACTTGCTAAGGGTATCGGTGACTGGACCTACAACAGAGCATCATCCTGGGGACCAGAGCTTAATGAGATTGTTATCTCAACAGAGTATGGCGGAATGAATGATGCCTTATACCTTCTGTATAGTTTTACTGGTGAAGATAGATATGCCAAGGCTGCACACTTCTTTGATCAGGACAAGCTTTTTAAGAGGATAGAAGCAGGTGCGCCCAATGCCCTTGACGGCCTTCATGCCAATACAACAATTCCCAAATTTCTTGGAGCTATCGCAAGATACGTATATGTTCATGGCAGGACCGTAGACGGAGAGGTCGTTGATGCGACGCAGTATCTTAAGTTTGCAGAAGTCTTTTATGACATGGTTGTTAATAAGCATACCTATGTTACAGGCGGCAACAGCGAGTGGGAGCATTTCGGACTTGATAAGGTTCTGGATGCAGAGCGCACTAATGCCAACAATGAGACCTGCAACACCTACAATATGCTCAAACTTGCCAAGGTCCTCTTCGAAGTAACAGGCGATGTCAAATACCTTGATTATTATGAGAAGACCTTCATCAATTCGATACTGTCATCACAGAACCCTGAGACAGGTATGACGACTTACTTCCAGCCTATGGCTACAGGTTACTTCAAGACCTACGGTGAGAGATTCAATAAGTTCTGGTGCTGCACAGGAACAGGCATGGAGAACTTCACCAAGCTTGGTGACAGCTTCTATTATGAAGATGATGATAAGGTTTATATCGGACTGTATATGGGTTCCAAACTATATACTAAAGGAAAAGATGATAAAGAAATAGTATATACAGTTGATGCGGATCTTCTTGATAAAGACACTACTAAGATCAAACTTTCAGGTGATTCTGATAGTCTTAAGAAACTTGCGCTAAGGATCCCATACTGGCTTGATGGAGACATGGAGATCACAGTAAATGGAATCAAAGCATCTTTTGACAAAGAAAACGGATTTGCAGTAATTAAGGATGACCTTCAGAAGGGAGATGTTGTAAGCATAGAACTTCCTATGAAGTTATATGCACAGTCTCTTCCTGATGAAAACAGAGCTATGGCTCTTTGCTACGGACCTTACGTCCTGTCTGCTGATCTTGGAGATAAGGATCTTAATACTACAACAACAGGTGTTGACGTAACTATACCTGCAGACAAGATAGTAGAGTCTGAATATATCATTATTCCTGATGGCAAGAGCGCTAAGGATATTGCTGATAATATAACAGATTATGTTAAGCCGGTTATTGCTGCTGGTTGTAAGGCTGCTTTTAAAGTCTGCGGCTGCGATTATATATTTTCCCCGCACTTCCTTAAATACAGACACCGCTATGGTATCTATTTCTATTACATGACAGAAAGCGAAAGACGCGATGACCTTGCCAAGGGAAGAGGAGATAAAGCTAATATCCTTGACATGATAGAGGCAGGCTACGGCCAGTATGAAAATGATGACCTTCATGACATGCAGGATAACGGAAGCATCGGAACTACAAGCCCTATCACAAGCAGAAAGGCTACACCAGGAGGAAGCTTCACCTACCGCATGATAGTAGCACCATGGAGACCATGCAGTTTGGGCGTAACCGTACTTACAGAAGACGATGGCAAGAAGCTCACCATATCTGTAGCTGACGAAGTAATATTCGATAAGATCCTCGATCATACTAAGTTTGTTGAAGACAACAAGGTTTCTAAGTATACCATCGAGACACAGATACCGGAAGAACTCCTAAAAAAAGCGCAGAAGATAACTGCATATGGCAAAGAGTATCTTGTAGTTCCTGTACGCTTTGAAGCAGGCAATGAGGAGGAAAGCGCAAGAATCGTAGACTTTGTAACTATAAGATAATTATCTAAGGATAAACTCTCACTAGGGCGGTGCAGCAGTCACGAAGGCTTTGGAGGGCGAGGACAGAATATAAATCATTGCCACGCTTTTTAACCATTTTATAAAATTCATGAGCATGATAGATGAATATTTATATTCTGTCCGCGTCCTCTAAAGCCTTCGTGGCTGCTGCACCGCCCGAACAAGAAGTTTTATCATAGGAATATATTTGAAAAGGGCGGAATATCTGCTATAATGTTGTGTGATTTTTTTAACGAGGAGAGAACAACACACAATGGACAATTTATTTAATTCACCGGTTCAGGTAATTGAAACTAATATTAAAGGTGGCGAGACCAAGGTAAATCTTCCTATTATAAAGATGATCATTCTTGGCATAATGGCAGGAGCATTTATAGCTCTTGGAGGAGCTACAAGCTCAACTGCAGCTCATAATATCAGCAATGTAGGCCTTTCAAGATTTGTATCAGGTATTATCTTCCCTGTAGGACTTATGCTTATAACTTTTATAGGTGGTGAGCTATTTACAGGTAACTGCCTTACATCTATGGGAGCTATGGATCACAGATTTTCTTGGGGCAAGGTTGTAAGAGACCTCTGCATCATCTGGCTTTCCAACCTTGTAGGCGCAGTCATAATTGCAGCTCTTACATATTTTTCCGGTAACCTTGACTATTCATCAGGTCTTCTTGGAGCATATTCTATTAAAGTAGCTCTTGGCAAATGCACTATCACACCTGTCAAAGGTATAACATCCGGAATCCTCTGCAATATCCTTGTATGTGCAGCTATCCTTATGGGAACAGCAGCCAAGGACATAGGCGGCAAGGTATGGGCTATATTCTTCCCGATCATGGCTTTCGTTGTAGGCGGCTTCGAACACTGCGTTGCCAACATGTTCTATATCCCGGTTGGCATCATGGCTTCCATGAACGAGACATATGTACAGAAAGCTCAGGAAGCATACGGAATTACCGCAGAGCAGCTTTCAAAGCTCTCCATCGGCGGCTTTATCTCTAACCAGATACCCGTAACCATAGGCAATATCCTTGGCGGAATGATATTTGTAGGCCTTCCCTGTTACCTCGTACACTGCAAAAAGTGCTGTAAATAAGCCAATTGAGAATGCCTTCGGCATTAGGTATATTTACCAACTGATTCACTGAATCACGAAAACCGCAGCTGGTGCGGATTTCTGTAGTATACTCACAATAAAGCATAACTATATAATTAAGCTCTCTACAGTCTTATCTACTAATGAGATAATTCTGCAGAGAGTTTTTGATTTATAAAACTAAGTTTGCTCTGAATTTTTTAATTGTAATCCTTGGGTTGGGCATTACCGTATTCTTGCAGGAAGCAATGAAAGCAAATGACCACATACGGGCAGAATATATAATGCAGTGAATTTATAACTAAAATTTCCAGCTTGGGCGGTGCCGTATCCTTGAAGAATGGTATGGAAGCATATGGACACGGACGGGCAGAATATATATCATTGCCGCGCTTTTTAATTGTTTTATAAAATTCATGAGCGTGATAGATGGGGATTTTTATTCTGCCAGGGGGCCGCATGTTTGAGCGTCAGCGAGTTTCGGCCCCCAGAATAAAAATCTCCAGATATCATGCCATGAATTTATAAAATAATTAACAGCGTGGCAATGATATATATTCTGCCCATCCGTGTCCATGTGCTTCCATACCATTCTTCAAGGATACGGCACCGCCCAAGCGTAGCTTACGGTTGATGCCCCTTAAATCACTGCATTTTGCTGATGTATCAACGTGTTAGACGGATAATGTAAGTGCTTACAGTATCATTATAAAAAAACATCTTAAAAAAACTTTTTGATGAAAATATGATGATTAACTAAAATGTGATATACTAATTATGATTGAAATTATGATAAAACGATGTTTTTCGTGCATCGGATATTATTCTTATTCGAAGGGTGTTGTAGGGGAAGGACTTGAATATGGAACAGACCAAAGTGGATGAAAAAGTATTACAGGTACGGCTCTTGGGGAAGTTTTCTCTTGTCTATGATGGTAAAGAAGTAACTCCGGGACGTAATAACGCATCGAAGTTTACTCAGCTATTGCAGATAGTATGGCTTCAGGGAGATAAGGGCGTTTATAAGGATGAGCTTATTTCTGCGCTCTATGGTGAAGAAGAGACTCTTAACATCAGTAACAGCTTCAACAATCTTCTTTATCAGATGCGTAAGCAGATGGTAGCTGCTGGTCTTCCTGCGCAGAGCTATGTCAAGAAGCATAAGAAGATGTTTATAATTGACCCTGCTGTACCGGTATGGGTTGATGCTCTTGATTTTAAAGATAATTACAGAAAGGGTCATGATACGCAGGATCCTGAACTTAAATTTGAATATTTTAATAAAGCTTTCAACCTCTATCAGGGAGAGCTTCTTCCTGCTCTGTCCACAGAGACATGGGTTATCATGGAGAGCGTTGCACTTCGCAAGATGTATGATGAAGTGGTATCTTGGCTTGGCGAGTATATCCTTTCTAAGAAAGAATATGAAGAAGCCTATCACATCTATGGACGCGCAGCAGAGATCTATCCTGAGAACGATTGGCAGGTTGGCCAGATCCAGACACTTATAGCTAAGGGTGATTACAAGAATGCTTTAAGAGTGTATGACAGCACAGTAGCATACTATACTACTGAACTTGGTCTTCCAATTCCGGAGAAGCTCCTTGATGTGTATCATAAGATGAGCGCTAAGATTGACAATGCTCCCGGACAGATTCATCAGATACAGGCTGAGATGACTCAGGACAGAAGATCTGTAGAAGTTTCAGAAGATGAGGGTGCATATGACTGCTCGTATCCAAGCTTTATCGATGCTTATCACATCCTTTCAAGAAATATGGAAAGAACCGGATATTCAGTATTCATGATGCTGTGTACTCTGGTCGATTATGAAGGCAAGATGATACGCAATCAGGACAAGCTTCGTGCCAGAAGCCAGGCCCTTTGGGAAGCGATACATGACACACTTCGTCAGGGAGATACTTTTACCAAGTATTCCAACAGCCAGTTCCTTATACTTCTTGTAGGAACAAGTCAGGAAGACTGTGATATCATCTACCGCCGTATCAACAAGAGACTCAAAGAGATTGCCGGTTCAAGAGCTGACTTTAAATATAGTGTTGTATCGCTTGCTGAGCTTCCGGCAGAACTTGAAGATCAGGCAAGATGATCGTGTTTTTACCTATATAATAGGATGAGTTATAGAGTTTATCGCAATACGGAATCAGAAGATATTGTATTTGGTAATTTGCTCCAATAATCTATTTTTTAATGATAGCCGGGCGCCGCTTTATTACTGCAAATAGAGCGGCGTTCATAATTTGTTCATCTTTTATTAAAATTTACAAAAAATTTATCAAAAAAAGTTTACTTTTATCACAAATGCCAATGACATGGCGTTTTCTTTATGTTATATTATCCTATAGTTAGGGGGAAGTTAGGTACACGGGGTAGTGTACCTTTTTTCGAGCCAAAAGAAAGGCTCTCGGACTTGTAAAGATAATAGAGCTTTTGATCATAGTGACAGGCTCTGTTCCGACATCTAACCAGAGGAAGAATATGAAAAAGTATCAGTCAGTAAAGATAATAGTCAATACTCATAAGAAATATTGGATGCCTCATAGCAAGATGTACATTCCTATGCAGGTTGGTGCTGCTCTTGATAAGGACAAGGATGGTAATCCCAAGGACCTTGGTTATCAGAAAGATAACGATGGGGACAATATTTCTGAGAAGAATCCGCTTTATTGCGAGCTTACAGGTTTGTACTGGGCTTGGAAGAATCTTGACGCGGATTATATAGGTCTTTGCCATTACAGACGCTATTTTGGCGGATTCAGATCTTCAAGGAATCCAAAGGGCAGGATACTTCTTCGCCGTGAGCTTCAGCCTATGCTTGGCAAGTATCGTGTTTTTCTTCCTACTAAGCGTCATTATGTTATTGAGTCGCTGTATTCACATTATCAGCACACTCATTATATAGAACATCTTTATGTTACAAGGGGTATCATCTCTCAGATGTATCCTGAATATATAGAAACCTATGATAAAGTCCTTCGTCAGACCAGTGGACATATGTTCAATATGATGATTATGGACAGAGAGCTTCTTAATGAGTATTGCACATGGTTGTTCAATATTCTTGAAGAGCTTGAGAAGAAGATTGACGTACGACACATGTCTCATTTCCAGGGTAGATATTGCGGAAGAGTCAGCGAGATCATATTTAATGTTTGGCTTGATTATCAGATTGAGACAGGTAGGATTGATCGTTCTGAAGTTAAGATCCTTCCATATGTATATATGGAGAAGATTGACTGGGTCAAGAAGATCAGCAAGTTCCTTCGTGCCAAACTCTTCCATGAGAAATACGAAGTTTAAAGGAAGGTGTACCTTGTCACTTTCAACAGTTAATGCTTTTAAGCATATGGAGTCGGCTGGCAATGTGGTTCTTGATGATAAGCAGCTTGCAGCACTTCAGAAGACACTTAACATGATCCTTGCAGATATCATTTCTGTCTGCGAGGAGAACAATATTACATATACTCTTGGTGGCGGTTCAGCATTAGGTGCGGTCCGCCATCATGGTTTTATTCCATGGGATGATGATATTGATATCAATATGCCCAGAAGAGATTATGATGTGTTCATACCTCTTTTTACCAGGAAATTTGGCTGGAAGTATTGGATTCATACACCCCAGGGAACTAAGGGTTACAACCTTCTTCTGTCCAGGATAAGACTTAAGGGTACCAGTGTTGTAACAAGAGAAGATTTTAAAAACAAAGAAGCCGGAGCTTTTATAGACCTCTTTGTCATGGAGAATACTTTTAACAATGCGCTCGCAAGGAATCTTCATGGACTTGCATGTTGCGGATTGGGTTTTCTTGTGTCATGCAGGAAGTTCTATCGTGACAGGAAGCAGATGATGAAGATGGCAGCTGACAGCGGTGAAGCTGGTATGGCTAAGGTCTTCAAAATGAAGATAGCTATAGGTTTCTTGATTTCTTTTATCTCACTTGATACTCTTGTAAGGGTAGGAGATAATGTGAACCGCATCTGCAAGAACGATCATTCCAAGTATGTAACCGTTCCTACAGGCCGTAAATACTTCTTTGGAGAGATGTATTTACGAAAAGATGTTTGCAGAACCAGAAAAGTGTTGTATGATGGTAATTTGTACAGAGTTCCGCGTAATATCGATCTGTATTTAAAGAACCTGTATGGTGATTATATGAAGTTACCTTCTCCTGATCAGATAGAGAAGCATATTTTCTTTAAACCTTTTTATCTGAGTCTGGAAGAAAAAAGAAGTATTGAAAAGAGATGATCTTCAAATTAACGAGGACCACTCTCGGCCTGATAGTAAGGCTGGAAAGGATTTACAAATGAATGCAGCATTAATTTTTGCCGGAGGTACCGGTAAGCGTATGAATTCTAAGGCAGTGCCTAAACAGTTCCTTATTCTGTACGGCAAGCCGCTTATCATATATACTCTTGAGAAATTTGAGAACCATCCTGACATCGACGGTATTGTTATCGCTTGCCTTGAAGAGTGGATACCTAAGATGAAGAAGTATTGCGAACAGTTCAATATTACCAAGGTTCGTGCTATTGTTCCGGGTGGTGCTTCAGGTCAGGAATCAATCTATCATGGACTTAAGTCTATATCATCTATGTATAGCGATGATGATGTAGTTCTTATACATGATGGTGTTCGTCCACTTGTAGACCCTAATACTATAACTAAAGCGATCGAGTGCGCTAATACCAAGGGCAATGCCATCACTGTTACTCCTGCTATTGAAACTATCTTCCTTGATAACGAGGCTGACGGCGAAGTAGGACGTATCATTGACCGTAAGCAGTGTCTCATGGCAAGAGCACCTCAGTGTTTCCATATCAAAGATATTATGGCTTGCCATACTAAGGCTATTGAAGAGCAGAAGGATGACTTTATTGATTCTGCAAGCATGATGAAATATTATGGTCATAAGCTTTTCACAGTTGAGGGCCGTCCTGAGAACATCAAGATCACAACTCCGGTTGACTTCTATATGTTCCGTGCTATAATTGATGCCCGTGAGAATCAGCAGATCTTCGGACTGTAATATAGATATTCTGCATCGAAGTTTATTCATAATAGTAGTATTTTTAGGAGATTTATAATGCCAGTAGTTCAGATTGTAAAGAGAAAAGCAAAAAGAATGTTCCCTGCAGCTGTAGAAGGAAGATTCTTTAAGAGAATGGGAGTAGCCTGGAAGCAGACTAAGACATGGGTTGATCGTTCTATAGGTTATGAGAACCGTAAAGTTCTTTCACAGAATACACCTGTAGTTTATAACAGGATCATGTTCATCACTTTCAACCACAGCTATTCATGTAACCCTAAGTATATATGCGAAGAGCTTATAAAGCGCAATGCCAATGTTGAGATATACTGGGGCGTTACCAATATGAATACAAGAGGTTATGTTCCGGATCTTCCTAATGTTCATGTTGTTAAGATGAACAGTTATGAATATTTTGTAGCAGCATGCTCTTCACACGTTATTATCATCAATTCACTTCTTGGTGATAAGTTCTATCCGTTCCCTGTTAAGAAGGAACAGCGTGTATTTGAGACATGGCACGGAAGTCTTGGTATCAAGCGTTTTGACCTTGCACATTACAATACTAATCTTTCATGGCCTGAAGCTGCCATACGTACAGGTAAGCTTACCAACTACTGTATCTCTAACTCAAAGTTTGAGGAAGACGTATTCAGAGAGACATTCTGGCCTGAAACACGTATCATGCGTCTTGGACATGCCAGAAATGATATCTTCTTTGATACATACAAGGAGAAGAGAGCTCAGTGGAAGAAGGAATTCTTCGAAGAAAGAGGTCTTGATCCGGAGACAAAGCTCTGTCTCTATGCTCCTACATTCCGTGATACTCACAATTTTGAAGTATATGATCTTAATTGTGACAGACTTGTAGAAGCTCTTGAAGAGCGTTTCGGCGGAGAGTGGAAGATTCTTCTTCGTTATCATGACAATGATAAGAAGAAAGAAAAGACTCAGAACAAGCTTAAACAGGATTGTGTTATCGATGTAACAGATCTTCCTGATATTCAGGAACTTCTTTCCTTCGTAGATTGCGGAATTACAGATTATTCCTCATGGATCTATGATTTTGTATTAAGCGGCAAGCCTGGATTTATCTATGCTCGCGATGTAGAAATTTATAACAATGAACGTGGATTCTATTTCAAACTTGAAGAGTCTCCATTCCCTGTTGCGAAATGCAATGATGAGATGATGCAGAATGTTCGTTCATTTGATGAAAAACTTTATGCAGATAAGGTTAAAGAATTCCTTGATGGTAAGGGATGCATGGATGATGGTCATGCAAGTGAGAGAATTGCTGATCGTCTCATGAAACTTCTTGGTTAAAATAGTTAGGGCGCATGGGGATTGTACCTTTGCGCCCTTATTTGGATTTTATTACACGAATTTTTAGAGGTTGGAATATGGCGGAAAAAACAAAAAGCCGAAGGAATGGCAGGATAGAAATTCTGCGTTTTATCTTCGCCTTTATTGTACTCCTTCATCATTCAAGATACCTTTTGGGAGATGATAACTGTTATTTTCTGGGAGGTTCGCTGGGTGTAGAGTTTTTCTTTATTGTATCCGGCTATCTGATGATGAATACGGTAGACCGCATAGTGTCTTCCAAAAACTATAATACAATTCCTGTTGACAGGAATCTTGCTAATGAAACAGCTTCTTTTATTAAAAAGAAGATTCAGGCGGTGCTTCCGCAGTTTCCTATTGCATGGTTTATAGGACTTATATTTGTAATAATAATAGGTCAGATGAGCATAGTGGAGGCTTTTGAAGAATTCAAGGAGGATTTCTGGGAACTGTCTCTTTTGAAGATGACAGGCATCTATGATGGCGGACTTGATGGCGTTATGTGGTACATATCTTCTATGCTTATCTGCATGACTATATTGTATCCGCTGCTTAGGAAGTTTCCTCACATGATGAGGAAGATCTGGTGCCCTTTCCTTGCACTTATGCTTCTTGGAATGATGTGCATCCTTGACGGACATCCAAGGAATCCGACCAAGGTGTACAGTATTATTTATAAAGGTAATATAAGGGCTTTTGCTGAGATATGTATAGGTATTTGGTCTTTTGA
>JAEEGF010132643.1_pt1 | contig 13968 bp, 8 predicted proteins | sample 9134171 | NCBI WGS metagenome assembly JAEEGF01 (sample SAMN16246542, study PRJNA631951) | gut metagenome | biome: gut microbiome; feature: rumen; material: AP-attached | host: Bos | place: Iran: Karaj | collected 2018-10
ACCAATTCTGGCATCGGCAATAAGTCCCACCTTGCCGGCAATATCCGCATGAACGCTGAGATCGACAAGATCCCCCTTTCCTTTGGCAGTCAGGGTATGGTGGTTCAGAAAATCAAACCATTCATCGTTTTCCGACCAGGCATCCAGGGTGATGTCCATGGGATAGTAATCCCGGAGGGTCATGGCGCTGTCCGTCAGTTTGGCATGGCCGAGATTGTGATCCACCCGGAAGGTGTTCACGCTGATGTCAGCTCCGATGTAGCTCCCGCTCAGGAAGCCCCGCATAACTCCGGTGTCATAAACTGTCTGATGGTAACGGGCATAATCCAAGGTCAAAGAATCCACCCTGATTTTTATGGGGAGGAACACCGTGGGCAGCTTCTCAACAGCGCTTTCAACCTCTGTTCTGTTAAAGGGTTCCTTAACCATAGGGGACGGCGGAGAAGGCGGCGACTCCGGAAATCTCTCGTCATGAAGCTGCACATCGATGTAGCTGGCATCGGCGGTATAGACGGTAACCGTATCATCCTTAAGGCCGGCCCGGAGATAGAGATCGGCTACCGCCACATCTACCACCTCAGAAAGCATCAGGAAATTCTGCACCCGCACGGAATCCGCATGAATATCCAGCGGAATGGAAATAAAGCTTTCCTCGGCTGGAGCTTCCTCCTCCTCTTTGTTTTCAGGTTCGGGATCAGGATTAATGGCCGGGGCCGGAGCGATGTTCGTCGTAGGATCCGGCACCTCGGGACTTACCCGGATCATGCGGCCGGTTTCATAATCCCGGGTCCAGGAAGCGGTCTCCCGCAGTCTCGCAGCCAGAAAATCTCCGATATACGGCATGTCCAGAGGCTTGTTTCCGATCACCAGAAGCACATCCTGAGCCCTGAGATCGTCAATGGTAAAGTGTCCCAGAAAGATCCCGGTGAGGTTGTACTGGATCTCTAACTCCTTCGCCGACACGGTGATCACATCCGGAATAACCAGGCTGAAATCCTTGATATAGAAGCCCCGTCCCAGATGTCCTGCTACCAGAGTGCCCTTTAAACCGTCCACCTTGTCAGTGGCCATGGTCCAGGCAAATCCGGAGCCCCGGGAGGTAAAAAGAACCATGAGACAGCCAGCCGTGCCCAGAACGGATAAACCGATAACGGTTCTTACGGACACCGCAACGATCTTCCAGGCAAGACGCGCCCAGAAAATACATCTATGTCTGCCGGTATGCTGCGCCATGATAAACTCCTACAGGTCCGGGCCGATGCCGAAGTGAATATGGAACGGAATAGAGGTCTGGGAAACGCCGAAGCCCAGATCCACCTTTATAAGACCGATCTTGGAAACATAGCGCACGCCGGTGCCTGCGCCGATGTAGACATCCTTTTCCCGGAAATCATAGGGAGCCGTGCCCGCATCCACAAAAAAGGTCTGGCGGAGATCTGTCACCCAGGGGAGCTGAATTTCCGCCGAAGCCACGCCGAGATAGCGTCCGCCCCGGAGAGTTCCGTCGCTGTGCCGTTCAGCCAGTGTCTTATAGCCGTACCCCCGGATGGTGGTATCGCCGCCGGTGAAGAAACGGTAGGACGGCGGTATCTTGGAGGTATCCGGGCTTATGTTGGCGCCGGCGTCGAACCTGATAATAAAACGGGAATCATCGGTAGGACTGAACAGCCACCGGGCCTGACCGATAAGCTGCAGAAAGGTCACATCAGAGGCTACATGCCGGGAGGATCCGAAAGCCCGCAGCACATAGCGCTGCCCGGTCTTCGGATCCCGGAGCGGGAAAAATTTAAGATACGTCATCCCGGTGCCCAGTCCGACGATCTGCGCATAGCCGCTTTCCGAGCCCTGCTTGTAGTCCTCGGTATGAAAGGCGGCGTAGTGATCATACTGCCATCTCCGCCCCAGCTTTGAAAAGTAATGGGTTGAAGCCTCGAAAATGGTGGAATCGGTATCGTTGAGATCGTCATAGGCCTGCTGAGCCTGAATGTAGTAGTAGTCCTTCAGAGGATCCTTGCGGGGAATGGTGTAGCGAACCAGAACCTCCTGTCTGATCCGGGACAGTTTCGTCTGAATATTCAGGGAATGGCCGTAATCATTGATTATGGGCATCAGCCACTTGACCTGCCCCCGGAGTCCCTCGTCGGTGGCATAGCCGATGCCGGTCTCCACGATGTTGAATTTTCTGCGGGCCAGGTTAATCTCCACCGGGATCTCATAGTTAAGGTTATCCGGACTGTTGCTTTTGGTAAGATCCGGTACCACCTCCGCCGCTTCAAAGTACCCCGTGTCATAGAGAGAGCCGCTCATGGACGAGAGGCGGCTCATGCTGAAGTAGTCCCCTTTCTTGATGGTCACCAGCGGGGCAATGATCTCCTGATACCGGGTATCGCCCTTGAAGGTAATGTCGCCGTAGCGGTAGCGATGGCCGGAATCCAGCACCAGAAAAATGTCGGCGGTGTTTTCATCGGTGTTCACAATCACTGAGGACTGAATAAACCTGGCGTCGAAATATCCCATGGTCAGAGCCTGACTGAACATGAGAGACTTGACATCCTCATAGTCAGAATGCCGAAAAGGCGTATGGGATTTCAGGCCGATGTCCCGGAGAGCGAACGTGTACATGGGATCGTTCAGGGCTTCCCCCACTACCACGATTTCCCGTCTTCTGATAAACACGGGCTTCCCCTGCTGGATAGTAACGGTGAGCTTCGGCGAGGTGGTTTTCTTGAAGGCGAGATCGATTTTCGGGGAATAGTAGCCGAATACCTTCAGGGAATCCCGCACTGATTCCAGAATCTTCTCTTTGCTGGAATCAAAATTTACTCGGCGGTAGTCCGGGAGCGTAGCCAGGTAGGCCTCCACGTTATCCTTGACTTCCCCTTCCACGCCCTTCACCTTATAGGTGATCTTGGCATCATTGGCCCTGGCCTCCATGGCGCTCTGGTCAGCGGCGCCCGGCTGCCCTTCATTGCATTGTTCCTGGCAGGAATCATCGGCCGCTGCCGTAAAGGACAGGAGCCCCAAAAAGCAGCTAATAAAAAGCGCCGGAAGCCTTAGTTCCATATAAAAAGCCCGAAATATCAATAAACACCTGTGCATTATACTGTCTTTTGCAGACAGTTCAAAAAAGAGGGAGTTTCCCGGGATAAAAGTGTGTTATGTCCGGTAATTTAAGACAGGGCTCCGCGCTTTCTCCCGGTACCGGAGCCTCTGCGCCCTGAAGCCTTTTCCGCGCCTCGTCATAGCCCCGGCGACTGCTGGGGGTTATCCTTCTCGTTGCGGTGAGAAATATCCTTGCAGATAAGTCCTAAAACCAGCTTTTTCAGGTCTTCCGGAAAATTTTTCGGGAACTCGGCTTTGCTGATGGCGGCCAGTCTTGCCGCCTCCTCCGGAGACAGCCCGGGATTATGGAAAGGAGTAAAGCCGGTGAAAAGCTCCTTCTCTCGCCCAAAAAACGCCAGAGAGCCGACAAAATACAATCGAAATATCTATACTAATGTTCTTCCGGCATGATCAATGCGCAAACTCCATCACTGCGTTTCCCGATAAATTCATTGCCACTTTCAAGGTTATAATAAGAAACAGGTTCAATTTCAATAAACTCCTGATTGACTTTCATAGCAACAATTTTATCATCACCTTCATCATCACCACCCATTCTTACCGAGCCTTCAAATTCAGGCATCAACTCAAATATGGTAAAAATAGTTGTTTTCCAGTTATTTTTAAGCTCTTCAGAACAATTATAATAAAAATCAGGTATCACAAAATATTCCATAGTATTTTTATCGCCGCCACTTCGTTTGTTTGTTTTTGGAATTCCAATAATTTCAAGTTTTATTACAAAACCATAATTTTTTTTAAAGCTCAGCGATTTCGATGATAAATCAGAAGAATTAGGAATTAATCCATTGCCCGTTCCGAAAACTAAATGTATACTTGTGCAATCACCATATTCTGAAAAATCTCCTTGACGAAAATAGTTGCATGATTCATCTGATACAGTTTTGTTATAATAGCTGACGGAACGACTGATCATTTCCACAATTTCCTTGTCATTCAACCGGTCGATCTTCCATTTCAGATCTTTCAACTTCGCTTGTTCCATCTCTGTCAAAAGACCTGAATCAATGTATGGATCAACCAATGCATTAAGAAGTTTGCGGTAAATATCGGCTTCAGAATTAAAGCCTGTAACCATAGCATATATACCGTATATACCGTTAAAATATTTACGCCCAAACCTGTTGATAACCTTCTTAATCTGCCTTTTGTCAGATGATGTCAATTTAGGGTAGTTCCATATTTCTATTGACGGTCGAATAAATCTTGTGGTCACAATATCCGTCTCGTCGCCGGTCACCATCCTGTATACAGTATTGACTGAAGATGTATCGCTCAGAAAAGGTACAATATCTGGCGTCTCAGCATAAGTCTGCAGCGATATGAACAAAAAACAGGAAGAAATGAAAGTTGATAAATGCATTGCAAATAACCTTAAAATTGGGGATAAATAGATGTTCACTCCGCACCGTATAGTAAGATTCCGGCTCTTTAGGCATATAAAAATGCCACGGCACACCCTTTCCGATTATCACATATTTTCTTCAATTTGAATATGAATCGCCAGGTTATTTTCCATACAGTCCAATATACTCGAACAAGCTTTAACATCAGTGATTCATTCTCACTCAAACATGGGAAAATATACAAGCGAGCCTAAAGCCTTATGCAGCAAGGCTCGGTATCAAATTCGAAGCGGAGATTTCGAAGATGGCGATACCAGGAGCGCGGCAGTCGGTTTCCTTATGGAAGATGCCCTGCATGGCCTCGGGAGCGGCGCAGAAGGGAGTCATCCCGGTCGCTGTTACCACAAAGATGTTCTTCCCGGCAGCGGAGCTGATGCCGAAATCGATAAGAATGCTCTCCGGCATCGTCCGGGATAAGATTGGCGGGCTTGAGATCCTCGCGGCGGATGGAGGTGGCGTTATCCGGTTCGGGATCCCCGGAGCCACCCTCAGGAAGCATCTTCGGCTGATGATGCGGTTCTGTCTCCCGCAGCATTCACCTGTTCCAGCTGTTTAACGGTAGTTTCGACGATAAATTCACCAAGGCTTATGCTGTCAGTGTTTGACAAAAAAATTCGTGCACACAACCTTACTTCATATTAGCCTCGATATGCTATGGAGCAGCAGTATAGTCTACAGGTGAATTTTTCATACGATTGATCAGCCTGCTAACAATTCCCCAGGTCTTTTCCTCCAACGGTTCCAATTTGCTTAAAACCGAGAATGGTCTCACTGCCTGAGAGTCGATTTTCATAACTATCATGCACTCCTGAACTTTCTCCAGTCGTTCAAGCAATTCACTGCACGTAATACGATAGCCGTAATCACGACAGAGCAAATACTGAATAAAACGACATAATGACAGCCCAAGATAACATAGCATTACATGAACTCTCAGCTTTTGATCAGTCCAATGATATGCAGGCCTTACTGAAAAATGAGAGGTATCCTTGGAATCTCTGAAATAGCGTTCTATGAATTCCTGATCCCGGTAAAGCTCTAAAATTTTTTCAGTAGTCCAATTATCATGATCCGTGGTTATAACATGTTTGCCATAATACGTTTGAATGACTTTTTCTTTTTTATCAGCATTGGGAGTCGCAGTAATTTTGGTAACAACATCAGCAAGCGGAATATCTTTTTCCGTGCGAATTACAATTCCGTTAATATTAACTCCGGTATCTGCTGCTGTTTTACGTTCTCTGGCAGGTAATTCCTTTAATGCTTTTTTGTATATTTTCAAAAGCTCAGGATCCGGAGCTTTCTTAATATCATATTTTATATCTATAAACTCATTGAAATGAAATTGAGACAGCAAAGTTGATTGTATCAAGTCATCAACAGCAGTCTTTGTTTTACAAATTCGTGCTTTTGGATTCTCAAGACTTAGATTAATTTCCTCTATTCTTTCATTTAGTTTGGAAATCTGTTTATTAAGTTCTGCTATCTGACCGTTCTTAAGATCATCGCTCAATGTTACTATTACCGTTCGCTGTTTGCCATATTGTTTGGCAGTTGTTCTGTAAGCATTGACTGAAGTTCCGTCTGCCAGCTGGCATTCAGCATAATCTGTAAAAGGGATATTGTACAGTTCCGGAGAGCTTTTCAGGGAGCCTCTTGTAATAAAATGCCCCGGAAGTGATTCCAGCAGTCCTTCTGAAACTCCTCCTCCGTCAAAGACAAATGTTATACGCTTAAGTTCAGCAATTCCTTGCAGGCGTGTCTTCAATTCTGTCATGAACATCGGAAGCGCTTTTTTATCGTTGAAATTTCCTTCGTACACAAGAGTGGCGATCGGAATGCCAAGCAATGGAGATATTACCACAGCTACATTAAATATTTTCTGACCTTTTCTCCCCTCTTTGCTATGTCCAAGCTGCGCTCTTGAACATCTGAAATTTTGGTTCGAGCTATAGGTATAATAATTTGTAAAATCAGCTGATAACCGGTCAAGATTATTCTTAACTTCCGGACAGTGAATGAGAATTCTCTGATATATTTCAGTTTCAAATTTTTGAATATCTTTTACCGTAATATTATCCATTTGCTCCCAGAAATGCTGTGATGTAAATACATCAGGATTCATCTTCAAATAATCTGGCAGCGATGTATAACGAAACCAATTTGAGAATTGGCTCTTGCTTCCGGGAGAGCAGGCTCTGTGAATTGCGGCAAGAATTAAACTTTCAGATCTCTGAATCCCGTGATCCGTTCCCTTCGGGAAAATACGGTTCATCAAGTCCTTTACTCCCAGCCATTCGGCAGCGGAATATATCAGAGAAACAGAGCCGTGAATTCTGCATCGAACAGGCTCCATTTCAACATTGTGCTGAGAGACAGCAGCATCATTGCCAGCTGCTTCGTCAGCGGCATCATGATTCTTTCCGTTCTTGATTTCTTTTGGCAGCAAGTCAAACAGCTCATTACGAGAGCCAATATTGTAGAGAACCCTATGTCTGGATACTCCTTTATCATCACGGTAGCTTTCCATGATCTTGTAGTAATCATGGCCCTTGGAAGTAGTTTTTGCTAAATAGCTCATGTGCACACAACCTCTGTATCCTTAATTATAAAGGATTAGCAAGTGTGTATCAATATCAAAGCATTGAATATAAATGGTTTTGTGGTTGTGTGCACAGAAAATTCCGTCAAACCTTTACATTTGGGGACTCCGCTCAAAATGAGTCGAAACTACCGTTAACGTAATAGTACGGCAGTTCAACACCGCGTCTTTTAAGAGCCTCAAGATACTCAATGCTGTTCAGATTATCCATGGACTCTCGGATTTCCTCATCGGTGGCGGACATATCCTTAATATACATCATAAGCACTCCGCACATCGCCGCCGGAAACAGCGTCAGCAGGAAATAGGCAACCCCCTTGCCGCCGAAACCATAGCAAAGAAGCGCCAGCGTTATAAGCTCCGACAGAATTAACAGCGCCGCAACATATTTCAGATACGATACCTTGAGAGGTTTTCTTATCAGAGCCGGTTCCTGACAATCCGGTCTGAAATACACGCCTCGGCACGAAGGGCAGCGCTTAAACATGACCCGGGGATACTTGCCGAACAAATTGCAGGTGCCGATGCTGAAGTCATCGAGAGTGTTCCTGCAATGGGGACATCTGGGAGGCATGTACCAGCCCCTTTCTCCTCTGGTAATATAGGTGAGCACAATGAAATAAGCCTTATGGTATGGCAAAGCCCGCTCCAGTTCTTCTCTGGTAAAAGCCCTTTCCCTTTTTATCCGTTCTGTCATGCACCTGATTCCCTGTATCTTTTCCCCTGTCACGCTGTATCCAAAAAACCAGTAACATGCGGGGAGTTGCAGAAGCTGTTTGAATTTTAAACAATTATCAGCCCTTTGATAACTTAAAGCGGGGTTAATTTCCTCCTTTACTTGCTGCCTCCTTCATTCTTTTACCCTCGCTTCATCTTTTACGCCTTTGTTACGCCTCCCTTTCCAAAAACTAAAAAGCCGTTCCCCTTCCGGAAAACGGCTTCTCTCCTGTTTTGTTAAGAGCCTGGACTCTTATCTCTTAATCAGAGCATGCAGCTCCTGAATGCTGTGGACCTCACGGGTCTCGTCCACGTTGTTGTCAACGGCATCTGCGCAGGCCAGCGCAGCCTTGATAGTGGTGGTGTAGGCCACCTTGAACTGCAGAGCGCCGCGGCGCAGGGTCTTGGAGTCCTCAATAGCCTGGCGTCCTTCGGTGGTGTTAATAATGTAGTTATAAACACCGCTCTTCATGTAGTCCAGAATGTTGGGACGGCCCTGATATACCTTCTTAACGGAGCGGCACGGCACGCCGGCGGCGGTCAGCACCTGAGCGGTTCCGTGGGTGGCATCCAGCTCAAAGCCCTCGTTAATAAGTCTTCTGCCCAGTTCCGGCAGGAGGTGCTTGTCAGAATCCCGAACGGAGAGGAGAGCCCGGCCGCCCTTAACGATTCTGGTGTTGGCCCCCATTTCAGCCTTGGCAAAGGCTTCCGGGAAGGTCTTGCCCACGCCCATTACCTCGCCGGTGGAACGCATTTCCGGTCCCAGAAGCGGATCCACCCCCGGGAACTTGTTGAACGGCAGCACTACCTCCTTCACGGAGTAGTAAGGCGGAATAACCTGAGCGGTAAGGCCCTGATCCGCAAGAGACTTGCCGGTCATGATGCGGGCAGCCACCTTGGCCAGAGGCACGCCGGTAGCCTTGGAAACAAAGGGCACAGTACGGGCGGCTCTGGGGTTAACCTCAATGAGGTAAACCTGATCGTCCTTCACCGCAAACTGAATGTTCATCAGGCCGCAGACATTGAGCTCGAAGGCCAGCTTTTCAGTCTGTCTCTTAATCTCGTTCTGAATGCTTTCCGGGAGATGATAAGGCGGGAGCGAGCAGCTGGAGTCGCCGGAGTGAATGCCGCACTGCTCAATGTGCTCCATAATGCCCCCGATGATGCAGACCTTGCCGTCGCATACGGCATCCACGTCTACCTCGGTGGCATTGTCCAGGAACTTGTCCAGAAGCACCGGAGACTCGTTGGAAACCTTCACGGCCTCCTTGAAGTAACGGCGGAGATCGATTTCATCATAAACCACCTCCATGGCCCGGCCGCCCAGCACGTAGGAAGGACGCACCACCAGAGGATAGGTAATGCCGGAAGCCTCCTGCACAGCCTCCTCCAGAGAGAAGGTGGTAGCATTCTTCGGCTGCAGAAGATGGAGACGGTTAACCGCCTGCTGGAATCTCTCGCGGTCTTCGGCGCGGTCGATGGAATCCGGGCTGGTGCCGATAATGGGCACGCCGGCCTTTTCCAGCGGCAGAGCCAGTTTAAGCGGAGTCTGTCCGCCGAACTGCACGATTACGCCCTCGGGATTCTCCACCCGGACGATTTCCAGCACGTCCTCCAGAGTTACCGGCTCAAAATACAGCCGGTCGGAGGTATCGTAGTCAGTGGACACGGTTTCCGGATTGCAGTTCACCATAATGGTCTCATAGCCGTCCTCCCGGAGCGCCATGGCGGCATGAACGCAGCAGTAGTCGAATTCGATGCCCTGACCGATGCGGTTCGGCCCGCCGCCCAGAATCATGATCTTCTTCTTATCGGTTTCCGCTACCTCGGATTCCTCATCGTAGGTGGAATACATGTAGGCCGTGGTGGTGGCGAACTCGGCGGCGCAGGTATCAACCCGCTTGTAAACCGGCAGCACCCCGAGACGGTTTCTGAGCTTCCGGACTTCCCGCTCGGACACGCCCAGAAGACGGCTGATGCGGATATCGGAGAAGCCCTTCTTCTTGATAAAGCGCATAAAGTCTTCATCAATATCGGAGAATCCCATTTCGGAGATCTGATGCTCGATTTTAACAAGCTCCTCCATCTGCACCAGGAACCAGGGATCAATGTCGGTAAGCTCGTGCACCTCAGCGAGAGTCATGCCGGCCCGGAAGGCGTCAGCAAGATACCAGATGCGGGCAGCGCCGGCATCCTGAAGCTCGTGCTCGATACGAGCCTTGGCATCCGGATCCTTGAGGTCGATTACCGGGTCGAGACCGCTCTTTCCGATTTCCAGCCCGCGGATAGCCTTCTGCAGGGATTCCTGGAAGTTGCGGCCGATAGCCATTACCTCGCCTACGGACTTCATCTGAGTGGTCAGACGGTCATTGGCCTGGGGGAACTTCTCAAAATTAAACCGGGGTACCTTGGTGACCACATAGTCCAAAGTGGGCTCGAAGGAAGCCGGGGTGCGATCTCCGGTAATGTCATTCCGAAGCTCGTCCAGGGTGTAGCCCACAGCCAGCTTGGCGGCAATCTTGGCAATGGGGAAGCCGGTAGCCTTGGAGGCCAGAGCGGAGGAACGGGACACCCGGGGGTTCATTTCAATGATAACGAGGCGGCCGGTTTTGGGATCAATGCCGAACTGCACATTGGATCCTCCGGTCTCCACGCCGATCTCCCGGAGCACTGCCATAGCGGCGTCGCGCATGATCTGGTATTCCTTGTCGGAAAGGGTCTGCGCCGGAGCCACGGTAATGGAGTCGCCGGTATGAATGCCCATGGGGTCGAAGTTTTCAATAGAGCAGACGATGATGCAGTTGTCGTTCTTATCCCGGACAACCTCCATCTCGTATTCCTTCCAGCCGATGAGGGATTCGTCGATAAGAAGCTCATGGGTGGGAGAGAGATCTAAACCGCGATTGCAGATCTCCTCGAATTCTTCGGGATTGTAGGCAATGCCGCCGCCGGATCCGCCCATGGTGAAGGAGGGACGGATAATGCAGGGAAAGCCCACTACGGACTGCACCTTCCAGGCCTCTTCCATGCTGTGGGCAATGCCGGCCTTGGGGCAGGAAAGGCCGATCTTCTTCATGGCCTCGTCAAAGCGATCCCGGTTTTCCGCCTTGTCAATGGCATCGGCGGTAGCGCCGATCATCTCCACGCCGTACTTTTCCAGAACGCCGTGAGTAGCCAGATCCAAAGCGCAGTTAAGAGCTGTCTGACCGCCCATGGTAGGCAGAATCGCATCCGGACGCTCCTTGTCGATAATACGCTCCACCACCTGCCAGTTAATGGGCTCGATATAGGTGGCATCGGCCATTTCCGGATCGGTCATAATGGTGGCGGGGTTGGAGTTCACCAGAACAACCCGGTAGCCTTCTTCCTTGAGAGCCTTGCACGCCTGAGCTCCCGAATAGTCGAATTCGCAGGCCTGACCGATAACAATAGGACCGGCTCCCAGAATAAGAATGCTCTTGATATCTGTACGCTTGGTCATTTACTTCTGCCCCTCACGATATTGTTTGATAAGCTCGACAAAGTGATCAAAAAGTCCGGCCACGTCATGAGGCCCGGGGCTGGCTTCCGGATGTCCCTGGAAGCTGAAGGCCGGCTTGTCCTTGCGGCGCATGCCCTGCAGCGTGCCGTCAAAAAGGGCGATATGGGTTACCTCCAGGCAGTCCGGCATGTTGTCCATGTCCACAGCGAAGCCGTGATTCTGGGAGGTGATGGCCACAGTATTGTCAAAAACATTCTTTACCGGCTGATTGGCGCCGTGCTGACCGAATTTGGTCTTGATGGTCTTAGCTCCGGATGCCAGTCCCAGAAGCTGATGGCCGAGACAGATGCCAAATACCGGGATATTGTGATCCAGAATCTCCCTGATGGCTTCCTGAGCGTAAACGCAGGGCTCCGGATCTCCGGGGCCGTTGGACAGGAACACGCCGTCGGGATTCATGGCCAGCACCTCAGAGGCCGGAGTCATGGCCGGAACCACGGTAACGCGGCAGCCCCGGTCAGCAATCATGCGGAGGATGTTGCGCTTTACCCCGAAATCATAGGCCACCACGTGATAAGGGAGGTCGGCGGCATTCTGCTTCTTATAGCCGGATCCCAGTACCCAGGAGCCTTCAGTCCATTCATACTTTTCCTTGCAGGTTACCTCTTTGGCGAGATCCATTCCCTTGAGTCCGGGGAATTCCCTGGCCAGTCTCAGAGCCTCGGCCTCGTCCAGGCTGTCGCCGGCCATGATGCAGCCGTTCTGAGCGCCCTTTTCTCTGAGGAGACGGGTAAGCTTGCGGGTATCGATGTCGCAGATGCCCACGACGCCGTGGCTTACGAGATATTCGGAAAGAGAAGTCTGACTGCGGAAGTTGGAAGCCAGAAGCGGCAGGTCTCGAATTACCAGTCCCTGCACCTGAATGTCAGGTGATTCTTCGTCTTCGGCGTTACAGCCATAATTGCCAATATGAGGATAAGTAAGTGTTACGATTTGCTTGGAATAGGAAGGATCAGTGAGAATTTCCTGATAACCGGTCATAGCGGTATTAAAAACGACCTCACCGACAGCACAGCCCTTAGCGCCAAATGAAACACCTCTGAATACTGTGCCGTCTTCTAACACCAGTAATGCAGAATGAGTCAAGATGACCTCCAGAATTACTATTTTTACGGAAAAACTGCAAGGCATGACTTTGCGTAAAAAAGGCACGCAAAATCAAAGTTAAATTTTGAGCATTTTATACTATCAGCGAAAATTATCAAGTAATATCACAAAATGAGAGTTAGACCGCGGCATTTAATTGATTTTTATGGATTATTAACCAATTTTCTGATAAAGAGATCGGAGGCAGAACCGCTCCGGAGGAAGAACAGTTCCGACGGAAGAACCGCTCCCCCTGAAAAAAAGAGGCCGAAGCAAAGCCCGGAAAAACCAAAGCTGTTTCTCCGGCCATTGCGCTGACCTTTCCCGCTGTCACCGGCCGCGCTTCTTTTCCGGCGCGGACTCCCGGCGCTTCTCTGCCTCCCAGATCATTTCCTCCAGAATGCGGAACAGTCTTTCGGGCTCCACCGGCTTTGACAGATGAGCGTTCATGCCCGCCTGCAGCGATCTCTGCACATCCTCGTCAAAGGCATTGGCAGTCATGGCAATAATGGGAACCCCGCGGGCGTCGGGGCGCTCCAGGGCTCTGATGGCCGTCGTGGCCTCCAGCCCGTCCATTTCCGGCATACGAACATCCATTAGCACCGCATCATAGTAATTAAGCGGGCTTTTCTGAAACATTTCCAGAGCTATTCTGCCGTTTTCCGCGTGGTCGGACTCAATCTCCCTTATCAGCAGAAGCTCCTTCATGATCTCCGCATTGATGATGATATCCTCCGCCAAAAGCACCCGCCGGCCGCTGAGCTCGGCCCGCTTATGCTCATGGAAGATTTCCATGTTGTTCTTCCGGGCAATTCTTTCAAACTCGCCGATGACGTTGGAGGCGAAAAGCGGCTTGGCCAGGAAGCCGTCAACTCCGGCATGGAGGGCTTCATCCATGATTTCATCCCAGTTGAAGGAGGTCAGGATAATCACCGTGGTTTCCCGATCGTAGAGCTCCCGAATCCTCCGGGCCAGATTAACGCCGTCCATGTCCGGCATTTTCCAGTCCACAAGCACCAGGGTGTACGGCTCCATCTTGGTATGCTGCACCTCCAGCATATGGAGGGCGTCCTCGCCGTTCAGACAGGTATCCGCCGCAAACCCCGCCTCGTCCAGCACAATTCTGGCATGCTCGGCGGCAATTTCCTCGTCATCCACCACCAGAATGCGCATATTCCGCGGGCTGATGCAGATATCATCCAGAAAGTCATGATCGCAGTTCTTCAGGGTGAGCACCACCGTAAAGGAAGTGCCGGCGCCCTTTTCCGAATCCACGGTAATGGTGCCGTTCATGATATCCACGATGTTTTTGGTGATGGCCATGCCGAGGCCGGTGCTGCCGTACTTGTTGTTCCGGCTGCCGTCCTCCTGGGAAAAGGTCTCAAAAACCCGCGGAATAAAGGCCTTGTCCATGCCGATGCCGGTATCGGAAATCACAAACCTGATGGTGGACTGATCATGGAAGGCCGCCGTCCGCTCCACCTTAAGGGAGA
>JAEEGF012020116.1_pt1 | contig 13968 bp, 14 predicted proteins | sample 9134171 | NCBI WGS metagenome assembly JAEEGF01 (sample SAMN16246542, study PRJNA631951) | gut metagenome | biome: gut microbiome; feature: rumen; material: AP-attached | host: Bos | place: Iran: Karaj | collected 2018-10
TGGTCTGTTCAAAGAGAGCCTCAATATCCGCATTGGGTTCTGTCTGTTCAGGCATAGTGACAGTGATACCGCCGTCCAACATCTCTGTGATCTTGGCAGCGGATTCCATGTTCTTAAGATTGACCTGTTTCATCTCCTGAAGCAGGTTCTCATAGCTGTCCACTCTGTCCTTCAGCGCGTCCATTTCCTTGGCTTCAGCAGCTGAATTGGCCTTAATCATATCATTTGGGTCAAATTTTTGTGCAATTTCATCAATAAATGTGTCCATGTCCCTCTCCATTTTGTCGCAATTTACTATATGTTAACCTCTTGTTCATAATTTGTTCATATTCTATTGTTAGAATTTAACTAAATCAAACAGGAAACGTAATTAGACAATTTTTTCATAATAGCCCAGGTGCTGAAAGGTGCCTGGGCACTCCTCATTTTATGGGGAGTTTTTTTATGCCGTTTCACTCTCTTCATCGTCCTCGGCAAGCTTCTGAACCTGCTCGTTAAGTGACATCATTTTGATATCAAGTGCAGATACCATCATGGCACAATCCACAAGTTCTTCCTGTATGCTCTCCGGAACGTTACCTTCAAACTTATAATGAATCTTATGCTCAAGGCTGGCCCAGAAATCCATTGCTACCGTTCTGATCTGTACTTCAACCTTTGTCTCAACTGATTTGTTGGACAGGAAGATAGGTACGGTTACAAGCATATGGAAGCTCTTATATCCGCTCTCCTTGGGCTTCTTGATATAATCCTTCACTTCCAAGATCTTGATATCATTCTGATTAGCAAGCATCTCGGCTATCTGGTATATATCCGATTCAAATGAACATATTATTCTGATACCGGCTATATCGTCCACGTACTTGATCATGTTCTCAATGGTAGACTCATAACCTTTTTTCTTAAGTTTCTTAACAATACTCTCGCTTGTCTTAATACGGGATTTGATATGCTCGATAGGATTGTACCTGTGAACATGCTGGAACTCGTCATTAAGTATCTCAAGCTTAGTATTTATCTCTTTTAATGCCGATCTGTAAACAAGCAGAACTTCGTTCCAATTGTCTACCTGATCATATGCTTCGTTGCTCATGTTTCTATACCCCTTTATATTGTAGTTTTTCGCGGCGCATAGTAACGCACCATAAAAAACCAATGTATAGTGTACCATAAAATATCAATTAATGCTATACTCTCTCTATGCGTATATGGATTAAGGAAATCAAAGACAATCATCTTATAAAAGACCTGGTGGTTGAGAACTATGAAGACGACACCAGAACACACAAGGTATTCAATGCTTTGGACAAAGCCTGCAGTGAATTGGATCTCAGTCATCCTATATGGCTTGACAAGAATGTGAAGGAATTCTCCAATCATTCCAGGACCAAATTCGGCCATGACAACTTTATTGATGATATCCCGTTTGATTATCTTGATTTTTTGGTTATCGAAGAGGATTAAGATAAAAAGGGTGTGCAGCAACTGCACACCCTCATTTTTTCTCATTTTATAAATCATATCAGATGACTAGTCGTCATATCCGTTTGGATTGTTCTTCTGCCATCTCCACGAATCTTCACACATCTCACGGATACCGTACTGAGCCTTCCAGCCGAGTTCTCTTTCGGCTTTTGATGCATCGGAATAGCATACCGCAACATCTCCGGCTCTTCTGGGCTTGATACTGTAAGCAATTTTTACTCCTGTTGCGGCTTCAAAATTCTTAACCACATCAAGAACGCTGTATCCTGTTCCTGTTCCAAGATTGTATATTTTGAGTCCGGCTTTCTCTTCTATCTTCTTAAGAGCCTTAACATGACCGATAGCCAGATCCACTACATGGATATAATCGCGCACTCCCGTTCCGTCCGGTGTGTCATAGTCGTTACCGAATACACCCAGCTCTTCTCTCTTACCTACCGCAACCTGTGTGATGTAAGGCATAAGATTATTGGGAATTCCGTTGGGGTTCTCGCCCATTGTACCGCTCTTATGAGCTCCTATGGGATTGAAATATCTGAGAAGCACCACATTCCATTCCGGATCTGCCTTCTGCATATCCATCATAATCTGCTCAAGCATTGACTTGGTCCATCCGTAAGGATTGGTACACTGTCCCTTGGGGCATTCCTCTGTGATAGGAATCACTGCAGGATCGCCGTATACTGTTGCGCTTGATGAGAAGATGATGTTCTTGCATCCATGTTTTCTCATAACATCGAGAAGTACCAATGTTCCAGCAATATTGTTGTCGTAGTATTCAAGAGGTTTCTCAACCGATTCTCCCACGGCTTTAAGACCTGCAAAATGAATACAACTGTCAATCTTCTCTTTTGCAAATATATCTTCAAGAGCCTTACGATCACGGATGTCTGCCTCATAAAAAGGAACAGGCTTGCCTGTGATTGCTTCAATTCTCTTAAGAACCTTTTTGTTTGAATTGCAAAGGTTGTCAAGTACAACAACATCATATCCTGCATTCTGAAGCTCTACAACAGTGTGACTTCCGATGAATCCAACACCGCCGGTAACTAAAATAGACATAATCTTCCTCCTAATAACCTATATTTCCCGCCTTATGGCCACAGCTTCTCCGGATAGAGACCTGCTTCCTTAAGTGCTTTGATATTTTCCACTACGTAAGGCTTGTCTTCGGGATATGTGACACCGAACCACTGATCCTTGCTCTTAAGCACCTTAACGTTTGCTACGCCCTTCTTGATAAGTACATCAACTTCCGTAGGGATAAGGCACTCTGATTTGATTGGATTCTCTGCCACTTTTTCCTTGAAGAAAAGATCCAATGCCTTGTCAAATTCCGCAAAGATACTGTCCTTGAATCCCCACATATTCATTGATACGGGTGAAGCGGCATCGATAGGCTTGAAAGTCTTGCCGTCATCTTCCGAATATGCGGCACCGTCGGCAGTCTTCACAAGTGTCTTCTGCTCAACGATGTCTGTCAGATAGCCGTTAGCGTCACACTGGCATACACCTCTTGTAACAGAGCCCTTCTCTGTAAGAGTCTTGCCCAGTTCATATGCTACCATTGCATATGCCTTAGGATCTTCTGCTGTGTCAGTAAGGAAATCGTACATTGTCTTGTAGCCGGATCTGCCGTAATAGTCATCGGCATTGATAACCATAAAAGGTCCGTCTATTACATCCTTACAACAGTTGAGAGCATGTGTTGTACCCCAAGGCTTAGTTCTTCCGTCGGGAATATCAAATCCTGCGGGAACATCCGCAACTTCCTGGAATACATATTCCACTTCCATATACTTGGCTACTCTGCTGCCCACAAGTTCCTTAAAGTCTTTTTCTATTTCATGCTTAATTATAAATACAACTTTCTCAAAACCCGCCTGCTTGGCATCATACATGGAAAAATCGATAATCTTGTGTCCCTGGTCATCCATACTGTCCATCTGCTTAAGACCACCGTATCTGCTTCCCATTCCTGCTGCCAAAATAACCAATACCGGCTTCTTCATTTCTTTTTCCTCCAATTAAATATATGCAATCTTTTTTGCTAGAGTAAATATAACACTTTTAGCTGTGTCGCGCAAGCGGTTGCGCATTATTTCTTGTTTTTGTCGCGCCTTTTGCTTGCTGTTCATTGCGCATTTTGACGGCTTTAAGCCGCGCGTCTTTTACTTCCCTTTGCGCTCCATAGCCTTTTTCACAACTTCATATGCTCCGTCATATATGTGCATCTTATTGTTACGTTTGATATTATCGCACATTCCCATAAGCATGTCCGGACAATCTATGAACATATCCACCATCTGGATTGTATGAGCTGTATCCTCGCACTCAAGACTTCCGTCTCCTATCTCAGCAGAGTGAATTGCTCCCCATTTTTCATGTCCGCCGACTCTCTTTATAAAGAGTTTCGGAACAGGGTAAAACGACAGTTCACTGGGCTTTGTAACCAGGACATCCGTACTTCGCATAAGAAGGTTGGTGGTATATACCGCTTCAAAGATATCATCACTGCAAAAAGCATATACTCCTTCAACATTTCCGTCAATCGCTTCGGCTGCGAAATTCTTTACACCCTCAAAATCATTGAAGAAAGTCTTGGCTTCATTAAGTCCTGCTATCTCTCCCTTCAGTTCGTTCCAGACATTCATGTAGTCACCAACGTTGATATAGAGTGCAGCTTTCTTCTCTTTTATAAGAGGGAGAAGGTGTTTTATTATCTCTGAGAAGATCTCCTTCTGAGCACCTGCTCCACCGATGGTGAGCAGGAATCTTATGGGACCTGCCCCGTTAGCACGAGCTATTCTCTTATCGCAGTCATAATCGATATTGCTTACCAGTTCATGATCAATATAGTGACCTGTGTAGATAAGATCTTCCGCTCCCATAGGATTGTTGACCTTATCCTTGTTCATACCGTTCAGTATTCTGTAGCCCTGATAAGACATGTGTGTCTGTATGGTATGAAGTGCACCTTCCGCAAGATGCAATGCCATGGGCCAGTTGTCGGGGATAGCATTTACAACATTGGACATACCCGCATGAACCGCAGCCTGGGACGGCCACACATGAGTACCGATAAAAGGAATGTCCTTAGGTACATTCTTAAATACCGGTGTCATAAGTTCCGCGTTCTTCTGATCCGATGAATTATAGCTTAATTTTCTGAATCCTTCGTAGTTCAAGGGTTCCCAAACAAGCTTGTTAAAGAGCTTAATCTTGCCGGACAGTCTTGATCCCATTGAATAGAGATCGTTCTGAGCAGCAATCACTTTACCACCCGTTGTCTGCTTATAGCTATTAAGGTCCATCCAGTAAGGCTTGTATCCCATGGCTTTGGCGCAAGATACAAATGCCATTGCGATTCTGTAATGACCGAATCCCATTCTTATATTGCCGACTATGATTCCTTTTTCATTATCAAAGCCTTCGGCCCCGGAGCCTTCGCCGCCATCCTCAGCTATCCTTATTTCCTCAAGTCCGATGAGGTCATAAAGAGATTTGTTTTTTTCTATCTTCAGTTTGTAATCAACAGAAGAGTCATCTCCGAATTTTTTTGCGTATTTCTTTTTGCTCTTCTCAGCTTTTCTGACTGTAGCGGCGCTCATTCTGTTGCCGAATATCACTTCACTTTTACTCATGTTACCTCCATTGCGAGCATTTATGCGAGTAGTTCAATGCGATTTGGCTCGCCCGAATCGCTAGATCATTCTTTCAATTACATATAGTCTCGAAGAATAATCTCCCATTGTTCTTGTGCCTTCACCTAAGCCTGTTCCCACGAATCTGGAATTCAGCTTTATTCCCGCGTGCATAAGCATGCTACCTGTCACAAGATATTCCTCTTTTTCTCCATCCATGGCATACAGGCTGTTGACCATAGCCTGTGCCACTCCTTCTTCCTTGATGTTCACAGGCGATACCATGTTGATCAAATTGCCGAACTCTTTGATGGATATCTGTATCTGTCTGCCCGTTACTTTATAGGTCGCATTTTCTTCCAGTCCTTTGGCAAAAAGAATGTCATCTGACTGATTTGGCTCGCTTTGTGCCTGATAGAGCAGGGCGATCGCCAGATCCCTGTCTGCGGATACGGTCTCCCATATCTCCAGGTTGGGGTCTTTTTTCACTCTTATGAATCTTCCGAACTGGAATAACTTCCTGTATTGCTTGTAGAATTCAATCTGCTTCTTCACAGTCTTCTTCTCAAGAGAAGTAAGTCTTGTTGCGTCAAGCTCGTAACCCAACACTCCCATGGTTGCAACCTGGAATCTTGTGTCTATGCTTGTGTGTCTAAGTGTCTGATGATTGGGAGATGCACTTACATGTGCGCCCATGGTTGAAAGGGGATAACCATAAGAAGTTCCTCCCTGGATCATCATCCTCTCATTGGGATCCGTATCATCTGAAGTCCATATTTGAGGCATGTAGCAAAGTACACCCAGATCGAATCTTCCTCCACCCGAAGAACAGCCTTCGAAAAGTACATGGGGGAAACTCTTTGTAAGTCTGTCCATGACATCATAGTAACCAAGAACATATCTGTGGTAGAAGATACCGCTGTCACAGTCCCCTGATGAATAAGCATCCGATATATGCCTGTTCATGTCCCACTTCACATAACTGACATCGTTGTCAGAAAGCAACTTGGATAGTTTGTCGACTATGTAATCTCTGACATCCTCTCTGGTATAATCCAGCACCATCTGATTACGTCCCGTGTAAACTTCTCTGCCGGGTGCTTTAACTGCCCAGTCGGGATGAGCCTCATAGAGCCTGCTCTTCTCACTTATCATCTCAGGTTCTACCCATATACCAAAGTCCATTCCCTCTTTTTTAATTTCTGTTATAAGGTCTTTCAATGGGCCGCCAATCTTCTTCTCATTGACATCCCAGTCACCCAGTGAACTTGTATCGTCACTGCGGTCGCCAAACCATCCGTCATCAAGCACAAAGAGCTCTATTCCCAGTTTCGCGGCATCTTTTGCCAGACCAGTAAGCTTACGTCTGTTAAAGTCAAAATAAGTTGCCTCCCAGTTGTTGATAAGAATAGGACGTTCCTTGCCTCTGAACTGTTCGGGGATAATATGATTATTAACAAAATCATGGCAGTTGGCGCTTGCACCGTTAAGGCCCAGGTCGCTGTATGTCATAACAGCTTCGGGAGTGTAGAAAGTCTCACCGGATTTTAATTCCATATCAAAGCACCAGTCATTGATTCCCTGTATCAGCCTTATCTTGCCGTACTCAGACACTTCCACCTCTTCCTTATGATTGCCCGAATAAATCAAGTTGAATGCATAGCAGTCGCCGGCATGCTCACCGGCATCGTTTTTCTTTATCATTATGAAGGGGTTGTGTCTGTTGGAACTTGTTCCCACGGTTGATTCCGTAACGTAAGTTCCGGATATCAGTTTCTTCTCATTCAGATGTCTTTCTCTAGTCCAGAGTCCGTCGAATGTAAGAAGGCTGTAATCCTTCCCCGGCAGATCCAGTTGCATACTTGCAAGCTTTCTGACTGCAACAGAACTGTCTCTCTTATTGATAAGCACCGTTCGTCTTGTGATTACATCACAGTCTTCAAAGGCTGTATATATTAATCTGAGTTCCAGGCCTGCCGCCTCATCTTCAAATATGAGTTCCAGTGTCCAGGGTTTGCCCGTTTCTTCATAATATCTGGCATGAGGCATCTTAGTCAGATCACTGTCTTTATAAAGACCTTCATAGAGGAAGGAATCTTTAAAATAGAAGCGCGAACTGAATGTATTGTCTGCTTTGAGGAGCATGGAAGTGATTCTGTAATCACCCACAGCAGGATAAGAAAATTCCGTGTTAAGGTTGTCCAGCGTCAGATTCTTATCTTCACCGGCCGCCGCTATGGTATTGCCATAGACATTGTTGAATTTTTCTCTAAGGGGCTCCACCATTGCTTCAGTGTCCGCTCCTTCGGGAAAGGTAATCTTCTTCCCGTAATAGAGATTCTCCACGTACTTGCCGTCTCTAACATGGCATATGTATGATGTGTTCTTTGTAGTTATATTGAACAGCTTGTTTTTTACAGTAATCATATTCGGCCTCTTTTCCCCGTTTTCGGTCTTTTGCTGTACTCTAATTATAATACAGGAAACTCTTTTTATTCAATCAGTTTCCTGTCGTTTTAATGCACAAAGTTTAGGGGTTCGTTTTATGTAGTTTAGACATAGCACTCCTTCTCGTGCTATTGATGAAAGTCTTAAAAAATGCTAGATTTGAAGTATGGATAGTCTGAATCTTAAAAAAGCAGGAAAGCTTATTGATGAATATAATAAGATGAAACCCAATGCCCGTGCACAGCTTCACAAAAAGCGACTGTACGAGCTTGTTGTCTATGCAAAAGAGCACAGCGAATACTATGCCGATCTCTATAAGGATCTGCCAACTAATTTTACTCTGAATGATCTTCCGACTACTTCTAAGGAAGAACTGACTTCCGATTACAGCAGATGGTCAACGGATAAAGATGTGAATCTTGACGGAATCTATGATCATATGGAGAAACATCAGGGCGATGGTGTCCACTATCTTGGCAAGTACCGTGTGGTAAGCAGCAGCGGAACCGATTCTGCGCCCATTATTTCTTTGTACGATGACAACATGGCTGCTCTTTTGAGTGCCATGCATATCAAGAGAAGTTTTGCCAGAAAGGAACACTTCTGGCAGTTTTTAAAGCGCGGCGGCAGAATGGCCAATATATATACGACCAGTGGCCCCTTCTTTTACAATGTGGTTGCCGATATCAGACGCCACACCATTCCTTTCAGAAAGAAAAGATCGGTACTTATGCAGGCACAGACTTCTACGGGCAAACTTGTCAGTGCCCTCAATGATTTCGATCCTGCTGTAGTAGCAGGTTTTCCTTCCGTTCTTGCCCGTCTTGCGGATGAAAAAAAGAATAAGAAACTGAAGATCAATCCCGTCTTCCTTATGGCAGACGGAGAAGAACTCACTCCCGAAGTTCGCAACAAACTTGAGATAGTCTTCGGATGTGATATAACCAGTTCCTATTCTTCTGTAGAAGGTGGATGTATAGCTTACGAATGCAGAGAACATCATCTGCACCTTAACGATGACTGGGTAATAGTTGAGCCGGTAGACTTTGATAACAATCCGGTAAAGCCCGGTGAAACATGTGACCATGTGCTTATCACCAATCTGATGAATTATACTTTGCCTGTTATCAGGTATGCTCTGGAAGATAAGATAGTCATATATGACAAGCCCTGTCTCTGTGGCAACTGTTCTCCCTGGATAGAAGTTAAGGGACGTAGCTTAGATCAGATAATCCTCTCTGACGGAGCACATGAAGTTATTGTTCCCATGGATGATTTCGGTGAGGTTCTTGCTGATGTGAATGAGATAAGACGTTATCAGATCATGGTATTCCCCGGCAATCATTTTTCTCTGAGACTGTCTCCTGCCAAAGGATTCGACAAGACTCTTGCCTACTTCAAGGCTGAGAAAGTGCTTCGCGACTATCTGAAAAATCTCGGCATCATGGGCAGTACTATCACCCTTGAGAAGGACGAGCCCAAGCCCGATCCTCTCAGCGGAAAATATCTTACGGTCATTGCGATGTAAGCAAAGGCCATCCGGCAATGCTTTTACTTTTAAGTTCATTAAAATACCCTCCTTACTGGTTGTCCAGTAAAAAGGGTATTTTTAATTACTGAGTCACTATTCTATTATGCACTCTATCTTGCTTAGGTTCTGCGTCTGTTATGAACTATAAGAGCATCTCCGTTACGAATGACGGTTCCTTCATCGGGATCTATCAGTCTACCGTCTCTCTGAATTGTTACAATGGTATCAAGCCTTGAGATATCCAGATCTCTGATGGGCTGTCCTATCCATTTGCTCTCTTCTTTAATAATAATCTCTCTCAGGTTAACCGGTCTCTTTTTACTGTAACGCTTTGTTCCCAGCACCAGTCTGTCGTTCTCTTTAAGAACTGTTCCGGCATCGGGCAGGATGGAATCATCATCTCTGAGTATCATGACAAGAACTATCTCCGGAGGAAGTTTCAGTTCTCCGACAGTTCGTCCTACCCAGTCCTTATCCTTTCCGATATCGGATACAACGTATACAAAATCTTTTTCCTGGCCCTCTTCATTGCCCTGCTTGATCTTGGTATACTGCTCCACAAAACCGGCACTGATGATACCGGTGGGTACAGCCACAAGTCCGACTCCCAGGAATGATATGATGATTGCCATCACTTTTCCTGCCAGCGTGACAGGATATATGTCTCCGTATCCTACCGTTAACATCGTGGATACAGACCACCATATTCCCGAAAATGCATTGGCAAAAGCATCCGGCTGTGCATCATGTTCAAGACCGTACATGATAAGTGATGATGCCAGCATAAGGATGAATATAAGGCATACCGATGAAAAAAGCTGATTACGTTTTTCCTTCAGTACTCCGGTTACAACATTGAATGCATCGCTCTGTGAGTTGATCTTAAAGAGCCTGAATATCCTGAATACTCTGAGCATTCTGAATGCCACCGCGCCCGTTGGAAATACGAAGGGCAGATAAAAAGGCAGGATGGTAAGCAAATCGATTATTCCATAGAAAGAAAAGATGAAACAAATCACTGCTTTCCATTCCGGTTTATCCGGATAGAGATATTCCGCAGTCCATATCCTTAATATATACTCAAGGGTAAACAAAAGGATTGTAACGAGTTCAATAGCATTGAGCACGCCTGTATATGGCTGCATCTCCTTAAATGTAAAGAGAAGCGTAGCAGTCAGATTGGCCAATATCGCCACTACGATAAGGAGGTCAAATCCCGTGCTCAGCCAGTCATATCTCGTTCCTATTTCAATTACATCAAATACTCTTTGCTTTATCTTTTTCATGTCTTCACTTAATATCCGATCTTATACATAAAACAATGCCCCCAACGTCGAATTGAGAGCATCTGTTGTTCACTGAATCATCCTTCTTCCACTAACATGATAGTTATTATTTACTCTTAAAATACGTTGCCAATTCTGCTTTTGATATAGAATTCGTAGAATATAAATTCTCCTGTTTTCGTTATTAACTGTATAAAATAAGTTGTAATTTCCAAATGGAACCATGTGAATCACATAACCACGGTATTCTATATCTGTCGTGCTAAAGCCATCCGGAAATATCATCATATTTTCAGTAGCCGCATCATATAGTTTAAAAAAAGTTAGACCAGAGTCCTTATCCCTTGTAAAGTTATATGCTTCGCAGGAAATACGATATATGTCCTCTATAACTTCATCAGTTTCAAGAATTTTGTGATACATGGTCGTTATAACGCTGCATTAAGATTCTCATCGTCTCTTCATGAGGAGTAACACGACCGTTTTCCATATCATCAATGCCTTTATCTAGTTTTTCTAAAAGTTCAGGTGTTTCAACAACGGGCATCGTAACATCCATAGCCAAACCTCCTAACATACAGCTTTCTCCTTAATCAATTATTCCAAGTCAGAGAAAGCCCCAAGTCGGACTCCCTCTGTTTAGCCATAAGCGAATCCTTCTTGGTAAGGATATTATAGCATAGATACCGGAATTATAATAATATCTTCCATCAGCTCTTAATTCATGAAATTATAGAAAGAGCCACTCTGCCAAGTTGTAATCTGTCTTCTGCAGATATGGGTATCTCTTCTCCGGATTTCACTTTTCTTCCGTTCATAAATGTCCCGTTTTTCGAGCCCAGATCTTCTATGAAAATACTGTTATTCCTACAATTAAGTCTTGCATGTCTCCTGCTGACACTTGGATCGTTGATGAACAGATTATCTGTCCCTTTTTGTTTTCCCAAAACCACCGGCCAGGATGTCAGCACTTTTGTTTGTTCTTTGCCATTCTCATACCATACTATCCTGTGTACTTCCTGCTCACTGACATCAAAAAACATTGTGAGATTGTCGTCGTCCTCCTCTTCCTCCGGGCGAACTCCGCTGCATTTAATGACGTCCTCATCATCTGATGCGCCCCAATAATCATCAACGGTAACTATCCCGTCCGGCATCTTTATATCATCTTCTTTTCTTTCCCTTCTTTTCTGCAGAAACGACCTTATTGAAAAAGTTTTTTTACTTTCTCTTCCTGTTGAGATTACATCGTCTTTTGGATCCGTCAAGAAATTGTCTACCTTCTCTTCATAAGGCATTGTGCAGACAGCTTCCGATTCGGTTAATTTGCTTTCTTTGCTGTCTGTCTGAAGCCTTTTTATATATGTGCAGAATTTTTCCAGCGAAAACAATTCTTCTTTTGACATTCTGTAGAATTCATATGCAATCTTTACTGCCTTCTCATCATTGTGGTCTACTTTGTCCAGTAAAAAATCCGCAAGAAAATAGTATCTGCCTTTGTTCATATGATGCAGCGCTATCATCTCATCCGTCTCGTAGGGTACACATAAAAGATTAAGCGAATCATCTTCCACATCTACAAACATGTATTCCGGATTGTATACTATGTTCTTTTCATCCAATAAGTACTCTCTTGCCCTAGTTCCGATTGAAAGCAGTTCAAGCAGCATATTTTCCAATTCCGTAGAAGACAGAATGCTATGCTCATATTCGGTGACAAGAGAATGCATGTTGGATACTTCGTATTTAAGAACAGCCTCTTCATTTCTGTATCCGCACCTGCAACTAAGCAGATTCTTTATGTAATTCTCGGTCAGCATTCTAAGAAGATAGCGGTCTTCCTCTTTCACCCTATCTTCAAGCACAAGATAATTGGCTCCCAATTCTTCAGTTATTTCCATCATTCCCTCTCTTTCCGGGTCTGTGCAAAACCCTCAGCACTGCTGCCGGATCCAGCCTTATCACACCGGCTTTTCTTTCTGTAATCAGTTGTTCTTCGTTATATATCCCCAGTTTTTTCAGTCTGTTTGTGATATAAGAAGATGCGTTTGTTTCAACCTTAAATCCCGTCACTTTCACATTCCCGTTGTTTTGATACTGATATATCTGCTCATTCAGGAGTTCCCCCAACTCATCTCCTGTATATGTCTCCACCACACTGTCCGCCGTATTTTTGAGCCTGCTGCCTCTTAATGCCGCAATATAACAGCTTTGCTCCACCACCAGATGATTGTAGAGGAAAAATGTAAAATATATTCCGAGTATAAAAAGCATGAATACCAGTGGAACCACAAATGACGCTTCCAAAGACAGATATCCTGTCATATTCTTTTGTCTTTTCAGTATTTTGCGCATAACAGATAGGCTCCTGCAAGTATTGTGATAAAAGGCAGTTTTGTCTTGTCCTTTATTGTTTTCACTGCGATTATCAACGACAAAAAAGAAGTAACTGTCATTGTTATGATAAATGTAATGGGATTGCTTAACTCAGCTATGCATATCATGAGTAGTCCATCAGCTTCCCCTACCCTTTCCGGCTTTAACCTAGAATAGGCGCAAAGGAAGCCCCCGGGAATCATATTTATGACTCGATCTGTAATAGTTCTTTTTCCGCTTATAAGCTCTGTCAGCATATATGTTGTTGACATAACAACAGTTAACATAACCATTGCAGTGGGAACAGTTCTCTTCTCGAAATCAGATATGGCCAGCAAGATTAACAGGGTATGCATACATATTATTAACATCACATTTGGGGCGGTCATCTGACCGGATAATTCAGCCAAATTCATATCTGTCTACCTCCCGCAAACACTGCATGGCGGACGTCCTTCCACTTCCGATAAGGGCACTGTTTTTATGGTTCTCTTAAGACCACTACAGGCAGGACTGTTATGATATCTGTTCCCCTGATCCGTAATAAAGAGCAAGCCCGTTGATTTCCCTCCACCGCATTTTTCGCATGGTCTATATTTTTCTCCGTTAGCGTTTCTTTTTGATGCTATATCATCACTACTGCAGACACTGATATTTACTCTCAGATGGCTGCAATCCTTTGACCTGTGGTAAACCGATCCCGATTCAGTTATATAGACATATTCCTCGTCATCAGACAGATCAATTCCGGACGTAAGATCGTAACCGGTCCATTTCTTGCTGCAGGCAGCCACTTTTGCCGACGAATCTTCGAAAGCAATATTTCCTATAATAGGACGTATTGGCAAAGTGTCCGTTAGTATTATTAGGTCATTTCCACCTTCAGCCATATGAGCCGCTACCGAAGCCTCATATACTTCGTCGTGAAGCTTTGATAATCTTACCGAATAACCTTCATACATAATGAATAAAGACAGAAGGTTTGCAACAAAGAAAAGAAAGATTGGAATTGCCAATGCGGCTTCTACACTTGCAGAACCGCGATTGTTAAAGAGCCATGCCCCTGCCTTTCTGCAAATCACCTTTTTTAATTTTTTGATTGTTAGATGGGAGTATACGGGATTCGTCATAAGAGAAGATTTTTGTGCAAGTTAATGGGTTCCTTCTTTACGATCTTCACAGAAAAGCATGGGTATGG
>JAEEGF012239186.1_pt1 | contig 13968 bp, 10 predicted proteins | sample 9134171 | NCBI WGS metagenome assembly JAEEGF01 (sample SAMN16246542, study PRJNA631951) | gut metagenome | biome: gut microbiome; feature: rumen; material: AP-attached | host: Bos | place: Iran: Karaj | collected 2018-10
ACGCTGGCCCTCTCGTAGGGGATGTCCTCGACGGGAACGAGAGAGGTGGTGACGGTACCGTCGACGGAAATGACAAGCTTGCCCACATTGGCGAACAGGGTGCCAGTCTGGGAGACGGGAATGAGTTTTCCGTCGAGATTGGCGACCTTGTCGTGCGGAATGACGGAATGGGAATGCCCGTCCAGCACGGCGTCGATGCCGCGGGTGGCGGCGACGAGCTCATGGGAAGTGATGCCCAGGGCCGGTTTCTCCTCGCCCAGATGCGCGAGAATAATGACGTAGTCGGCGCCTTTGCCGCGGGCCTCATCGACAGCGGCCTGCACTAAGTCGCACACGTCGTCGGTACGGAGGTCGTAGGTCTGGTTGCCGTTGTTGTCATAGAAGGAGTAACTCTCGCCGATCATGGATTCCGGCGTCGTGACGCCGACGAAAGCGACGCAGCGCGTGCCGTATTTCTTGATGATGTAAGAGGAGAACAATGCCACGGAGGTGCCGTACTTGTAGAGATTGGCACAGACGACGGGAGCGCCGATTTCCGGCATCAGTTCCTGCATGCGGGGCATGCCGTAGTCGAACTCGTGGTTCCCGAGCGTGACGGCATCGAACTTGACCTCTTTCATGACGTCCACGATATACTGTCCGCGGGAAAGCGCTCCTGCGTTGCCTCCCTGGAGGTAGTCGCCGCAGCTGACCGTTGCCACCCACGCCGTATCGCTGACGGCGATGGCGTCGTAAAGGCCGGCCAGGCGCGTGTAACCGTCGATGCTGCAATGTACGTCGTTATCGGAAAGGATGACGATGCTCTTGTCCGCTCCGGTATCGGGAAGTTCCTCTCGATTGCAGTTAAGCAGCGCCAACGAATATACGGCAAGAAGGAAATAGCGAATCGTTTTCATAGGTCAGTGGTTAGCAGGTTCAGGGGCAAATATATGAAATAACTCTGACACTATGAAAAGAGATACAAGGAATGGCTATTCGTTGAAGGAGAAAGAGCCGCCGGCGTTGGATTCACCATATTCGCTGCCCTGGTTGTACCTCTCGGGCATCTCGGGAATGGGAACGTCGTATGCCTGGCAATTGATATCGACCTCTTTCTTGGTACCGGTGGCAAGCTTGATACCGTGTTCCTTGTCCGGGACGCCGTTCACAAGGGGATACGCGAACAAGGTCAGATACTGCGGAATGGACCGATTGACCTGGATCACATTCCACATGGACCAGGCAGGGACCTTGAATTCATAGGGCTCTTGGATATAATCCCCGTGATCTTCCCCGACGCCGTGGAGGAACTCCTCCGTGCGGGACTCGAAACCGGCAATCCGTTTCACGATTTCGCCCTTGCCGCCCAGTACTCCACGGAAACCAACCAAAGAGACGCGCCCGGTCAGAATATATTCGGAATCGTTGACATACCAGTTTTCGAGAGAATACTTCACGAGAAACTTGGGGTCAAGGATATCCTGATGATAAGCGTAGTTGCGGTAAACATCGTTGGCCAGGAAACCATAGTTGTACTTGATTTCGTCTTCTCCGGCCGTTTCTGAAGTCACCTCGAAGGCGTAATTGTCGGCCGACTCTCCGACCGCGACCTCGGCCGTCAGCTCGGCGTGCTCGCCGGCGGGGATGTCCGGAACGGATACGGAGAAGCCCTTGTCGTTGAGGAGCGTCTCGCCTTTGACGGTGAGGTTGAGCGTCGTCTGTTTGACGGCCTGGTTTTCGGCGGCCTTGAAGGAAATCACGGCCTTCCCTTCCGTGTAAGAAATGTCGGAGCCGGGGAGCGCTTCGAAACCGCCGATCGTGAAGGCATCGGCAAAAGCAGAGCCGTCGACGCTGAGGACCTTGACGGTGATGTTCCCATAGGCGCCCTCCTTCTTCTCTTCGGGCTTGTTTTCCACAGGCTTTTTTTCCTCGGGCTGGCAGGCGAAGAATGCTACGGCTAACCCCATAAGTGCAAATAACTTTCTCATCTGGTGTTCTGGTATCTCAATTAATCAAAGTTACGGATAATAAAGGGATTAGCCAATAGCAAAGGACTCCGGGCCATTGAGTCGGAGCATTTTTTCAAGATTTCCTGTAGTTTTTCGTGCGTTTTGCGGTCTAATGATTAAAAGAGAAGAATAAAAGCTATGGCCAGATTCATTTTGAACAGACCGGATGACGGTCTGTCCTTGTCAAAAGGCAGGATTATCGGAACGACCCTGAAATGGTTCGTCATCTTGATGGGGTGCGCGATTCTGCTGAGGATCGCCTGTGTCGCCATCTATATGGCAATGGGACTGAACCCGATGGAAATGACCGGATTCGGCGGAGACCCGACCAGCTATAAGGGCATGGAACTATGGCGGGTCTTTCTGAAGCTGTTGCTTATCGCTCCGTTGGCGGAGGAAGTGATGTTCCGGCTGGGACTGTCGTTCAACCGGCGGACGGTGGCCTTATGGCTTGGCTTGCTTCCGATTGTCTGCGCCTGTTATATGCACAGGTGTCAGGTCTGGTACATTCTTCTGGGGGTGGCTGCCGTCGGCGCGCTCATCTATTGGATGGTCTGCCGTTATACCACCGATGGACAGTGGAAAGAATGGCGCCGGAAGTACATCATTCCTGCCATGTGGATTTCAGCCATCGGCTTCGGCCTGCTGCATTTCCGGGCATTCTCCGTCTTGAACGGACGGGTGTTTCCGTTCGCTCTTGCGACCGTCCTGGTCCCTATGGCCGGAGGTTGCGCCATCACTTACGCCCGGGTCAATCTGGGCTTCTGGTGGGGCGTGCTGCTTCATTGCATCATCAATGTCCCCGGGGTCTTGATGATTGCTCTCAATTTGGTATAGGAAACATACAAGAACCCGATTGCGACGCTCCTGAACAATTAATCCGGCTCGATGGCCGGATTATTTGTTTTAGTTCTGGACTTTGATAACCTGCAGGGGAGCGTCGTACTGTCTGTCGACCCGGATGAGGAGAGTGGGCTTAGTGATCGAGCTCATTTTCTCTCCGATTATCTCGCTGTAGGTGAAGACAAGATTGTCGTTCTTTTTTTCCAGGGAGACGGGGGAGAGCTTCGTCTGTTCATCCGTGGCGGGGTTCACGACCGCGATGACGAATTCCTTCGTGAAATCCAGCGGGGCTTGCTGGTTCCCCATGACAGCGCCGTAACCGAACATGCTGTCGAAGGTAGCTTCGTCCATGATTTTACGGGTGAAAGAACTCGTCGCTTCGGTGGTGGAGAAAAAGTGCTCCAACTTTTCGAAGGGGACGGAGATGGTTTCGGGTTCCTTCTTGCAGGAGATAAGGCCGATGACGGCCAGCAGGATTAATGCGGTTTTTTTCATGGCTATAGTTATGAAGGGTGTTATTTTTTCGTTACCGGGCGGATCGACATGCCGTAGCAGCGTTCCATCTTGTCGGTCATCCACGAAGACTCGGTGAAGCCGAGGAGGTAGGCCTGCTTGCGGTCGGAGATGTACAGGCTCTTGGACCAGTAGTAGCCGACCGGGTCATCCTGCCAGCCAGACCCCTTGTAGCCTACGGCCGGGAGGAAGATGTAGGAGCCGCCGGACTTGGCCTTGACCTTGTAGCCCGGGACTGGAGCCGTGACCCACACCCAGACGCATTCGTCCAGCAGTTCCTCGAACTGGGCCCGAGTAGGCGTTGACCAGGCGCTGTTCTTCTGGTGAGCGGGGTCATCGGCCGTATCCAGAACGGACTTCTTGTCGGTCGAGTTGTATTTGGTCAGGTTGTTCTTGTTGCCCCACTTGTAGTTGTCCCAAGTGTATTGCGACTTTGTCGTGATTTCTCCCCAGGCGTAGAAGTCACCGGTCTCCTCCTCCTTGCTGGCGCCGAGGTTGCAAGTCGCCCAGAGCGTTCCGCTGGTGAGGCCCAGGTCCACAAATCCTTCAGGGACCGAGTTGCCATCCTGCTTGACAGTTACCGCCCCGGTAAGGTTACCGTAGGTGAACTTGATGCTGGACTGCCTGGAACTGCCCGTGAGGTTCTTTTCGACCGTCACCGAGGCTGAAGTATTGGAGACGGAGTTGATCTTGATCCAGGAATCGGCCGCCGTAGCATTGACATTGACACCGTTCTGCGGATCCTGCACCGTAATGGAGAATGTCTGTGTCGTGCCATTGGCGCCGCAGGAGATGCTTGTCGGACTGATTGAGAGCGCCGTATGGGCCTTGTCCTGGGTAACCGGGACCTGTATTTTTCCGGCCAGGTTGGAATAGCTGATTTCCACGGCCGATTTCCGGGTTTTCCCGGTGGTGTTCTCGGTAACGGCGACATGCACGACGCCATCTTTGACATAGCACGAGAGCCAGTCCGTATCATCAACCTCCAGCACGCTCAGGGATACTCTTTCCCGAGGATTCGTTATCTGGACGTTAATGAGACTCTCCTGCTTCGCGTATTTCAGGTTCAACGACGTGGGGGATACCGAGAGGGAAGGAGCTTCGTAGGTCTGGACCAGGCGGAAGGTCGTCGATGCGGAACCATGTTGGACAAGGATGTACGCTTCCCGCTCCCTTTGGGAATTGTTTTCCGTCACATCGAAGGTGACCTTTTTCCCGTTGAGCTTCAAATTCTTGACAAATCCGGAAATAGATTCCTCGCTGACTTTCAGATCCTTGTAGTCGTATCCTTCCGCCAATGTGACCGTGAAGGAAATGCTCTGGCCCTGATAGTTGACCTTCTTTTCATCGGGATCCAAGTTAATGACGTCGAAGACGTCGGCTTCCTGAACGTAAGTGATCTGCTTGTGCGCCGGTCCATAGGTAATGTCGACATGACCGTAGCGAGTCTTGCCCGTCCCGTTCCGAAGAGCCTTGAAACAATAGAGATATTGATCCTCGTCGAAGGGCTCGATGTCGATAATCCAGTCCACGTCGGATTTCATGACCAGTTCGACCCCGGGGATCGGATTAATGATATGGCAGTAGATCAAGTGGCATTGTTCACCTTCCGGCTCCAGACGGATGTCTCCCAGGTTCGGACTTAATTCGATGATCGGATCGGGCGTATCCCCGAGCTGGGTGACCGTGATCCATACGGGAGACTCGGCCGCTTCGTAGAGGACGCGGAGCCGGCAGGACCTGCTTTCGGAAGAGGTGTTCTTCGTGACGGAGAACGAGATGACTCCGTCCACGCATTTGGCGGTAAGCCAGTTGACTTCCGGACTGGTAATGAACGAGAAGCCATATCCTTCCAGAGGATGAGTAAGGGTATAGTCAACTCTGTATGTACCCGCTTCGCGGGACACCTCGCGCGTTGTCTCGTTGATGACGAGCTGGCAATAGGACGCGGGATACTGTTTGACCGTGAACACCTGCGGTTCGGCGTTTTTGTAACTGAACGTAAGGGTCCCCGTCCGGGTGGAACTGCCGGAGTTCTTCGAGGCCCTGAACGTGACGGACGAGGAATTGAAGGACTCGATCTGAAGCCATCTCTCGTCGCTGCTGGTAATGTCCGGGATGGCGGTACCGGTTACATTCTCGATTGTGTACGACACGGTACCGTAGGTCATGCCCATCGCGCCGGCAATCGTCGCGTTAGTCTGCTCGAGACGGATTACCGGGACGGGATCGGCCTTGACGGTCACATTGCACTTGGCCGACTTGTCACCCGCCTTCGCGGTAATGACGGCCGTGCCCGCCTTGATTCCCTTCACCTTTCCGTTCTTGACGGTTGCGACGGCGGTATTGGAGGAGGACCAGGTGACGGTCTTGTCCGTGGCGTTGTCCGGCTTGACGGTTGCGGTAAGGGTCTCTTCTCCGTTTACCTTCAGCGTCAGGCTGGTCTTGTTCAGGGTGACGGACGTGACCGCAACGACGGCCTTGGAGACCGTGACTTTGCACGTCGCCGTCTTGCTTCCGGCTTTCGCGGTGATGGTAGCGGAACCCTCTTTCACGGCCGTCACGACACCGTCTTTCACGGTGGCGACGGCGGTGTTGGAGGAGGTCCAAGTGACGGTCTTGTCTGTGGCGTTGTCCGGCTTGACCGTGGCGGTGAGGGTTGCCTCTTCGCCTTCATTCAAGGATAAGGAGGTCTTGTCCAGGGTGATGGAAGTGACCGCGACGGAGCTCTTCGAGACGACTACGATGCATTTGGCCGTCTTGTCCCCGGCCTTGGCGGTAATGGTGGCCGTGCCATTCTTGACCGCCTTCACCTTGCCGTCCGTCACGGTCGCGATGGCGTCACTGGAGGAAGTCCATGTAACGGTCTTGTCCGTGGCGTTGTCGGGCTTGACCGTGGCGGTGAGGGTCTCTTCTCCGCCTACCGTCAAGGATATGGAGGACTTGTCCAGGGTGATGGAAGTGACCTCGACGAAGCCTTTCTTGACAGTTACCTTGCAAGTGGCGGTCTTGTCTCCGGCCTTGGCGGTGATGGTGGCCGTGCCTTCCTTGACGGCCGTAATCTTGCCGTCCTCTACGGTTGCGACATCCGTCTTGTCCGAGGTCCAAGTCACGGCCTTGTCCGTGGCGTTGTCCGGTTTGACGGTAGCGGTAAGGGAGATTTCCTCCCCCTCGGTCATTTCCAGCGAAGTCTGGTCCAGGGAGATGGATGTCACGGCGACGAATTTCGCCTTCACTGTCACCGCACAGGTGGCCGTCTTGCCGCCGGCCTTCGCGGTGATGGTGGCGGAACCCTCTTTCACGGCCGTCACGACACCGTCCTTCACGGTGGCGACGGCAGTGCTGGAGGAGCTCCAGGAGACGGTCTTTTCCGAGGCGTTGCTCGGACTGACCGTGGCGCTTATGTTGGACGTTTCCCCTTCCTCCAGGGTCAGGGACGTCGGATTGACGGAGATGGATGAAACAGGAATCGTGTTTTCTTCCTGAGGCTTACAAGAAAAGAGGACGGACAGCATCGTCGCGCCCAAAAGCAGGAGACTGGGAATTTTTTTCATTGAGTCAAATTTGGAACCCAAATTTACTGTAAATATTACAAAAAACCAATGCGCCGGAAGGGGATTGTCATTGAAAAAGAGTATATTCGCAGGGAAGAACGGAACGGATGATGACACGCGAAAATGAACTCACGAAAGTAACCCTTCTGGGCAGCGTCGGCAACCTGGCGCTGCTGTCTTTCAAGTTTGTCGCGGGCATCGTCGCGGGGAGCTCGGCCATGGTGGCGGACGCGGTCCATTCCCTGTCGGATTTCCTGACGGACCTGATCGTGCTGGTCTTCGTACGCATTGGCGCGAAGCCGCAGGATGACTCGCATGATTACGGGCACGGGAAGTTCGAGACGCTGGCGACGCTGTTCGTGGCGCTGGCGCTGGTGGGCGCCGCCATCGGCATTATCGTGTCGGGTTCCCTCAAGATCGCCCGCTGGCTGAAGGGGGAGACGCTGGAAAAGCCCGGAATGCTCGCTTTCTGGGCGGCGCTGCTGTCCATTGTGGTCAAGGAGATCATCTTCCGGATTACGATCGCCAAGGGAAGGGCGCTCGACTCGCCGGCCGTGATTGCCAATGCGTGGCATCACCGCAGCGACGCGCTTTCGTCGGTCGGGGCGGCCATCGGCATCGGCGGCGCCATCCTGCTGGGACAGCGCTGGGCGGTGCTGGATCCGCTGGCGTCCATCGTCGTGGGCGGCATGCTGGTCAAGGTGGCCTGGGACCTGCTGAAGGTGAGTACGGGGGAATTGACGGACAGTTCCTTGTCGGCAGAAACCGAGCGCGAGATCGAGGATATCATCCGCAGCTTCCCGCAGGTGAGCGAGCCGCATAACCTCCGCACCCGCAGAATCGGCAGCCGCATCGCCATCGAGGCGCACGTCCGGCTGGACGGCGGGATGTCTCTCAATGAGGCGCATGACATCGTGAGCGCCATCGAAGACCGAATCCGGGATCGTTTCGGGCACGGGACCATCGTCACCATCCACATGGAGCCCGTCAAGACCGCTTAAGGCACGATCCGGTCTCCTGGGGCGAGCTTGACCTTGGGAATGGGCTCGTTGTTATAGAGCGGAGCGTTGAACCCGGCTTTGAACAAGTCTTTCTGATACTGGTTCCAATCGACCATCACCGGTTTGTAAGTTCCTGTGGCCATGTCGTATTCCATCCGGACGGCCTGGGGGAACTTGTCCGGCGAATAAGGATTCTCGAAAGGCGCTCCACCCGGCGTTTTTATGACCATGAAGGGGTTCGAGGCGCTCATCACGGGGACATAGCCGTCCGGGATCTTGTAAGGGCTGGTGAGGAACAGTTTGAGAACGGTGAGCAGGCCCATCACTGCGGGCGAAAGCTTGGGCGGTTTGTACCAGGCTAAGCCATCGTCGACGGAGGACATGACGTCGGTGTAGGTCTGCGCGTTGATCCGGGCCGCCCGCTGCTCCTTGGTCTCGAACTCGGAGGGAAGGTTCAGGGAGTTGGGCATTCGGATGGACGGCAGGGCCGGATCCGTTATCAGGGGGAAGTCCAGCGGCAGTTTCTTCGACAGGGTGTCCACGTTCAGGACCGGGCCGTCCAGGACGGTGACGGGAGGGATGTCCTGCGCTTTGAGCCGGAAGAAACCGGCCATGAGAAGAAAGAATATGAGCAGCAGTTTTCGTCCCATTACGGTTGTCCCGATAATTCAAAGATTGTGCCTTGTCGATGTGTGCGGAAATGACTATCTTCGTATTTGGTTTAAATGTAACGTAAATACACTGAAATATGAAAAAGATTCTCTTGCTGGCCGTTGCCGCGCTGGGACTGTTCGCCTGTTCCGGAAATCAAGTGAAGTATGACATCAAGGGCGTCAACGCCCCGGAGGACGGCGCCTTCGTGTTCCTGGTGGACGCGCTCAGTTCCGAGTGCATCGACAGTGCCGTTGTCGCCGACGGCGCCTTCCGGATGAAGGGAAAGGCCGATAAGGACGCCTTCATGAACCTGAACGTCTTAGGCTCCAACTGGACCTTCCTGTTCTTCAACGACGGCAAGCCCGTGCAAGTGGACCTTTCCAACAACACGCTCTCCGGCTCCGACCTCAATAACCGCGTGACGGAGGCCGACCTCAAGACCGATGCGATGTATCGGCAGTACAATGCCTTCATTGAGGAACTGTCCGCCCTTCCCGAGGAGGAGCAGACAGCCAAGATGCCCGAATACCGGGAGTGGTTCGGCAAGCTCCGTGACTGCTATCTCGGCGTCGTGGAGGAAAACAAGGACAACCTCGTTCCGGTCGCCTTCATCCAGACCATCCGTTCCATGGCCGGTCCGGACAAGTTCGAGGAACTGCTGAATTCCGGCGCCCCGTTCGCCTCCCATCCGTATGTCCTGGACCTCAAGCGCAAGATCGATGAATCCATGGCCCGCCAGAAGGAAGCCGAGGAGAAGAAGCAGGCCGTCATCGGCCAGAAGTTCCTGGATCTCGAAGAGGCCGATACGGACGGCAATGCCCACAAGCTGAGCGAGTTCGTCGGTCAGGGCAAGTGGGTCCTGGTCGATTTCTGGGCCTCCTGGTGCGGCCCCTGCAAGGCTGAGATGCCCAACGTCGTCGCCGCCTACAAGAAGTATCACGACAAGGGCTTCGACATCGTCGGCCTGTCCTTCGACCGTGAAAAGGATCCCTGGGTGGCGGCCATCACCGAATGGGAGATGCCCTGGATTCACCTCTCCGACCTCAAGTACTGGAACAGCACCGCGTCCGACGTGTACAGTGTCAATTCCATCCCGGACAATCTGCTGATCGACCCGGAAGGCACCGTCGTCGCCCGCGGTCTCCGCGGTGAGGAGCTGGAAGCCAAGCTCGCCGAGGTCATCAAGTAACCTGGGCCTGAAGAAACAAAAAACCCGGAGGCGTCAACCTCCGGGTTTTCTTTTGTATCGTGTCCGGCTTACCGGTTCTCCGCGGCCTCGACGGCCTTGAAGTAGCGGTAGCTGTTCACCTTCACTTCGCCGATGGCGGCCTCGTCGCAGACGATGATGCCGGCGGGATGGGCCTGCAGGGCGCTGACGGTGTTGTAGTGCGACATCGGGCCTTCGATGGCGCTGGCCAGGGCGCGCGCCTTCTTGGAACCGAAAGCGAGGATCATGACCTCCTTGGAGGCGTTGACGGTGGCGACGCCCACGGTGAGCGCCTGGGCCGGAACGGCCTCGGGATCTCCGCCGAAGAAGCGGGAGTTGACCTCGCGGGTGTCCTGGGTCAGCGTCACGACGCGGGTGCGGGACTCGAGCGGGGAGAACGGCTCGTTGAAGGCGATGTGGCCGTCTTCGCCGATACCGCCCATGAACAGGTCGATGCCGCCGGCCTCGACGATGGCCTTCTCATAGGCGGCGCACTCGGCGGCGAGGTCGGGGGCGTTGCCGTTGAGGATGTGGATGTTCTCCTTGGGCTCGTCGATATGGTCGAACAGGTTCTTGTGCATGAAGGAGTGGTAGCTCTCGGGATGCTCCACGGGGAGGCCGACGTACTCGTCCATGTTGAAGGAAATGACGTTCTTGAAGGACAGTTCACCGGCCTTGACCATGCGCACGAGTTCGGCGTAGGTGTTCAGCGGGGTGGAACCGGTGGGAAGGCCCAGCACGAAGGGCTCGTTGGTCCGGGCGGCCTTCTCCTTGATCTTGGCGGCGATATAGTGGGCGGCCCAGAGACCGCCGTCCTTGGCATTGTCGCGGATGATGACTTTCATGGTATTAGCAGAGTTTTAAGAATACTTCGATGGCCTGGTATTCCGCCATGCCCAGCTCGTCGTAGAGCCTGGCGGTGTTGGAGGTGCGCTCCTCGGCGCGCTGCCAGAATTCGCGCGGATCCTCGCCCGGGAACGGGACGATGTCCTTCTGCGAGAGGTGGCGGAAGATGGCGTGGCGCTTCTTGACGACCTCGTCCGGGCTCAGCGGAACGGCCATGTCCACGCGGCCGAGCTCCCACTCCATCCAGGCGCCGCGATAGAGCCAGATGTGGGTCTCGTTCAGCCAGGCGTTGCCTTCGGCCTTGAGCTGCTCCACGGCCTCGAGGGCCGCCTCGGTGCAGACGCGGTGCGTACCGTGCGGGTCCGCCAGGTCGCCCGCCATGAAGATCATATGGGGCTTGAGCTTCAGGATGAGGTCCTTGATGATGTCCACGTCGGCCTGGGTGCGCGGGTTCTTCTTGATGCCGCCGGATTCGTAGAACGGGAGGTTCAGGAAGTGGGCGTTGGTGTTGTCGTTGAGGCCGAAGGAACGGACGGCGCCACGGGCTTCGCTGCGGCGGATGGCGCCCTTCATTTCCAGCAAGGCGCGGGGCTCCGGCTCTCCCGGACGCTTGCTTTCCACGAGCTTCTTGGCTTCCTCGAACTTGTCGGCGAAACCGAGCTGGAAGGCGGCGTCCATGTGCTGGAGCACGACATCGTCGTGGACGGCCACGTTGCCGGAGGTCTCGTAAGCGACGTGCACGTCGTGGCCCTGGGTGGCCAGGCGGATGAAGGTACCGCCCATGGAAATCACGTCATCGTCCGGGTGCGGGGAGAAGATGAGGACGGTCTTCGGGAACGGCAGGGCCGAAACCGGACGCGTGCCATCTTCCGACTCGGCGCCCTTCTTTCCGCCCGGCCAGCCGGTGATGGTGTGCTGGAGGTCGTTGAAGACGTCGATATTGATCTTGTCGTAGGGGCCGAACTTCTCGAGAAGCTGTCCGAGGGAGTTCTCCAGATAATCCTTCTCCGTGAGTTTCAGGATGGGCTTGCCGACGGTCTGGCACAGCCACACGACCGCTTTGCGCTTGAATTTCGGCGTCCAGTCGCAGGGACCGACGAGCCAGGGGGCGACCACGCGGGTGAGGGAGCTGCCGGCGGTCTCGTCCACGAAGAAATGGATGTGGTCGTGGCGCTGAAGCAGGGAGGCAGGGCAGGAGGAGGTCATCTCGCCTTCGGCAATGGCCTTGACGGCGGCGGCCTTGTCCTCGCCCCAGGCCATCAGGACGATCCGTCCGGCGGTGAGCATCGTGCCGATACCCATCGTGATGGCGCTTTCCGGCGTGGCGTTGATATCATGGTTGAAGTTCCGGGCCTGACGCTTGCGGGACTTATAGGAGAGGCGCACGGTGCGGGTGCGGGTCTTCTCGTTGCTGCCGGCCTCGTTGAAGCCGACCTGACCCTCTTCGCCGACACCGATCACGAGGAGGTCCAGGTTGCGGGCCTTCTTCTCGAATTCGGCGCAGTAGGTCGAAACAAGCTGCTTCGGAACGGTTCCGTCGGGGATGTGGATGTTCTCCTTCTTGATGTCCACCTTGTCCAGCAAGGTCTCGTGGAGCCGGTGATTACGGCTCTGGAGCGCGTCGGAAGAAGAGGGATAGTACTCGTCGATGGAGACGACTTCCACGTTCTGGAAAGAGACCTGACCGGCCTGGTAGCGGCGGGTGAGCTCATTGTACAGGGACGTGGGGGTGGCGCCGGTCGTAAGACCGAGGCGGAACAGGCGTCCTTCCGGATTGGACTTGATGGCGTCGACGATCAGGTCGGCGACGGCGTACGAAGCGGGACGGGATTCCGGATAGATCTCCGTCCAAATTTTTTCATAATTGTGCAGGATGCCCTGGGGAAGATCTTTTTCGATCAGGCCTCCTTCGTAAGGTAAAGTAAAGTGTTTGCTCATATATTATAATTGACTGTCACTAAGTTCGAAGGTGTTCCCCTGGCGGATGTCCCCCGACTGCAGGCCCTTCTTGAGCCATCTCATGCGTTGGGCGGCAGTGCCGTGCGTGAAGGATTCTTCGACGGCATAGCCCTGGGATTTCTTCTGGAGGTAGTCGTCGCCGATCTTGGAGGCGCAGTTGATGGCCTCCATCAGGTCGCCGTCCTCGAGCGAGCCGAACTGGCTCTCGTAGTGGCCCCAGACGCCGGCGTAAAAGTCGGCCTGGAGTTCGATGCGGACACTCACGCGGTTCGCATCGGCCTTATTCATCCTTGCCATTTGCTGGTGCGCCTTGCCCAGGGTTCCGAGGAGGTTCTGCACGTGGTGACCCACCTCGTGGGCGATGACATAGGCATACGCGAAGTCACCGTCGGCGCCGAGCGACTTCCTCATCGTGGAGAAGAAGCTCAGGTCGATGTACAGTTTCTCATCGGCGGAACAATAGAACGGGCCCATGGCGGCCTGGCCGGTACCGCAGCTGGTGGAAGTGGTGCCGGTGTAGAGCACGAGCGTAGGGTTGCGGTAGGTGCCGATACCGGTCTGCTTGAAATAGGCGGTCCAGATGTCCTCGGTGGAAGCGAGGATCTGACGGGAGAACTTGGCAAGAGCCTCGTTTTCGGCCGTGGGTTCATAGGATGTCTGTTCGGTCATGCCGCCGAGGCCGCCCGAATTCGAGACATTCTGGAGCACGTCGCCGAGGTTCCCGCCCATCAGGAGGGTGATGATGGCAACGAGGGCGATACCGCCCAATCCGAGACCGGCGACAGCGCCGCCGCTCATTCCTCTGCGGTCTTCCACATTGGAGCTTTCACGTCTTCCGTCGAGTTTCATATCAGTGTGTTTTTAGTGTTATTGGTCATTTCAGGATCTGCCGGATCCGCTCCAAGTCGCCGTCCACGGGGGCCGGGTCGATGCGCAGCAGATGGCAGAGCATGGGATACAGGTCGATGTTCTTGAAGGCGGCGATGCGGCCTTGTGCGTAGGGGACGGCCTCGTACCGCTTCTTGAAATCCGGTCCGATGGCGCGGAAGCACACCAGCATGTCGGATTCCTGCGGGGCATAGCCGTGGGTGCCCAGATTCTGGGACGGGGCGAAATTGAACTGCCAGCCGAGGTCCGGGCTGACGATGATGTCGCCCAGGCGGTCGGACGTCCCGTAATTCAGGGAATCCGGCATTTCGCCGTGGCGGTAAACGTTCAGGTGGGGGATTTTCGACAATGTATTATATACGGTATCGACCATCCCTTCCTTGCAGAAGATGCTCGTCGGGGTTGCGCCGGCGATGTCCTCGACCCAGGCGTCGTCCAGGGCTTCCGCCCAGGATACGAAGCGGTCGGGGCTGATTTCCGTCATCCCGTGGTCGCCCGCGAGGATGAAGTTGATT
>JAEEGF010211185.1_pt1 | contig 13967 bp, 8 predicted proteins | sample 9134171 | NCBI WGS metagenome assembly JAEEGF01 (sample SAMN16246542, study PRJNA631951) | gut metagenome | biome: gut microbiome; feature: rumen; material: AP-attached | host: Bos | place: Iran: Karaj | collected 2018-10
GATCGAAGAGGGTTGTCAGTGTCCGGCTTGCAGGAGATACTCTAAGTCATACATAAGGCATCTTTTAAAAGCTGGAGAGATGCTTGGAATGAGACTCTGCGTTCTTCATAATCTCTATTTTTATAATCATATGATGGAAGAGATACGTGAGGCTATTGAAAAAGGCTCTTTTGCTGAGTATAAGAGAAACAAAATTGCCGGAATGCAGGAATTTGACGGAAGTGGCGCTTCAGATGGCTATAATATCGCTAAAAACTGGCGAAAAGGATAAGCTTGAATTTACGGCGCATTTCTAGTATTATTGTTTGGTGTATAAATATTTAAGGTATGGAGGAAGTTATGGGTATTCTTATGACAGCAACGGAAACAGCAAGCACTACAAGCATTATTTCAATGGTTGTTGTGTATGCAGCAGTTATAGGTGTTTTCTATTTTCTGTTCATGCGTCCTCAGAGGAAGGAACAGAAGCAGAAAGCTCAGGTTCTTGCAGCTTTAGCGGTTGGAGATAGCGTACGTACAACCGGAGGTTTCATTGGAACAGTTATCGATATCAACGACGATATGGTAATCGTTGAGTTTGGTAATAACAAGAACTGCCGTATCCCTATGGTTAAGGAAGCAATCGTAGAGATTGAGAAGCCTGAAGATGCTGTTAAGCCTGTAGAGACCAAGGCTGACAAGAAGAAAAAGGATTGATTTTTAAAGGATGGTAAGAAAGTTGCGGCTTTCCTGTCATCCTTTTTTTATATCAGAAACAGATGGTATGTGATACAATTTAATAGGTGATTTTTAATCGTGTTTATAGGTGTGATATTAATATCGTATTGTTTGATACATTAATTTTGCACCTTGTACTTTGAATTTTTTTAAGCTAAGATGATACTTAACTTTTGCGAAAACGGAAAGGGGAGATAACATTGAAGCTGAACATTACAAGCATTCCCGGCGATGGGATAGGGCCGGAAATTGTTGCTGAGGCAAAAAAAGTTCTTGAGAGCGTAGCCAAAGTATATGGACACGAGATTATTTTTACAGACGTACTTATGGGAGGATGTTCTATTGATAAGTACGGGGTTCCGCTTACCCAGGAGACCATTGATATAGCCAAATCTTCCGATGCGGTTCTTATGGGTTCTATAGGCGGCAATACATCTACATCACCATGGTATAAACTTCCGCCGGAGAAGAGGCCTGAAGCCGGACTTCTTGGTATTCGCAAGGCACTTTCACTTTTTGCAAACTTAAGACCTGCATATCTGTATCCTGAACTTAAGGAGGCATGTCCTCTTAAGACTCAGATAAGCGAGAAGGGCTTTGATCTTATGATCATGCGTGAGCTTACAGGCGGTCTTTATTTTGGGGAGAGGAAGACTGAGGAGATTGACGGTCAGGAAGTTGCCACAGATACTCTTGTTTATTCAGAAAAAGAAATTGAACGAATTGCTATCAGGGCATTTGATGTTGCAAGAAAGAGAAGGAAGAAAGTAACTTGTGTCGATAAGGCCAATGTACTTGATTCTTCAAGACTTTGGAGAAAGGTAGTTACCAAAGTTTCAAAGGATTATCCTGATGTAGAACTTTCATTTATGCTGGTTGACAACTGCGCTATGCAGCTGGTTAAGGATCCTGCTCAGTTCGATGTGGTACTTACTGAGAACATGTTCGGAGATATCCTTTCAGATGAAGCTAGTATGATAACAGGTTCTATCGGAATGCTTCCTTCAGCGTCACTTAATGAGACGAGTTTCGGACTTTACGAGCCAAGCGGCGGATCTGCACCTGATATTGCGGGAAAGGATATAGCTAATCCGATAGCTACGATCCTGTCAGCGGCTATGATGCTGCGTTATACCTTCAGTCTTGATAAGGAAGCTGACGCTATAGAAAATGCAGTTAAAGTAATCCTTAAAAAAGGGTATAGGACAGGAGATATTAAGGATGCACAGACTCCTGAAGATATGATCTGTTCATGTTCAGGTATGGGAAGCCTTATTGCAAGTGAGATAAAGTAGTAGCGGGTTTAGTGATATTACGGGATGATTAAAAAGGAAAAGAAATCTGATAAGGGGCTGGTGATCTTCAAGATCCATTACAGACCGCCTCGCCTTCATATTTCAGAAGATCCTCAGGATATGGCAGTAGTACTTGCGGTACTTGCCATGACTTTGTACTACATTTGGAGAATGTTCTATATAACTCCTTCGTATGAGGAACTTCACGATTATTTTTATTTTATCAGTAAAGGACCTTTATTTACGCTTAGCAACTGGTCGGCAGAAGGTAACCACATAGGATATAACTTCCTGGCATCACTTCTAAATATGTTCGGGATACCTAAGTATATGGTCATGAGAGGAATATCCTGCATTGCAGCTTCTTCCAATCTCATTCTTTTGTACAGACTTTCCAAAAGGTATTTTACACATTGGATCCCATTTGCGACTATTGTGACTTACAGTGGTTTTGAACTGGTCAATATCCTGAATATTCAGGGAAGAGGGTATACACTTTCGGTAACATTATTCCTATTATCGATATATATGCTCGGAAGGTTGTCACTTACAGAGACCTTTAGCAATATCCAGTATTATTTCCTTGTGATCACATTTGTTGCAGCTTTGCTGGTATGCCTTTGGAACATTAACTGGATCATTCCTATGTGTTTTGCGGTTCTGTTGTATCTTCTTATCAACGGGCTCAGGACCAGGAAGGTAAGCGGAACAGTTGAGAACAATATTTACTTTTCACAGCTTTTTAATATCCTTAGCTGTGAGATAGCAGCTTTTATCATTGCCGGTATTTTTTATACAATTAATATACTTGGAAGCGGAGCGTATATTCTATCTTCAGATAAAGAGTTTGAAGGATTGTCGAGAGCCGGAATAATATCCAAAGATCCTGTCAGAGCCTTTATGGAAGGGCTTAAGCTTGTCAGAGAGTCTTTTGGAATGATAACACCTAAGGGGGATACGTATCTTGTAAGGTGGTATCACTTTATATTCGATTTTTCTAAAAGCTTTGCACCTGGATTTGAACATGCACTTATGGTCATGTGCTTTGTATCTATATTTGTGATGATCACAGGATGCATTCTTTATTTTGAAGAAAGTAGAACCTGCATCAGGCTTATAATCCTCGGGCAATTGTTCTGGATGCCGTTTATACTTGTTTTTTTCAAGAAGGTACCTTCCTATGAATCATACATGTTCATGGGAGTTATCATGGCTATAGCTGTCAGCTTTGTGATAGGCAATCTGATACAGACACTGCAGAGATTTGGCTTGAAACATATATATTATGCCTTGCCTATAGCTATATCTGTTGTATACTTCTTCATTGGAGTGTTTGGCGATACTTTTTTTGCCCCATATGACAGAGAGATAGATGAGACGTATCAAGCTCTTATCATGGTTGATCCTTCGGAATATAAGAATCCGGCAGTTACAGGTATGTTGCAGGAATACATAATGGAATTTTTGTATGACGTAGAAGCTTCGGACAGGACAGAGGATGCGGATTATCTTATGATCAAAAAAGAAATGTACGAAGACGAAGACTTTGCAAGCAAAGATTATATCAAAAAAATGCACAGATCTTACGAAAACGGCAGTTATATAATATTCACTAATTAAAACAGGAGAAAAGACTATGAACAGTGACAGAGTTTTAAGAGGACTGCAGCAGGCACCTCACAGAAGTTTGTTTAATGCACTTGGTTTTACAGAAGAAGAGAAAAGAAAGCCTCTTATCGGTATTGTGAGCTCTCAAAGTGATATCATTCCGGGTCATATGGAACTGCAGAGAATCGCTGAAGCTGTTAAGCTCGGCGTAGCTGAAGCCGGCGGAATGCCTGTAGTAGTTCCTGCTATCGCAGTATGCGACGGAATTGCAATGGGACATATCGGAATGAAGTATTCTCTTGTTACAAGAGATCTTATAGCAGACTCTACAGAGTGTCTGTGCAAGGCTCATGGCTTCGATGCCATGGTCATGATACCTAACTGTGATAAGAATGTACCGGGCCTTTTGATGGCTGCGGCACGTTGCAATATACCTACTATATTCGTTTCAGGCGGACCTATGCTTGCAGGACATGTTGATGGTCGTAAGAGATCTCTTTCATCTATGTTCGAAGCTGTTGGCGAGGTTACTGCAGGTAAGATCAGTGATGATAAGCTTCTTGAGTACGAAGAGAAGGTATGCCCTACTTGCGGAAGCTGTTCTGGTATGTATACAGCCAATTCCATGAACTGCCTGACAGAAGCTATCGGTATGGGTCTTAGAGGCAATGGTACGATCCCGGCAGTATACTCTGCAAGAATCCGTCTTGCCAAGAAGGCTGGCTACAAGATCATGGAACTTCTGGAAAAAGATATAAAGCCAAGAGATATCATGACAAAAGAAGCCTTTGAGAATGCTCTTGCCATGGATATGGCACTTGGCTGCTCTACCAATACAATGCTTCATATCCCTGCTATCGCTCATGAAGCAGGTGTTGATATCAATATGGAATATGCCAACGAGATCTCTGACAGAACACCTAATCTGTGCCACCTCGCACCTGCAGGTCCTACATATATGGAAGACCTTAACGAGGCAGGCGGTGTATATGCTGTAATGAAGGAACTTACCAAGAAGAATCTCATCCATACAGATCTTCTTACATGTACAGGCAAGACTGTAGGAGAGAATCTTGAAGGCGTTGAGAATCTCAATCCTGAGGTTATAAGACCTATTGATAATCCCTATCTTCCAAACGGCGGTATTGCTGTACTTAAGGGTAATCTTGCACCTGATACAGGTATTGTAAAGAGGTCTGCAGTAGCTCCTGAAATGATGGCTCATGAAGGTCCTGCGAGAGTATTCGACTGTGAAGAAGATGCTATTGCAGCTATCCTTGGCGGCAAGATCGTAGACGGAGACGTAGTTGTTATAAGATATGAAGGACCTAAGGGCGGACCTGGTATGAGAGAGATGCTCAATCCTACATCTGCAATTGCAGGTATGGGACTTGGATCTACAGTTGCCCTTATTACAGATGGCAGATTCTCAGGAGCAAGCAGAGGAGCTTCTATAGGACATGTATCTCCGGAAGCTGCAGTAGGCGGACCTATAGCTCTGGTACAGGAAGGCGATATCATCTCAATCGATATCAATAACAATTCTCTTAACATGAAAGTATCTGATGAAGAGCTTGCTAAGAGAAAGGCAGCATGGAAGCCAAGACAGCCTAAGATCACAGATGGCTATCTTGCCCGCTACCAGAAGCTCGTTACAAGCGGTAATACAGGCGCTATCCTTAAAGTTCCGGATATTGACTAGGGCACATAGAAGTCCGTCCATGGACTTCTAAGAATGTGCTAAATAAATTAAAGACGTTAAAGGTATTTTAACGTTTATATCACAGAATTAATACTTGTTATAAGGAGTACAGTACAATGGTCTTAAATGGTGCAGAAATCGTTCTTAAATGTCTTAAGGAGCAGGGGGTAGATACTGTATTTGGATACCCGGGCGGAACGATTCTTAATATTTATGACGAATTATATAAGCATTCGGATGAGTTTTGCCATATACTTACAAGCCATGAGCAGGGTGCTGCTCATGCAGCTGACGGATATGCAAGATCCACCGGCAAGGTTGGAGTCTGCATGGCTACATCAGGCCCCGGATCTACCAATCTGGTAACAGGAATAGCAACAGCATATATGGACAGCGTACCGATGGTTGCTATCACCTGCAATGTTAATCTTCCCGCACTTGGTAAGGATTCCTTCCAGGAGGTTGACATCAACGGTATCACAATGCCTATTACCAAGCACGGATTCATCGTCAAGGATGTTAAGAAGCTTGCTGATACATTAAGAAGAGCATTTGAGATTGCAAGATCAGGCCGTCCAGGACCTGTAGTAGTTGACATTACGAAGGATGTTACTGCTGCCAAATGTGATTATACACCGGCTCAGATCTCTGAACCCAAGACTAAGAAGGAATATTCCAAGGAAGACATAGAGAAAGTCGCTGCAATGATAGCTAAATCCAAACGTCCATTTATCTATGTCGGCGGCGGAGCAATCATATCAGGCGCTCATGAGGAAGTCAGAGAGCTTGCAAAGAGAATTCAGGCTCCTGTATGCGATACTCTTATGGGTAAAGGTGCCTTCGATGGTACAGATGAGCTCTATACTGGAATGATCGGTATGCATGGAACCAAGACTTCAAACTATGGAGTCAGCAAGTGTGACCTTCTGCTGACCTGCGGTGCCAGATTCTCAGACAGAGTAATAGGTAATCCTAAGGCATTTGCCAAGGGAGCTAAGATCGTACAGTTCGATATAGATGCTGCTGAGATCAATAAGAACATCAAGACAGATGCTTCTATAGTTGGTGATCTTAAAGAGATCCTTACTGATCTTCTTGAAGTTTTAAAGCCGGGCAAGCATGACGAGTGGATCTCCGAGATCAAGGAGATGGAAAAGGAGTTCCCGCTTTCTTATGACAAGAGTAAGCTTACATGTCCTTATATCATGGAAGAGCTTGATAAGATAACCAAGGGTGGTGCTATCATCACAACAGATGTAGGTCAACATCAGATGTGGGCTGCCCAGTACTATAAGTACAAAAATCCAAGAACTTTCCTTTCAAGTGGCGGTCTTGGAACTATGGGATATGGTCTTGGCGCAGTAATAGGTGCCAAGATGGGCAATCCTGACAAGATCTGTGTCAACGTTGCAGGTGACGGATGCTTTAGAATGAACATGAACGAGCTTGCAACTGCCAGCAGATACAATATTCCTATCATCGAGATCATCATTGATAATGAGGTTCTTGGTATGGTACGTCAGTGGCAGAATCTGTTCTATGGTCAGCGTTATTCTCAGACTGTTCTTACTGACAAGGTTGACTACTGCAAGGTTGCTGAGGGCCTTGGATGCAAGGCTATCCGCGTGACCAAGAAGTCTGAGGTTGCAGCTGCGCTTAAGGAAGCTATAAAAGCTGGTGGCCCTGTTGTTATCGATGCGGTTATCGAGAAGGATGATAAGGTATATCCGATGGTACCTGCAGGCAAGCCGCTTACGGAAGTATTCGATGCTAGCGATATAGAAGAGTAAAAAAATTACCGCTTGTGGAAGGGGCAGACTCCATCCCTTGGAGCTGCGTTTGTCAGTATGGTTTATTAAGTATTGTCGTGTCTTGAAGTTATTATAAATTCAAGGCATGATATCTGGAGCTTTATATTCTAGGGTCTGAAACTCGCTTCGCTCAGACAGGCAGACCCTGAGAAGAATATAAAGCTTCATCTATCACGCTCTTGAATTTTATAACAACTTCAAAAGAACACGACAATACTTAATAAACCATCCTGCCAAACGCAGCTCCAAGGGATGGAGTCTGCTTTGCAAGCGGGAAGTTTTTGGTGGGACAACGCCCTGGCAAGTTGATTGCCGGGGCTTTTTTAGATGATAAAAAGAATCTTTGAAAACATTTTAAAATACCAAAGTAACTGAAACTAAAGACTAATCAAAAAACAATCTGTAAAAACAATCTGTAAAAACAAATTCCCAAAAACTGAAGAATAATATAAAAACTAAAGCAAAAAACAATCTGAAAATATGTCGTATTCTTCTTATGTATATATCTTTATGGCAATAATAGAGATGAATATAATGAGTGTAAAATGTATCATTGGCTGAAAATATGTAGTATCTATTTTATAAAGAGGAAGGTCTATATGAGCAGAGTATATTGTAATCCGCTTAATTTGCCATACAAATACAGCTTTCAAAAGCCTAATATGCCTGGGCTTGGAGATGATAAGCTTTCTGTATACAGGGAGGCGGCGGATCCAACGCTTGAATATTTTAAGGGGAGGTATTATCTTTTTCCGTCTATGACTGCGGGCTTTTATGTTAGCAGCAATATGCTTGACTGGGAATATCATGAGCTTGATGCTCCTATTCCTGTTTTTGACTATGCTCCTGATGTTAGGGCGGTGGGAGATTATCTGTATTTCTGCGCATCGAAAAGAAACGAGGTATGTAACTTCTATAGGTCCAAAGATCCTGTTAATGAAGGTTTTGAAGAGATTGAAGGGAGCTTTTCTTTCTGGGATCCGGATCTGTTTCTGGATGATGATGGGAGGATGTACCTGTATTGGGGGTGTTCTAATATTACGCCTATATGGGGAGTGGAACTTGATCCAAGGACTATGGAGCCTGTCTGTGACAAGAAGGTTATGTTCGAAATGGACAATAAGTCAAGGGGCTATGAGCGTATTGGTATGGATCATGTGAGTCCTAAGGCTGGGATGGATTTTGAGAAGGCTGCGGAAGCTATTTTTCAGGATCTTATGAAGATGCCTATGGAACTTAGGCAGAAGGAAGGGCTTACTACTGAGGATGCTGTGAGGAAGCTGGCACGAGGCTTTGCAGGAGATGATCCATATATTGAGGGAGCTTATATGACCAAGCATGATGGGAAGTATTATCTTCAGTATGCTTTTCCGCAGACTCAGACCAATGTATATGGAGATGGTGTTTTAGTAGGGGATAATCCGCTTGGACCTTTTGAATTTGCACGCAATAATCCGTTTAGTTATAAGCCGGGAGGTTTTATTAATGGCGCAGGTCATGGATCTACTATAGCTGATGAAGATGGCAGGTACTGGCATGCGGCGTCGATGTCCATTTCTGTTAATAATGATATGGAGAGAAGACTTGGTTTGTGGAAGGCAGGCTTTGACGCAGATGGCGAGCTTTACTGCGATCAATGTTATGGAGACTGGCCGTCTGATATGGACAAGGAAGCTTTTGAAGAGCCCGAATATATGCTTCTTTCATATGGCAAAAAAGCTTTTGTTTCTTCAGGTGTTGGAGCAGATAAGCTTACAAATGAGGATGTAAAAAACTGGTGGAAGGCGGATTCCAAAACGGGCGAGTGGGCTGTGATAGATCTTGGAGAAGCGATGGATGTTAACTGCATTCAGATAAACTTTGCAGATGACGGGATTAAGGCTAAGATTCCGGAAGGCGCACAGTGTCTTGTTGCACATGAGATCAGATACATAGACAGGGAGAAGCGCCTCACAAGGTGGATACTTGAAGGGTCTTTGGACGGCGGAGACTTTTTTGTAATAGAAGATAAATCAAAGGCAGATACTAATCTGTGCAATGATTTTGTATATAGACCGGAAGGTATAAAGGCAAGGTTCATAAGGCTTACTGTAATAGAGGTGCCTTTTGATCAGAATATCTGTGTGTCCGGTATCAGGGTATTTGGAAAGGGCAATGGCCGGATGCCAGCCAAAACTGCCGGTGTTAAGGCTGTGATGAAGACTGACATAGATATGCAGGTGTCCTGGAGCAAAGATAACGCTGCAGGCCACAATATTGTATGGGGCTATGCACCGACAAAGCTCTATCACAGTTATCTGGTACTTGGGAGGGATTCCCAGAATATAGGGGCTATCGTCAAGGATTCTCCTATTTATGTACGAGTTGATAGTTTTAACGAAACAGGTATCACACATGGTGATGTGATTAAGATAAGATGACCAAAATAGGTGGTAAGAAAGAGGACATATATGAAGATCAGGAAATGGAATGATAACTGGAAATTCTGGAGCGGCGGAGATTCTTTTGCCTTAGTATGGGGGATACCGGAAAACGCTGTAGATGTAACGCTTCCACACGATGCAATGGCGCTTGAGACGCCGTATGAGGAATGCCCTAACGGGACTAATACCGGATATGTTAAGGGCGCGCTCTATACATATGTAAAAAGATTCTACGTTCCATCATCTGCGTATGCAGGCAAAGATGTAATAGTCAGATTTGAAGGAATATATGAAAAGTCGTCTATCTATGTGAATGAGCAGCTTGTGGGAAGCTGTAACTACGGATATAGCGTAGTGGATGTTAATATTACGGGAGTTTTAAGGCTGGATGCGGAAAATGAGATAAGAGTGATTGTTAGAAATGGGGCTATGCCAAACTCCAGATGGTACAGCGGCGGCGGAATCTACAAAGATGTATATATGCTAATAGGAGAAAAGGCTCATATTGCTCCTTATGGCGTTCGTATAAATACGCTTACTCTTGATGATGACAGTGCAGAGATCCTTGTGAAAACAAGAATTGATAATAAAGACAATTCCAGGCTTACGGCTAGTCTTGAGACAAGGATCATAGATCCTTCAGGAAAAGAAGTCGCTTCTGTCAAAGTGCCTGCGCACTTGATGCCTCTTGAAAGTAGAGAGATCGTGCAGAGAATCACTGTTACTGATCCATGCCCATGGTCTGAAGATACGCCGGACCTATATAAATGCGTATCGGTGATTACTTCAGATGACTTTTGTGCTACAGAAAAAAATATAATAATGGATTCTAGCGAAGAGTCATTCGGAATAAGGACCATGTCTTTGGACAAAGTACACGGCCTTAGAGTTAATGGCAAGACTGTAAAGCTCAGAGGTGCCTGCATCCACCATGACAGCGGGCTTATTGGAGCTGCAACCTATGACAGTGTGATGTACAGGCAGGTTCGCAAGATGAAAGAAGCGGGATTCAATGCTCTTAGAATAGCCCATAACCCTGCTGCGCCTGCGCTTCTAAGAGCCTGTGACAAGCTGGGCGTATATGTTATGGACGAGTTTGTAGATATGTGGACTCGTAACAAAACAGACTATGACTACAGTATGAGCTTTGAGACTGATTGGAAGAAGGACCTTAAGTCCATGATCATGAAGGACTATAATCATCCGTCTGTGATCATGTATTCAATTGGTAATGAGATACCTGAGATAGGTACGGATATAGGTACCCGTATCGGAACAGAGATTAATGCATATGTCAAAGAGCTTGACGATAGCAGGTATACAACAGCCGGTATCAACGGCGTATTCGCTGCAGGAGATAAAGTTGGCGAGATAATGCAGGATATAATGAGCGCTGCATGTGCTAAAAAAGAGCAAAAATCTGCAAAAGATGTAGAAGGAATAGAAGTTGAAACAGAAGCTAAAAGAGATGTTGAAATAGAGAAAGAATCAGGGTCACAAGAAAATACTGATAGCAAAGCAGATAATAATGCAGATGGAAATGCAGATGGCAATGCTGATGGCAATGTCAATGACTTCATGACAGTTATGGATGCTCACATGGATGAGATCGTCAATCACAAGGCAGTATCCCAAAGACTTGATAACGCCTGCACTTTTCTTGACATAGCAGGTTACAACTACATGACTGCCAGATATGAAAAAGATTATGTAAACAATCCCGACAGGATAATAGTAGGATCAGAGACTTATCCGCCGCAGATAGCAAGGAACTGGGCTGAAATAGAAAAGTACAGCACAGTGATAGGCGACTTCACCTGGACAGGCTGGGATTATATAGGAGAAGCCGGAATAGGTATACCTGCCTATAAGTTTGGCGAGGGAGGCTTTGGTGCTTCATATCCATGCAGATTATCATATGTCGGAGATTTTGATATCACAGGCTTTAGAAGACCCGTTTCTTATTATAGGCAGATAGTCTTCGGACTTAGAAAAGCGCCTTATATAGCGGTGCAGGATCCTCACCATTACGGTGAAAAAGTCATAACAACGCCATGGGTCATGAGCGATGCCATATCATCATGGACATGGGATATACCTAAAGGAAGCGGCGTTATAGTAGAAGTATACTCGGCCGGAGATGAAGTTGAGCTGATCCTTAACGGCAAGAGCCTTGGCAGAAAAGCTTCAGGCAAAAAGGAAGGATACAGAACACTTTTTGATATAACTTATGAAAAAGGTGAACTGGAAGCTATCTCATACGAAAACGGCAAAGAGATAGGCAGAGTGTCTCTGGTAACCGCAGGAGAGGCTTCTAAGATTGAAGTGGTCAGGGAACAAAATGACTATAAGGAAAGCTGTAATAATGCTCTAGGCAATGGTTCTATAGATATCAAAACCATTGATAAAGCTATGGAGAAAGAAGCGTCATGTGACAATTCTGATTCATATGAAAATATGGAAATAGTATATCTGAATATATCCCTTTGCGACGACGTAGGCAATGTCAACACAGAGTCAGACACAGATATCCACGTCAGCTTGTCAGACAATCTGGAACTAATGGGCTTTGGCTCGGCAGATCCAAGGGATGTTACAAACTATAAGACATCAGATACTAAAACATTTAATGGCAGATGTCAGCTGATAGTACGCCGCTTAGATAATAATAAGGGGATTGTAACCCTGAAAGCGGGCGAACTATTAACAGAGTACGAGATAATATAATTTATATGGGCTAGCCATTGCAGGCTCGACTGCAATGGCTGGCCCGCTTCATTTTTAACCTCATGTCGCGAGTGAAACGAGTGACTAATGGTTCAAATTGGTGGAGCTCGCGACACCAATTTGGGTTTGAAAGTGGAATACTTTCAAACTTACTCATTCTTGCTCATCGTAAAAAATGTCGGATTTGGACAATTATATTACATGGATTCGATGTTTTGATAACTATAAAATGTAATCACATTAAACACACGGGGTATACAGGGTACAAAAAAGGAGAAAACGTTTATGGAGGTTACAATGTCTAAAGATCAGGGAGCACAAAGTGCTAAGAAAGAAGAACATGTAAGCAAAGCCTTTTCATGGTTCCATGCAACATCAGTCAATGGCGGTGCGATGGTCATTGCGGCAGTTATTTCGAGTTATTTTTCCCAGTATATGACAGATCATATGGGGCTGGCAGCAGGAGCGGCTTCACTTATCATGTTCATAGCAACGCTTTGGGATGCTATCAATGACCCGATCATGGGAGTACTTGCAGACAGGACGCATACCAAACTTGGAAGATACAAACCTTATTTTATCTTTGCACCAATTCTTTTAACACTGTTCTCAGTCCTTATCTGGGTCAATCCCGGATTCTCTGCAACAGGTAAGTTCATATGGGTGCTTGTGACATACATAGGATACGGCATGACAGTTACTATGTATACAATGCCTCAGATGGCTATCCTTCCGGCAGCTGTTAAGAGCAACCAGAAGAGAAATATGATCATCACAATGGGCGCCGGTACCTGCGCAGCAGCATTTACAATCGGTAATACATTCACACCACAGCTCACAGGATTTTTTACAAATCTTGGATTTAGTAACGGATACATACCGCTTATGATCGTATGCGGCATCCTCTCAGCTGTTTCATTCTGGGGACTTTTTGCAACATCCAAGGAGAGATACCTCCAGCCTGTTCATCAGGGCGAGACTCTAGGGAACCTTAAACTTGTGGTTAAGCATGTAGAGCTTTTCCCTAACATCATCGCATGGATCATGGCTTCAATGGGATATGGACTTATGTTCTCAACTTCAGTTTATTACATGATGTATTACTACATGAGACCAGACCTTATCTCAGTATACATGGCGTTATTTCTATCGGCGCACTTGTATCAATGGTTGTCCTGATGCCTATTTTCCTTAAGGTATTTAAGACTGGTCAGAGAGCGCTTATGGTATCTCAGATCTTATCTATGATCTGCTATATCATCCTTTTCTTCTTCGGTAAGACAAGCTTTACATTCCTGTGCGTTCTTACATTCATCTCAGCATGCACATCATCAATGCAGAATGCGCTTGTAAATGTACTTGTAAATGACGCAATCGACTATATTCAGCTCAAAGAGGGAATCTCTGCTAACGGCGTTATCTCTTCAATAAAGGGATTTGCCCAGAAGTGCGGCAATACATTTACAAACTCCGGAGTGCTTCTGGTACTGTCACTTTCAGGATATGTAGCCAATGCAATAGGCCAGGAGCCTGAGTCAACAATGTTTGCACTTAACTTCCTGAAGTTTGGCGCACCATGTCTTACAGGCATCATCCTGATTCTGAGCGTTATGTTCAATCCTGTGCACAAATATGCCAAGGAGATCGAAGATATGAAGAGCAAGATGGAAGATGTGGCCTGAAC
>JAEEGF010308943.1_pt1 | contig 13964 bp, 9 predicted proteins | sample 9134171 | NCBI WGS metagenome assembly JAEEGF01 (sample SAMN16246542, study PRJNA631951) | gut metagenome | biome: gut microbiome; feature: rumen; material: AP-attached | host: Bos | place: Iran: Karaj | collected 2018-10
CACCCTTTCGCTGGACACCATTTGCTCCAAGAAGCACCTCATCTCCAGCGTTTTACCTGCGAATGTAGGTTCCACTCCATATACCTTCACCTCCTTGGCGAAGGATAAAAAAGGGATGCTCAACAAAAGAAATATATAAAAAAACTTTTTCATCGCATATAATTCATCACAAATATATATAAATTTGTGAATATTAATACCTAAAATTTATGAATAAGAAACATTTCTTTAAAGTAGTGGCGAATCTGCTCTTCATCGGGGGCGCATTCGTTCTTTCTTCATGTTGCGGAAAATGTTGCAAAAACGAGGCTTGTCCCAACGAAGGAGCCGCAGTAACAACCGCTTCGGCAGTGGACAGTTCAGCAATCGTTCTCGATGCCATCAGCAAAAGAACCAGCATCCGCGCTTACCAAGAAACAGCCGTAGAGGAGGAGAAGGTAGAGAAGATTCTCCGCGCAGGTATGGCGGCGCCATCCGCCATGAACAAACAGCCATGGAGCTTCACGGTGGTGAACGACAAGGCAATCCTGAAGCAAATCGCAGACTCTGCCCCTAACGCAGGCATGGCGGCCAATGCACCGCTGGCCATCGTGGTATGCGGCGACATGGACAAGGCGATCGAAGGTGACGGGAGGGAATTCTGGGTACAGGACGCATCCGCAGCGACGGAGAACATCCTCTTGGCGGCACATGCACTCGGACTGGGTGCGGTGTGGACAGGCGCCTACCCGAACGTGGCGAAGGCGAAGATGTTCGCCAGAATCCTGAACATCCCTGACAACCAGGTGGTGCTCTGCGTCATCCCAATGGGTTACCCGGCAGAGGCTCCGGCTCCTAAGGACAAATGGAACGAGGGAAATGTTCACTATAATGTTTGGAAATAATTATTCCTAAAAGGAAAGATAGGCCCCGGGATTGACGTTCCGGGGCTTTATTTTTCCTATATGTTATTATGTCTATCATAAAAATCCACTATGGAGATGATGACCTGTGCGCCTCGCCGTATTATGTGTTAAAAAATATGTTAAATAATATAAAAACTGAGAAAACTATTTCCGTTTAAAAAGTTTTCAACTAATTTTGCACGTGGAAATTCATGACGATGATGTGAGGCGGGAAGAGATGTCCTATCAGAATTGTTAATTATGAACACGAGCAATAAAGACAAAATCGTAAGAGGAGCGTTGAGCCTATTTCAGGCGCAGGGGATTAAGTCGGTGACGATGGATAAGATCGCCGCCTCTTTGTCTGTTTCCAAGCGAACGATTTATGAGCATTTCGCCGATAAGGAGGCGTTGGTCTCAGAGTGTCTTGCCTGCTTCAAGCGGGACTACGATTTGAGGAGGGAGGAGATCCGTCGCACGACGGACAACACATTCTCCTACTTGTTGGAGGTTTTCCGCTATTCGGTCTCGAAGATGCGCGTCATCAATGTGAATTTCTTTTCCGATGCGAAAGCGATGTTTCCTGATCATGTCGAGGAGGTGAAGATGAACCGGAGGGCGCAAATTGCGCACATCCAGGAGATGATAGAGAAATCCCAAGAGGAGGGGCATATCAATAAATCATTTTCTTCGACGGTATTGGCGGAGGTCTATTACGAGATGATGAACTCCCTCCACGTGTCGGGTGTGTACGACTTTACCCGCACACCGGCGTCCGAGGTTTTAAGGGTTCTATACAATATCTATTTCCGTGGCGTGGCGACAGAGCAGGGCTTGGTTATCATGAAGAATCTTCTCAGTGGCGAAGAGGAGAATTGGAAAGAAGAATAATAAGTTAATGTAACATAAATATGATGAAAAGAGTTTTTGGTAAAGCAGGATGTTTACTGGCGGTATCGTTGGTGTTAAATATTCCTTCGTTTGCGCAATCGGGCGATTCATCGTCTAATCAAAGCGATTCAGTTCTTACTATATCGTTAGAAGAGGCGAAGCAATATGCGTTGGCGCATAACAGAACGATTAAAAATGCCTCTTATGATGTGCAGAAATCAGAAGCGGCTCGATGGAAAGCGATCGCAAGTATGTTGCCGCAGGCGAATGGTGATGCCACATATTCCAACATGTGTGGTTACAAAAGGGATTTTTCCATGATGACGGGTGGCGGAAGCGGCGCTGCGGCCAAGCAGGATAGCGTTGCCGGTGACAATGCCAATGAGTCGAACGCTCAACAATCGTCTTCCCAATCTGACGGAACAAAAATGCCTTCGACGCTTAACTGGGGTGTGAACGTTACAGCTACCGTCAGTGGCGCACAGATCGTTGGTGTGCAGGTGGCCAAATTGGCGAAGGAATTGTCTATGATAGCTGTCGGCAAGACGGATCAAGCTATTCTATCCAAAATCGAGACTTCGTATGTGAACATCTTGGCTCTTCAGGCAACGGTAGATCTGTTGGAGAGGAACCTCGAAAACATGGACAGGATGTACAACATGACCATGAACGCGGTGAAAGCTGGCGCGGCTGAGCAGAACGACGCTGATCAGATCGCTATTCAGGTGGCTTCCATGAAGAGTACCGTTAACACGACCAAACGGACGATTGAGGTGTTGTACAACACGATTCGTATGATGATGGGTGTTCCTGCGGATGTGGAGATTGCCCTCTCCCAAAATCTGGACGATGTAATAAACCCGGGATCCATTCTTACGTTGTTGGATACGGACTTATACCTGAACGACAATTATGATTATAGGATAAAGGCTAAGAGCGCGGAATTGTCCAAAAAGCAGGTAAGCCTTAGCAAGGCGGCTTATATTCCTTCGTTGACCGCCTTCTACAACTATTCGGATCATAAATACGTGAATGCAGACAAGCAAATCGAGGACATGCTGGAAGTGTTCAGTGGTTCTCCTAAGAACACCGTCGGGTTTAAGTTGTCTGTTCCTATTTGGTCGAGCGGAAGCCGCTGGGCTGACGTCCGTAGCGCGAAGATGGATTATGCGAAGGCGCTTAACGAACTGGAGGACACGGAGTTGCAATTGGGCATTCAGGGGAAGCAATTGCGGTATAATTTGACATCCGCCTATGAGAACTACGAGAATCAATCCAATAACATTGAGGTGATGCAACGCGTATTCAAAAGCAATACCGAAAAGTTCAAATATGGAACGATCTCAAGTATGCAGTTGACCACCTCCAGCACAGAGTTGATCGGCGCGCAAAACACATACATCACCGCACTCATGGACATGGTCAGCGCTTATGTCGATTTGAAGGTGTTGTTGAATAAATAATAGATAATAATTAAAAACAAATATACAGATGAAGAAAGTAGTAAGATGGGGCTGGGTCTCCGTGATGGCCTTGGCTTTGGTCGGTTTGACCGCTGGTTGCGGCAAGAGTGACAAGAAAAAAGCGGACGAGTCTACTGAGTCCGAAGGGCCGAAAGTGGAAAAGGTTCGTGTCGAGCCTATCGTAAAACAAGAGATCGAACGTGACGTGGAGTGTACCGCCGTGCTGGAAGGATATGAGACGATGAATGTTTCTCCTTCGTTGACGGGTATCATCGAGAAGCGTTTCAAGGATGTGGGTGACCGCGTCTCTACCGGTGATTTGTTGGTGCGTATGGACCAAAACCAATTGATCCAGGCGAAACTGAACCTCGCGAACCTCGAGACCGAGATGAAGCGTATGGACGCTTTGCTGGCGGGAGGTAACGTGACCCAACAGACGTACGACAAGACGAAGATGGCCTATGAACAAGCTAAGCAACAAGTGGAGTTCTTGCAGAACAACACCTTCTTCAAGGCTACTTTCCCTGGCGTCGTTTCCGCAAGGAACTACGAGAGCGGTGAGCTCTTCAACGGTGCGAGACCTATCCTGACGGTGGTGCAACTGAATATGCTGAAGGCGATCATCGATGTGCCTGAGGCTTATTTCCCAAAAATCAAGGCGGGCATGAGATTGGACATCATTTCGGATATCTATCCTGACACGAAATTCCCTGCTACGATCGAGACGATCTACCCAACGATCGATGCGGCTACCCACACGTTCCAGTGCAAGGTGAAGATTCCGAACGGCAGCATGAAGCTCCGCCCGGGTATGTATGTGCATACCGCTGTGAACGTGGGCAAGGTGAAGGTATTGGCCGTTCCTTACCAGTCTGTCTTGAAGCTGACGGGTTCCAACGAGCGTTATCTCTTCTTGAACGAGAACGGTTTCGCGAAACGTGTGACGGTAGAGGCTGGTCAACGTTTCAACCGCTATGTTGAGGTTATTTCCGACGAGGTTGTGGAAGGTGGCGAAGTGGTGACCCAAGGTCAAGCTCGTCTGATCGATGGTGTCGAGTTGCAGATCATCGATGGTGACTATCAAGAAAAGATAGAGGCAGATACATTGATATCGGATGCGAAAGAGGCTGAAGTGAAAACAGAGAAAAAATAAACGCATTAAATAGTAAACGATGAGTATATACAAAACCGCGATTAATAAGCCGGTCACCTCTATCCTGATTTTCGTGGCCGTCATGTTGATGGGTATCTTCGCCTATATCAAGTTACCTATCGACCAGTTTCCGGAGATCGAACCTCCGTACATCGCTGTCATGACCTCCTACCCGGGTGCCAACGCCAGTGAGGTGGAGAGTAACGTGACGAAATACCTGGAGAATAGTTTGAACTCTGTGGACGGATTGGACGAGTTGACCTCCACGTCAAAAGATAATCTTTCCTTGGTTGCCTTGGAGTTCGAGTGGGGCGAAGAGCTGGATGACGTCGTCAACGATATCCGTTCGTATGTGGATATGACGAAGGACAATCTGCCAAGCGGATGTTCTAACCCTCTGATTATTAAATTTAACAGTTCTTCCATGCCGATCATCCAGTTCGCTGTTCAGGCGAAGGAGAGTTATCCGGGCTTGGAGAAGATCATGAACGACATTGTCATCCCTCAGTTGAACCGTGTCGACGGTGTGGGTAACGTGACGATGTCTGGTGAGCCGGACCGATATGTCTACGTTGAAATCGACCAAAAGCAGTTGGATGCTTATGGTATCTCTCTGGAGACGGTCGGTAATGCGGTGGCCGCCAACAACTTGAACCTCTCTTCCGGCAACGTGAAGATGAAGAAAGAGCAATACGCCTTGCAGGTGCGCAGCGAATACTTGGAGAGCTCCGAGATCAAGGATATCGTCGTGGCCACCATGCCTGACGGGAAGCAGATCTATGTGCGCGACATCGCGACCGTACGCGATACCATCAAGGACCTGAGTCTGGACGAGAAGATGACCTCCAGGGGGGATGCCTCCGGTCAAGAGGCTGTCCGTCTGATCATCGCGAAACAGACGGGTGGAAACACTGTGCAGATCTGTCGTGATATCCACAAGGAGTTGGAGAAGATCAAAGCCTCCCTTCCTGCGGATGTGAAGATCAACGAGATATACGACTCGTCCACGGATATCGTCAGTGCCATCGATTCTTTGAAGGAGGCGGTGCTCTATGCTGTCTTCTTCGTCGTACTCGTGGTGCTCTTCTTCCTGGGCAAGTGGCGCGCCAGCGTGATTGTCGGATTGACCATCCCGATCTCTTTGCTGGTTTCCTTCCTCTATTTGTTGGGCGCCGATAGTTCGCTGAATATCATCTCCCTCTGTTCCCTCTCCATTGCGGTGGGTATGGTGGTGGACGATGCCATTGTGGTCTTGGAAAATATCACCAAACACATCGAACGCGGCGAAAGCCCACGCGAGGCAGCCATCTGTGCCACCAACGAGGTGTGGACCTCCGTCATTGCCACCACCCTGGTGCTTGTGGCGGTCTTCGTGCCGCTCACCATGCTGCCCGGCATGATGGGCATCTTCATGAAAGAGCTCGGCTGGATTGTCACCATCGTGGTCTGCGTCTCCACTACCGCTGCCATCTCACTCATCCCCATGCTCAGCAGCAAGCTCCTCAAGGAAAAGCCCTTCTTCCTGACCAAAGAAGCCCGCGAAGAGGCAGAGCGCAAACAAGCTGCCAAGAAACTCTCCTTCGACAAGACCATAGGCCGTGCGTTCGATGCCATCGATGCAGCCTACGCCAACCTGCTCCGCTGGTGTTTGCGCCACAAGATTCTCACCGTTATCATCGCCGCCATCTTCTTCGTTGCCACACTTCTGCCCTTCATCACAGGCAAGATTGGCATGGACTTTATGAAAGAACAAGATAACGGCCGTATAAGCATCAGTGCCGAGCTACAGCGCGGCACACGCATCGAGGAGACTCTCAAGACTGCACGTCGTATGGAAGACGACATCTACCGCATATTGGGCGACGAAGTCATCGTGGTCTCCACCTCTGCTGGTTCCAACGACGATGCCGGCATGGCAGCCCTCTTCAACAGCACCACCAACAACAAGATATCCATGACCATCCGCTGCACCAAGAAGTATGAGCGCAAGCGCACCATCTTCGAGATGCAGGAAGACCTGCGCCGTTGCTTCGCCGAATATCCCGAGCTGGTCAACTATCAGGTCAACCAGGGCGGCGGCATGGGCGGTGGCTCCAACAACTCCCTCTCCGTCGAAATCTACGGCTACGACTTTGACCAAACCACCGCATTCACCAACGAACTCAGACGTCGTGTGGAAGAGAACGTCCGTGGCGCCCGCGACACCAAAGTCTCGCGCGACGAAGACCGTGCCGAGCTCAAGATAACCCTCGACAAAGAGAAACTCGCCCGCCAAGGCCTCAACGAGAGCACCGTGGCCCTCTACGTCCGCAACCGTGTCAACGGCATGCTGGCTGGCTATCTTAAGGAGGACGGCGAAGAATACAATATCATGGTACGCCTACGCGAGGAATACCGCGACGCCATCTCCGACATCGAGCAGCTCTCCATACCCACCAGCACTGGCAAGATAGTCAAACTCGAAGAGCTGGGCACTATTGAGGAATATTGGTGCCCGCCCACCATCGAGCGCAAAAACCGCCAGCGCTACCTCACCCTCACCGTCATGCCCTACAAGACCTCCCTGCAGGAACTCGCCATGGGCGTGCAGCACGAACTCGACCAGATGAACATACCCGCCGAGATACATGTCGCCCTCGCCGGTAACTACAAAGACCAGCAAGACTCCACGCGCGACATGATGATGCTTGCCGCACTCATCCTCATGCTCGTCTACATCGTCATGGCCTCCCAGTTCGAGAGCTTCTCCAAGCCGCTCATCATCATGTTCTCCATCCCCTTCGCCATCAGCGGTGTCTCGCTTATGATGTTCATCACTGGCAACAACATCGACATGATAGGCCTCCTCGGTCTCGTGCTCCTCATCGGTATCGTCGTCAAAAACGGTATCGTGCTGGTCGACTACATCAACCTCATGCGCGAGCGTGGTCTGCAGCTTGGCGAAGCCATCGCACTCAGCGGCCAGAGCCGTCTGCGTCCTGTGCTCATGACTGCCTTCACCACCATCCTCGGTATGATACCCATGGCCACCTCCAACTCCGAAGGCTCTGAGATGTGGACCACCATGGGACTCGTCGTCATCGGCGGTCTCACCGTCTCCACCTTTGTCACCCTTATCATTGTCCCCGTCCTCTACGGCGGCATGGAGCGCATCCGCGAAAAGATAATTGGCAACCGCGACAAAAACAAATTTGTTTTCATGAACATTAATTTAAATGAAGATGAAAACTAGTGAACTGTGAACTGAGATATAGTGACCAGTGAATAGTGACACGATAGCGCTCGTTTCACAGATCACTGGTCACAGGTCACAAAAACACACTTTTTAATATTACAATTTTAATTCTTACCATGAAATCAGTCTTTATAGTATACAACCAAGCCAGCACCGAGCGTGTCGAATACATGCTCGACACCCTTGGCATCCGTGGCTTCACCTTCTGGGAAAACGTACAAGGCCGTGGCAACGCCACCGGCGACCCCCACCGCGGCACCCACACCTGGCCCGAGATGAACAACGCCCTCCTCACCGTCGTCCCCGACGACCGTGTCGACGAGCTCCTTCTCTCCGTCCGCAAACTCGACAAGCGCAACGAGGAAGTAGGCATCCGCGCCTTCGTCTGGAACATCGAACAGATGGTATAATCCCTACAACTAGCTACCGCCATCCTAAAAATCGCCGACAATCGTTATTATCCACCTCCGCTAAAGGTAGTACTTTTGCAAATGAAAATCAGAGGTAAGAAATCTTTTGTCATATAATGCCATCTCTTTGATTTTTAGGATTAATAACAACACTAACGCCCCGACCCGTCGGGGCGTTTTTCTTTCCACTTCCCCATTATTCCCTGTTACCACCTCCCCTTCCACACCCCCTCACTCTTCGACAAGATGCTGGAAGAAATACTGAGATGTCATAAACAGACCTAAAATAAAGTGAGATGGATTGAGAAGTCGGCCAAACGACCAATTTGGGTTAAAATAAAATAGTTTTGATTGTAATATGAAAAAAAACGGCTCACCGTCATAGGCTATGCCGCCGACGGCTCTGTGCTCTTCACAAAGACCAGAAGTTTCACCACCGCCCAGGAAATTGAGCGCAACTACATGTATTCCCTCCCAACCATTCAAATCAACTAAGCCATGAAAGAGAATAAACAATATACAGCACCCGTCGTGAAAGTAGTGGCTTTCCAAATTGAAATAGGTTTCGGGGGTTCGTCGGGCGATTTACGCCTCTCACATAACGACCTATTAATACACGATTACAATAACCAGAACCAAGAAAACTGGACCGAAAACAACACCCTTTTCGGTGGCAGTGGCTGGGACTCTGGTTGGTAGCCATCGAAAAGGGCTTTCCGGGCACTTACGCATGGCAACAACTTTTTTCCATGTGTAAGCAACCCACTTTGCAAAAGTATAGGCAAGTAACTTCCTCGGGTTGCAGAAGTCATAATCATAAACTTCCGCAACCCTAGTTTTATCTGTCACCACAGTCGTCTTACGACACTCACATAATCATTAGAGCTTATGACAGGTTATTATTCACTAAAGTTTGACAAGTGGCTAAAAGGCCAAAGGCGTGATTCGTTGCCCTTTTTAGGGTGTTTCAAAAAGTCTGAAGAACTGAAAGATAATAGGCAGGGGCGTAAGCCCCCGTACTTGTGGACGATAAAGCAAAGCCCTGAAGGGGCGACAGATAGTTGGTAACATACGGTGTGTCACCCCTTCGGGGTTCTTTTTTCCTACCATTCGTACAGGGGTTACACCCCTTTCTGTGGTCTGTCGTCCCCTTAGGGGACTTTTGATACACCCTCAACTTTTTCACTACCAAAACACCTCGTCACCTCCGTACCTTACCATAACCCAATACACCCAACAACATGAAGTCAGAAGTATGAACTAAGAGCTAAGAAGATATGCGGCAGCCAAATATCATTTTCAATTTTTCAGTGACCAGTGACAAGAAAGAGATTGTTTCACAGGTTACAGGTCACAGGTCACTAAAAAACTTGATACGAATGCGCTCGTTTCAGAGACGTAAGACCACAGCTGATTACAGGTCACAAAACTTTCAACTATAAATAATAAAGACTTCTTAAAAGAGTAACTAATCGGAACCATGTTTTTCCACTTGAAATGTTAAAAAAAATAACACAACTTAATGTTTTTCAATCCTCAGCACACTTTTGGCGGAAAAAAAATACATCATATTCAATTTTTTTCATATATTTGCATCGAAAAATTAACCAAATATTAATCTTAAAAAAACTTAGTTATGGCAGACAATGAAGAAACCCAAAACTCCACTGAAGAGATCAAAGATTACACTAAAAGTATCGTCGATCTGGCGGACATTATGACCTCTCTGAAAGGAATGATTTACAACAAGATTGTGAGTGGTGGCGAAGCAGGCAGTGCGTCTGAAGACAATTTCTTCTGCTGGGCTACACCTGGTATTGCCGTCACGCCCGAAGACTTTGAATTCGTGTCGGAAGGCCTACGAGGCTCTCTTCGCCTTGATAAGATAAAGGCTTCCAACATGAAGGCCATGACCGAAGCCCAAGCAGTATTGCAAGCGGCTGCCGAAAAAGCCGTACAAGAGGCCGAAGAAAATCCTGACGGAAAAGCAGGTGGGATATCGGACGATATCACCGATTCCTTCCTCAACCTCCAACTGTCAGATGAGGACATCCAAACAATGAAAGCCGACAAAACTTTCAAACTCTACCTACAGGCAGAAAGCTTATCCCATCTGGTTGACTTTATCCCCGATGTCTCCGGCTGGAAAGAGTCGGGGGGAACCAAATTATGTATACTCGAAAACGAAGGTAAACTGTCAGATGTATACAAATATACACTGAACATGAGCCAAGTAAAAGCAGACGATATGGACGAGGCCACCAAGAAACAGGTAGAGGAATACCGTGCCGCCCTTGTGGACACAGTTAAGATGCCACCGATGGTATCTGGAATGCCCGAAGAAGAAATAACACAGCCTTCAAGATTAGTTTCGAATTACAACACTATGAGGCAGGCATACGAAGATGCCGCCCTTCAGCTCAAGCTGGAACAAGCCGAAGCTCTCAGTGGCAATGATCCTGCAGCCATGCATCGATGGGCTTTGACAGGTAAGATTCTTAAGAGTAGAGTAGAATCTGCAATGAATGCATGGATAACCACAGGCTATAAAAAACAATATGAATATATTGCCGCCTTTATCGACCAGGTGGAATCTCGTAGCATGGTCATGCAGAAAGAGGAATACCGCCGTCTATTTGATAGTGCGTATATGACAGGTTTAGGTTCTGGTATGGAGTTCCTATACACTACCCTGATACCAAATAATTTCATCAAGGCCGGCAGTTGGACGAAGCTGTCGTTCACACAAAAGGATTACAACTACGAGAACGAAATCACTGGAAAGTCCTGTGGATTAAATGTGGATGCAAGTCTCAAAATAGGCAGGGCAAAAGCAAGTGCCGAATATAATAAAGATACTGTTAATAATACGGAGAAGGTGACAGTTAATATGAAGAACTTCAAAATAGAGTTCGAAATATGTCAGGTAAGTATTGACCGTCCCTGGTTCAAACCCTCATTCCTCAATAGCAAATACTGGCGTTTTACCCCTGGAGGCAAAGATGAGAATGGAAATGAAATAGTAGAGATGCTGTGCGACGGCAGCTCAACACACAAGGGCATGATGCCCGCCTATCCTACCGCCATTCTTTTCATACGGAACCTCTCTATCAAATTCAACTCAGACAAAGAAGCCAGAGACTTCGCCCAGCAACGCGAGGACATCAGCCATGGAGCCAATGCATCTTATAAAGGCATATTGGTGAGAGCCTCAGGTGGCTACAACTACTCGTCGACTGACGGTAGTACTACTAACAATAGCTCCAGTCAGGTAAAGGGTTCGACAATCACTATCGACGGCATGCAGATTATTGGCTACCGCTGCCATGTTCTCGGCAAAGCTCCTAACCCACTGCCTAGCATCACCGAATGGGTATAACCTAATGATTGCTTGATTTAATCGTTGATACGTTGATAAGTTTATGATTTATCGTTGTCCGTTGATAAGTTGATAAGTTTATACGACTCGCACCATATCAACATATCAACACATTAACATTCAAACATTAACACATTCAATAACACCACATAGTATTATGGATGCCAAGATACGAATGGCTATCAGTGCCAGGCTTTACCAGATATTTCAACCCTCCCCGGAAGCTGAGACCTTTCTCAGCTTCCCCAAGGAGGCTCCGTACGTATTCACGCCCAGTCAGCTGAACATGCTTCTCAAAGAGACTTCTGACGAGATGTCCAGTACTATCACCACCATGTCCGAGATATCGCGCATGATGAACCATCCCGTAAGGGGCATACTCTACGACAACTTCAACACCGACGAGGTGCTTTGGGATGTGTATGGCGAAGTGCTGAAAAGCGCGGAGGTGGCTATCACTCGCAACGAGGCCGACGAGGCCGATTTGAAAAAGGCCAACAAGGTGCTGTACTCCTCTATGGAGAACGGTTACCCCGAACCCACCGAACGCTATGCCACCTATCTGCAGCTCCGCGATCAATACTATATTGCCGAACAGACCTTAGAAAGCATCAAGGCTTCGGGCAACGACCAAGCCAGCCTGTTAGCAGCTCAGAAAGAGTTTGAAGACATTAAGAAGCAAATGTCTCTGTACGAACAGGAAAAAGCCATGGAGCTAGTCCGTGAGCGAGTGATGGAAAACAGCCCATCATGCGTGTGGCATGAGTTGAAGTCCAAATACAACCCCGACGTGGACCATGAAATCACGTTGGAGCTAATAGAGTATGCACCCACATACATCTTCCCTGCCGACATCATGAAGCAGGATTGGGACAGAATTACCCTCAGCAAAGAGAATATAGCCACACTAATAGAGAATGCCCCTGACGAGATAAAAAAGTCATTCCCCTTGGCCAACGGTCAAGCGACCGAAGGTGTTTCTTTTGAATACCGTTCGGTAAAACTGGAACGTACTTGGTTCGAGCCGAAACTGTTCAAATCCAGGTATTGGCGATTTCCAGCAGGCTCACAGCAGGCTGCCATTGCCTACGACGGACACAACGGCAGTGCCGGCCGCTTCCCGGCCTATATAGCCGCCCTGGTTCTCGTACGCAACCTCAGGACCGATTCGGGCACACTCATCGAGGACGGACGGGTCATGTCTATGGCATACGTGTGCAAGTGGCTTCCCGCCTGCCCTAATCCCGACCCGTCGGCACATTGGATGAATACCATCAAAACCGCGAGGCTCACGCTCAGCACCGACAGTGGTGGCTTGATGACCGTCAAGTGCGGCAACGAAATAATCGGTTCGGGCGACAGGCAGGTGGGCGACGTGATAACCCTGATGGCACAACCCGATAGCCAGCATGTCCTGTCGCACTGGAAGGTGAACGGCAAGACCCTGCCCGCAGGCAACGGCACTCTTGTACTCTCCATGCCAGAAGAGGGGCTCGACGTAATCCCGATATGGGCAGTGGCGCAAAGCTCAGGCAATATGAAGGTGAGATGCAGCGGCACCACCCTCGTCAGCATCAGTGACGGCCCCAACCTTCTGGACATGAACATGTACAAGGATCTCTTGAACATTGAAACTATAGGCGAGAACGCTTTCTCTAACTACACAAACCTGCGACAGCTGATTATTGGTTCGCATGTTGTCACTATAGCACGAAATGCCTTCTTTGGCTGCAAGGATTTGGAGAACATCACCATCCCGGCTGCCACCCACTCCATAGACCCCAATGCTTTCCGCCGCGACAACCACATGGAATCGCCCATCATCAAGGTGGACGAGGACAATAGTGTCTACACTGCCCTCAACGGTCAGTTGGTGGACAAGCAGCGCACTACCACCATGAACACAGTCCGCTGTAAATGTGGTTCCACATTCTACTACTGCGGCAGTATGCCGTCCGAGTGTCCCAACTGCGGTGCCTCTCTGAGTGAGAGCAATGTAAAAGAAGCCATCATACAGCGTCCTGACGAAGTGGTGCCATTCAAACTGGTGGCCGACGAAGCCTTTGAGAATATCAAAAAATTCCTCAAAAAGAAATCCTTTGCCGACCCCAAGTTTCGCCAAGAGGTGGATGCTGCCGACCTCGGACTTCGCCGCCTGTATATTCCCTACTGGGAATGGACTATCCAAAGCCACGGCACTTACGAGGTGGAAATTGCAAACACGGTCAACACCACTGACAAGGACGGCAAGACCAAGAGCGAGGTGAAAAAAGAGGTGAAGAAGACAGAAGTATCCTGTCCGGAAAATACCTACTTTGTCGCTGCCTCCAAAATCATGCCCGAAAAAAATAACACCTACGTCAAAAGTGGCACGGTAAAACAATCTTTCTCCCCCTCTAAAGATGAAATTTACGAACTCTATACCTGCAACAGCTCCGAAAGCCAGCTGAGCGCACATGCAATGGTATCGCGCGACCTACAGCAGAAGGCTATCAACAACATCTCCGACTCAGGAGTGAAGAAAGTGTTGAAAGAGGATTTAGTGTTCG
>JAEEGF010939046.1_pt1 | contig 13962 bp, 7 predicted proteins | sample 9134171 | NCBI WGS metagenome assembly JAEEGF01 (sample SAMN16246542, study PRJNA631951) | gut metagenome | biome: gut microbiome; feature: rumen; material: AP-attached | host: Bos | place: Iran: Karaj | collected 2018-10
GAAAGGACGGTCCGCCGGTCTTCCGTTTCCCAGATGGTGCTGGTCGCCATGCAGGAAACGCCGGAGGGAGAAACCAAGACATCCCTGAATGGTTCCCAGGTCCTTTGGAATGCCGGAGACCAAATCAAAGTTTTCAACGCCACCAACCCGGAGGGTGTTGTCTTTACCCTCAAGGCGGAAAGTGCCGGACAGTCTGTGGGTGAGTTTACAGGAGATGTCATTTCGGGGGAAGGCCCCTTCTATGCCGTGTATCCCGCCAGTGCGGCCGGAACCCTTTCCGGCACCCGCGTTTCCGTCACGGTTCCCCAGTTGCAGACCTTGACGGCCGGCAGTTTCGGGAGCGGCGCCAACCTGGCCATGACCCAGGTGAACAGCCTTTCGGACGCCCTTCATTTCAAGAATGCTCTGGGCGCCGTCTGTCTCCAACTGAGCAGCAGCATGGATGCTACCCGTATCCGTATCCAAACCAAAGGAACGGAGCCTCTGTGGGGTAACGGTACGGTGGGAATGACGGAGGGTATCCCCGTCCTTTCCCTTGAAGCCGGAACAACGGATCAACAGATTGTGGAAGCCACGGGTGCTGCATCCGGAACGGCTTTCTATCTGATGCTGCCTCCCGGTGCGCTGGCAAGCGGCTTCATGGTCCAGGTTGCTGTTGGTGATAAAGCCATGCTTAAGGAAGCCCCGGCCTCTGAAAGCAACAAGATTTCCCGCTCCGGCATTGTGGCTATGCCGGCATTTGCCTATCAGAACCAACTCCATGCCGCTTTTCTGGACATCAAGCCCCTGCCTTTCGGGTATTATTCCGGGGTAGGAGAAAATTTGAGTTATCAGACCCTGTTTGGTTTTGACAAGGCCACCAGCAGCTATGCCACCAAGGTGGCGCTGGATGCCAGCCGGACTTTCCGGCTTCAGGATTTCTCGGAGAAAAAGATGTATAGCTTCGAGCTTCCTTATACCCTTGAATTAGGCGGCGTTTACCCGGCCACGCTGGAGTCGGTGTTGGTTTCTTCCTATTCTGCCCCTGCCGATGCGGGTAGTTTCCGCCTGGTACAGAAAACCAGCCAAGCCGCCTGGTTTGTCAAAGAGGATTTTTCGTTTGGTTTTATTGTTCCGCTGGAGGACTAAGATATGAAAAGGACTATTAGCATATTGTTCATGATGCTGCTGGGCTGTGCGCTCTATGCCGGCCCTGTAACGCCGGAAAAGGCCCTTCGGGTAGCCCAAAGCGTATTTTTCTCCGCTCCCGGAACCAAGGCCGCGGGAGAATCTGAACTGAAGATTGTCTGGGACGGGGAGTTTGAGCCTGCCACCAAGGGTGCCCTGGACCCTGCATTCTATGTGATTACCCGTCCCGAGGGAGGTTTTGTGATGGTGGCCGGTAGCGACAACGTACAGCCCGTTCTGGCCTTCTCCTTTGAGAATGATTTCGTTGTTGAAGGAATGCCTGAGCATGTTCGTTTTTGGATGGAGCAGTACAAGCGCTATGTCCGCCATGCGGGTGCTCCCACGGTGGATATTCAGAAGCAATGGGCCGTGTTTGAGGAGACAAAGGCCACTGCCGCTCCCATTACCACGGGATTTATTGATCCGTATACTGCGTCTCACACAAACGAGTGGAACCAAACCAATCCGGCCAATTTCTATTGCCCGGATGTGGAGGGTCAAACGCAGACCTCCGTTTGTGGTTGTACGGCACTGGCTGTGGCTGAGGTTATTGCCTGGTTTGGGGGGTTGAAGAAAACCTTGACAAGCTATACAATACCTTCGTATACTTACAAATCTAATACCGAACAATATGACGTTGTCGTAAGCGAGCACGCATTAACCACCTCGTATACAGCAGAAACCTGGTTGGCTATGAAGGGTTTGGATACGGCACAGAAGTTCTATGAAACAGTAGAGGGTTTTTCAAAGTCAAATATGATAGCCTATCTCTTTTACGGAGAAAACAAGAACAGGCCCGGGGAGGAGGTAAAAAACACCCTGACCCCCATCGGACAAAGTATAGCCCATCTTGTATATGACATCGGAACCCTTCTTCAGTCCAGGTACAACGAAGGGCTTTCCAGTGCGGGTCATTATGGAACAGCCGCTTATCCTGATGATATTCAGACCAATGTGGCTCCGGCCTTTAAGTATAATAATACCTCAAGGTACATCTATAAGGATGATTATACAAAAGCTCAATGGAAAAAAATACTGAAAGATGAGATTACGCTTCGTCCTGTGATTTATACCGGTCAAGGAGACAGTGGTGGACACGCATACGTGGCCGACGGGTATGCTACGTATAATGGGGACCTCGTTTTCCATTTTAATATGGGCTGGGGTGGATCATGTAACGGGTATTATACTTTGGAGATTCAGGATGAATTCACACGTGATCATGAAGCCGTTGTTGGTTTTTATCCTTCGGATTCTTATGCTGCTGTGCCATATATAGGTTTTAGACCTTCAGATGGGAGGATATCGGTTATTACCGGATACTACACCCGGACACTTGAATTCCGCATGGAGCATTTCTTCAATTATGGGGCGGTCTCTTTTTATGGCGACATTTATGCGGGGCGTGAAAATTACTCCGGTACTTTACTACAGACAGAATGCATAATGCCCGATCTGGAATTAAATACTCGCGAAGGCTATTCGTCTGTAGTTCGCTCGGCCACTTTTTCGGACGCCGTTTTTGGGGACCGGATTTACTTGTACTACAAGGAGAAGGATAAATCAGATTATCTTCCTTTCGATTGCAACCGTGTTTGTTCAAGGATTACGGCAGTTCCCTTTTTCCCCGCGGCCGCCATTGATAAAAAACCATCCTATGTGCTAGGGGATCTGTTCGTATTCGAGCTCACGAATCACACCTATGATTATTCTTCATCGGCATGGACGGTGACAACCCCCGCGGGAGTTACTAAGAATTACACGATGGAAAGTGATGCTGTCTTGTTATCTGAAGTTGGAGATTACAAAATTACCTGCACCACACCCGGTCAGGAAACGGTTGTAACTTATATAACAGTCACGGCGCCTTAGACGCAAACACAAAAAAACCGGGTCTCGAAAGAGATCCGGTTTTTATTGTAATAAGGTGCGTAAAAGGCTTACTGCTCCTCCTGAAGACGAAGCTGCTGAACATAGATAGCCTTCTGGAGCGCCATGCGCTTCTTCACGGAAGGCTTCTCGAAGTTTTTGCGGGCGCGCATCTCGCGGACAGCGCCGGTCTTTTCGAACTTACGCTTGAACTTTTTCAGGGCTCTCTCGATGTTTTCGCCTTCTTTGATGGGAACGATGATCATGCTTTTACACCTCCTTTTTTTTTCAATTGGGCTGCAAAGTTAGAAAAATTTTGACAACGGACAAAATTATTTATTATATTTGTGGTAACACAATTGTTATAGCCCTGAATACTAAACTAAAAGCCATATGAAAAAGCCTGCCAAAAACACCTATCCCTGGACCTTCGCCCCGGTTGGAGGAACGGTCCGCGTCAAGATTCAGAGCGGAGAAGACATCCGTCATCTGGGAGAGTTGGACCGCAAGATGTGGACGGTCCTGAGCTGTCCCGTCAAGAACCTGGAATTTGACCCTGCCTGTCTGGGATACATCGATGTAGACGCAGATGGCAAGATTCGCGTAGACGAGGTAATCGCCACCGCCAAGTGGATCACCAGCATCCTCAAGGACCCTGACATCCTCCTCAAGGAAAGCGATACCCTTCAGCTGGATGACTTCAATGCAGAGGATCCCGTAGGGGCCCGCCTGCAGTCTTCGGCCCGTCAAATCCTGAACAACCTGGGCATCAAGAAGGACTCCATCTCCCTGGAAGATACGTCCGACAACGTACGCATCTTTGCCGGTACGCAGTTCAACGGAGATGGCATCATTACCCCCGCCAGCGCTTCCGATGAAGCCACTTCCAAACTCATCGAGACCATTGCCGGCATTGCCTCGGCCGTGGACCGCAGCGGCGTTCCCGGCATTACCGCAGAGCATATCGACGCCTTCTACGCCGCCTGCGCAGACTATGCCCAGTGGCAGAAAGATGCCACCAAGGAGGTCTTCGCCTTCGGAGACAAGACCGCAGACGCCTACGCCGCCGTCAAGGCCCTGGAAGACAAGATGGCAGACTATTTCATGCGCTGCAAGCTCATCGGCTTCGATGCCGCCACCGCTGCGGCCGTAGATGTGAACGTGGACAAGATTGCCGCCATCGAGGGCTCCCTGGCCTCCGCCTCCGAGGAGATTGCCCTGCAGCCGCTGGCCAAGCCCACCGCAGACTGCGTGCTGGACATCAAGGCCGTGAACCCCGCCTGGAAGGCCGCCGTGGATGCCCTGGTGGAACTCACCGGCTGGAAGAAAGACCAGATTACCGAGGCAGACTGGGCCTCCCTGTGCTCCCAGTTTGCGCCCTACACCGCCTGGCTGGCAGAGAAGAAGGGCGCAGAGGTAGAAGCCCTGGGCCTGGATGCCGTGAAGGCCATCCTCAAGGAAGACAGGAAAGCCGCCCTGCTGGAACTCATCGAAAAGGACAAGGCCGAAGAAGCCAACGCCCTTTCCATCGAAGAAGTGGACAAGGTCCTGCGCCTGGAGAAGTACTTCTACCGCTTCCTCAACAACTATGTGGTCCTGTCCGATTTCTATGCCAAGGACAAGAAGGCTATGTTCCAGGCCGGCCGCCTGTTCATAGACCAGCGCAGCACGGACCTCTGTATCAAGGTAGACGGTCCTTCCCCGGAAATCTCCTCGCTCAGCGGTATGTACATCCTGTACTGCACCTGCACCAGCGAGAAACTGGGCAAGAGCTTCCACATTGCCGCCGTGCTGACTGACGGTGACGTGGACGGCCTCCGCGAAGGCAAGAACGCCGTGTTCTACGACCGCGAGGGCAACGATTACACCGCCAAGGTCATCGCCATTGTGGACAACCCCATCTCCGTGCGCCAGGCCTTCTGGTCGCCCTACAAGAAGGTGGCCCGCATGATCAGCGACAAGATAGACAAGAGCGCGGCGGAGAAGAACGAAAAGTCCCTCTCCGACCTCACCGCCAAGGCCGATACGGTAACCTCCACCAAACTGGAAGGAGACGGAAAGGAAGCCGCCAAGGCAGCCACCTCCAGCTTTGACATTGCCAAGTTCGCCGGTATCTTTGCCGCCATCGGCATGGCCATCGGCTTCATCGGGGAGTTCCTGGTAGCCGTCATTTCCGGCGCCGCTGCCCTCAAGTTCTGGCAGCTGATTCTGGTGATTGTCGGCATCCTGCTGCTCATTTCCGGCCCGTCTATGTTCATTGCCTGGAGAAAACTCCGCAAGCGTGACCTGGGCCCTGTGCTCAACGCCAATGGCTGGGCCATCAACGCCAAGTCCCTGGTGAATGTGAGATTCGGAAAGACGCTCACCTCGCTGGCCAAATTCCCCAAGCTCACCGCCGTGGATCCCGCCGCCCGCAAGCAGCGCTTCTGGAGATGGTTCTGTGGCATTGTGATCTGCCTGGTGGTAGCCGGTTGCGTATACTGGTGCCTGTCCAGCGGCAAGTGCTTCAAGAAGGCTGAAGCCCAGCCGGAAGCTCCGCAGGAGCAGGTGGAGGAAGCCCCCGCTGCAGCAGAGCCCGTTGTTGAGACCCCTGAAACCGTAGAAGAATGATTGATACCGCTTTCCCTTATTCGCAGTACGTCACCGGCAAGAACTTCGTAGGAAGAAGGGCCGATGTCACCCTGATGGGGAACCTCCTGGGACAGGGGGAAAACGTGCTGCTGGCAGAACCGCCCAAGACCGGCAAGACTTCGCTGGTGCAGCAGGCGCTGTTCTCGATGAGAATGTCGGGCAAGGTGTTCACCGTAGGCCAGTTTTCGGCCCTGAACATCCGTACGCCCGAAGCCTTTCTCCTCCGCCTGGGCAATACCGTGCTCCGGATGGTGGCTTCTTCTCCCACGGAGTATGCCGCCCTTGTGGAAAAGTTCCTGGGGGGCAGTCACTTTGTCTTTGACCCCAGCGCCTATACGGACGAGGACAAGATCCTCTCCCTGAACTGGGACCTGGACGAGTCCGACGTGCGGGCCATGATCCGCTTCCCCTACATCCTGGCACAGGATAAGGGCGTGCGCCTCATCCTCATAGTGGACGAGTTCCAGAGCCTGCTCAACCTGGAGAATCCCGATGTAATCCTGCGTCCTATGGATGCCTGTATGCGGGAACTGCAGGACAACAAGCTCTTCTCCTGGGTCATCTGCGGCTCCGGCGTCAATGCGATGAAAGGCATCTTCCAGAGCAGTATGCTCTTCCACCGGCTGCTGGAGAGGGTCCGCCTCTCGCCGGTAGACGAGCGGGAAATGGCCGACCACGTGCACAAGGGCTTCCTGTCTGCCGGTAAGGTGGTGGAAAAGGAACTCCTGCAGGGTGCCTGCCGCCTGTTCCGGGGCCATCTTTGGTACATCAACCATTTTGTGGCCATCTGCGATGCGATGAGCAAGGGTTATATCGTAGAGCAGGCGCTGGTGGAGGCCCTGGGTACGCTGGTCTGTATCCACGAACCCCGTTTCAACGCCATTATGGAAGACCTCACCACCCATCAGGTGAACTTCCTGCGCGCTACGGTGGACGGCGTGGTCCGCTTCAGCGCGGCCGATGTCATCCGAAAGTACGGACTCAATTCTTCGGCCAATGTGAAGCGCGTCAAGGACGCCCTGATGAAGAAGGAAGTCCTCCAGTTTGACGAGAACGACAACCCCCAGATCATAGATCCGCTCTTCGAGTACTGGATCAAGAAGTATTTCTTTGAAATCAAGGAAGTATGAAAAAGCATATAGTAGTATTGACCGGAGCCGGCGTTTCGGCCGAGAGCGGCTTTGCCACTTTCCGCGATACGGGAGGCCTGTGGGAGCAGTACGACGTAAACGACGTGGCTTCCATCGAGGGCTGGTACCGCAACCGCCAGTTGGTGCTGGATTTCTACAACCAGCGCCGGGCCCAGCTCAAGGAAGCCAAGCCAAACGCCGCCCACGAGGCCATTGCCGGCCTGGAAAAAGACTATAATGTAGATGTGATTACCCAGAACGTGGACAACCTGCACGAGCGGGCCGGTTCCACCCGGGTTCTGCACCTGCACGGAGAACTTACCAAGGTCCGTCCCGAGAACGGCATCTACGACCGCACCGCCTCCGAGGCGGAGGTCATTGACGTAGGCTATCGGCCTGTAGTATTGGGGGACCTGGCCCCTAACGGCAGTCAGCTGCGTCCGCACATTGTCTTTTTCGGAGAAGCCGTGCCCAATATAGAAAAAGCCATCAACCTGGTAGAAAAGGCCGATGTGCTGCTCATCGTGGGCTCCTCGCTGCAGGTCTATCCGGCCGCCGGCCTCTATCGCTACGCTCCCAACGGATGCCCCATCTATGTGATAGATCCCAAGTCGGTTCCCCTTGCAGACCCTCGCGTCACCTTCATCCAGGAGGTGGCCACCAAGGGTATGCAGGAGTTCATAAAAAAACTCTCGGAATAGTTCCGAGAGTTTTTTTTAGAATCTGCCGCGAAAGCCGCCGCCCATCGGGGGACGGAAACCGCCGGGACCACCCATACCGGGACCCATCCGGCGTCCTCCGCGCTGGCCGCCGAAGTTACCGAAGCGCCAGGTGAAGGAAAGCATCAGGTATCGGCCCAGGGTATTGTTGCGGGTCTCCTGATAGTAGTTGTCGGTAATGGATACCTGCAGGTTCCGGGCCTGGTCCAGGATGTCGTAGGCGTTGAGCGAAAGGGTAGCCTGGCGCTGGAACAGAGGGATGGCCAGTTTGGCATTCCATACCAACTGAGGCTCCTGGGCGGTGGTGTAACCGTTGTACCAGCGGTAGTTGGCGTCGGTGCTGATTTCCACGCCGCTTTCACCGATGGTCCACTTGATGGAGCCGCGCACGGAGTTGTTCCAGGTGGCGGCCACCTGCTCCTGCACGGTGTACCAAGGCTTGCTCATCCGGGTCATGATGTTGCCCTGGATTTCCAGATAGTCGGAACGGTAAGTAAGGCCGAAGCGTTCCATCACGCTCAGGTTGCGGGTGCTGTTGTCAATGAAGTTGTCTTCCCAGAGCTTGCCGTCTCCCTCAAAGTAGTCCTTGTGGAATTTCTCGTAGTCGAAGCTCTCGTCGGAGAGATAGGGACTCATATCCAGACCGGTCTTGCCCACGAAACTGCCGCTCTTGGAGTAGTTCACGTTGGCCATATTGGAGATGGAGAAGTTGGACTTGGCAATGGGGGCGTTCAGGGAAATGCGGGCGCCGGCATTGTAAGTGTTGTGACCGTTTACCGGGAAGGAATACTGACGGCCGTTGTTGTCGTACCAGTTGGCGTTGGTGATGGGGTTCTGGGTAAGGCCGCCCCGCAGGTTCACGCGCAGGGTGAAGAAGGTCTCCTTGTTGGAAATCTCCCACTCGTTGCGGAAGTTATGGCTGAAGTAAGGCGTCAGGTAAGGGTTACCCAGGCGCAGGCTCAGCGGGTTGGAGTTGTCCATCACCGGGTTCAACTGGCTGGTGGAAGGCTGGGCGCTGCGGCCGTTGTAGAAGAAACGGACGTTGGAGTTGTCGTTGAAATCGTAGAACAGCATCGCGCGGGGCGAGAAGTTCCAGCGATGGTCCTTGTACTCTTTACCGTTGGTATAGTTATAAGTATTGGTAGGAAGGGCCGATGCACCCAGTTGGGCGCGGATGGATTCTTCCTGATACATCACGGCCAGGCCGATGTTCTGGTTCAGGTTGCGGTTGATTACGTTGTTGGAGTTGGTCTCGTCCTTGGTTTCCCCGCTGGGGTTGTAGGGAAGGGCGTCCATCCCCATCACAAAGTCGATTCCGCTCCAGTCGAAGGCGCCGCTGTTGTACACAATCTTCTCGGTCTCGGACTGGGAGTAGTTCACGTTGTAGCTGCCTTCCAGGTAGAAGTTGCCGCCCAGGGGCTCGGTGTATACCAGACGGGCGCCCACGTTGCGCTGCTTGCTGCTCTGGTCCACGCGCTGGTTGATGATGCGGGCGGTGGTGGGGATTCCCGTTTCGTCGTAATCCGAGTTGGTGAAGGACTGGTTGTAGCCGTCCATCTTGTTGTTGGACAGGCGCCAGGTGGCATTCACGGAGATGGTCCGGCCCGGGATGCCCAGACGCTGGCGCAGCAGCATGAAGCCGTTGGTGCTCCAGTTGTTGTTGTGGCCGTCATTGTTGGTGAAACCGTCGTTGGTGGGGGAGAGATTGCCGTCCTTGTCGCGGGTGTCCGTGTCAAAGATGCTCTGCTGCGTGTAAAATCCCCGGCCAAAGTTGAACTGAGGCTGGAAGAGGATGGAGGTCTTGTCGGAGAACTTGTGCTCCAGGCGCATGCCAAAGCGGTGGCCGTCCGTGAAACGGTGGTTGCTGCTTTCCGTATTGGAGATGAGGGTGGAACCGTCCTCGCGGTAGGTTTCCTTGTAACTGGTCTGCAGGGCGTCGCGGATGGAACCGTTGTACAGGTAGTTGCCTCCCAGCTGCATCTTGTCGTCAAAGAGGTCGAAGTTGGCGTTGATACCGCCCATCCAGGTGGTGTTGATGCCGTTTCCGTTGCCAAAGCCGCCACCGCCGCCCATCATATTACCCATCATATTGCCGGACAGGTCGTTGAAGCCGCGGTTGTTGGTGTTGTTGGCGTTGGCGATGATGCTGATCTGGTTGCCTTCGGCGAAGCGGCCGCCCATAAAGGAACCCTGCCAGCGCCAGTCGTTCATGGCGCCAACCTTGCCCTTGGTGGGGAGGTCGTGACCGCCGCCGGCCATCAGGTTGCCAAACAGGCCGTTCATCATGCCCTTCTGGACACTGAGGTCGATGACGGTCTCGTCTTCACCGTCGTCGATGCCGGTGAATTCGGCCTGCTCGCTCTTCTTCTTGACCACCTTCACCTTCTCGATGAGCTTGGCGGGGATGTTCTTGGAGGCCAGTTCAGGGTCGTCCAGGAAGAAGGTCTTGCCATCGATGGTAATCTTGGTGATGGTTTCCCCGTTGGCGGTGATGGATCCGTCCTCGTTCACTTCCACGCCGGGGAGTTTCTTGAGGAGGTCTTCCAGCATATTGTCGTCCGAGATCTTGAAGGAGGAGGCGTTGTACTCTACCGTATCTTTCTTGATGATGATGGGATTGCCCACTGCGCTTACGGATGCGGCATCCAGGACTTCCTGGTCCAGTTCCAGCTTGATGATGCCCAGGTTGGCATCGGCCCTCAGGTCCAGCTTCTGCTCGTGCGGGAGGTAACCCATCAGTTCGGCCTTGAGGGTGTACTGTCCGGCGTGCACTTTTTCCAGGGTGGCTTTACCGTCGCTGCCGGACAGGGTATATTTGGCCTGTCCTTTTTCCGGGGTCAGCGAAACGGTGGCGAAGCCCACGGCTTCACCGGTGCTGGCATCCTGTAATTCGAGTGTGATCTTGTAATTCTGGGCGCTAAGGGTAAACGCCATCAGAAGGCCGGCTACGGCCATTAGCATTTTTCTAACCATATAGTTTCTCAACTAACTATGCCTCAATGGAAAGGCTCATTCGCTTTAAAGTCCGCAAAGATACAACTTTGCGGGGACATACGCAAGCGGCCGAACCTCCGGAGGAGGCTCGACCGTATGGATTTTTTCAATTAGGGACGGCCGCCGCGGAAGCCACCGCCGAAACCGCCGCCAAAGCCGCCGCCCATAGGCGGACCGCCGGCGCCGGGACGGAAATTGCCCCGGCGGTTCCGGCCACCGCCGAAGGTGCCGAACCGCCAGGTGAAGGTGAGCATGATATACCGTCCGATGGTATTGTTGTGGGTCTCCTGGTAGTAGTTGTCCGTGATGGCTATGTTCTGCGCACGGGACTGGCCCAGGATGTCGTTGGCCCGCAGGGCGATGGTAGCCTGCCTTTTCAGGATCTGCTTGGAGATGGAGGCGTTCCAGACAAACTCGGAGGGCTGGTCGGTGGTGTAACCGTTGTACCATCTGTAGTTGGCGTCGGTTCTGATTTCCCATCCGCTGGTGCCCACGGTCCAGGTGAACTGGCCGCTCACGGCGTTGTTCCAGGTGGCGCTGACGGCCTGCTGTACGGTATACCAGGGCTTGCGGAAAGTGGTACGGGCGCCCACGATGATTTCCACATTGTCCGAGCGGTAAGTGGCCCGGAAGTTCTCGGTGAGGTTGAGGTTGCGGGTCTCGTTGGCCAGGAAGTCCTTGGTCCACTGGTCCGTATTGTCTTCAAAATAATATTCGTGGAACTTCTCGTAGTCAAAGTTGCCGTCTTCCTTGAAGAAACCCTTCATGTCCAGGGAGGTGGCTCCGATGAAGCTGCTGCTCATGCTGTAACTGACATTGAGGGTGTTGGAAATGGAGAAGTTGGACTTGGCGATGGGGGCGTTCACCATGATGGAGGCGTTGGTGTTGTACGTGTTCTTTCCGTTCACCGGGAAGGAGTACTGACGGTGGCCTTCGTCATACCAGTTGGCGTTGGTGATGGGGTTCTGGTTCATACCGCCGCTCAGGTTGAGGCGGGCGGTGAAGAACGTGGCCCGGTTGGAGAATTCCAGTTCCGTACGCAGGTTGTGGGTGAAGTACGGAGTCAGGTAAGGGTTACCCAGGCTCATGGACATAGGGTTGGAGTTGTCCATTACCGGGTTGAGCTGGCTGGTGGAAGGCTGTCCGCTGCGGCCGTTGTAGAACAGACGGATGTTGGAATTGTCGTTGAAGTCGTAGAACAGCATGGCCCGGGGAGCGAAGTTCCAGATGGTGCCGGGATCGTATTCCTTGCCGTTGGTGAGGTTGTACTGGTTGGTGGGGATGGCCGATGCACCCAGCTGGGCCCGCAGGCCGTTGTCCTGGTACATAAAGGCTACGCCGATATTCTGGTTGAGGTTGCGGTTGATGACGTTGTTGCTGTAGGTGGCGTCATACGACTCGCCCTCCGTCTTGAAATTCATAAAGATATTGTCCATCAGGAAGGGCTGGGTAGCATAGTAATCGTACGGCTCGCCGCTGTTGTAGACCAGTTTCTCCGTGGTGTTGTGGGACCAGTTGATCTGGTAGCTGCCTTCCAGGTAGAAGTTGTTGCCCAGGGGCTCGGTGTAGACCAGGCGGGCGCCCAGACTGCGCTGCTTGGTGGTCTGGTCGATGCGCTGGTTGATTACCGAGCTGGTCATCAGACCGCCGATGTAGGTATTGGTGAGGGACTGGTTGTAGCCGTCCATCCGGTTGTTGGAGATGTTCCAGTCCACGTTGAGGGACAGGGTACGGCCCGGCATACCCAGACGCTGGCGGAACAGGGCGCGGCCATTGGCTTGCAGGTTCTTGTTCTTGCCGCTGTTGTTGGTGTAACCGTTGTTGGTGAGGTTCTCATCCAGCATTTGGCCCGTCCAGTTCTGGAAGACGGACTGCTGCAGGTAGTTGCCGCCGCCGAAGCTGAACTGGGGCTGGATCATAAGGGAGGTGTTCTCCGAGAACTTGTGGTCGATGCGGAGGCCCACCCGGTGTCCGTACGTGCTCTGCAGATTGCTGGAGTGGGTATCGGAAATGAGGCTGGAGCCGTCGGCCTGGAAGGTCTCCTTGTAGGAATCCTGCAGGGAGTTGGTGTTGGAGCCGTTGTAGGTATAGTTGGAGGCGAACTCCATCTTCTTGTCCAGCAGGTCCAGGGAGGCGTTCACACCGCCCATCCAGGAGGTGGTGATGCCGGCGCCGCCGCCGAAGCCGCCAACGCCGCTGCCACCGAAGCCGCCCCGGCCCATCATCCCGCCCATCATAGCGCCCATCATATTGCCGGAGAAATTACTGAAGCCCATGCCGCCGGCTCCGTTGTTGCCGTTGGCAATCACGCTGATCTGGGAGTCGCTGGCAAATCGGCCCACCATGCCGTTTCCGGTAAAGCGCCAGTCGTTCAGGGAATTGTTGGCCGAAGGGACATCGTGTCCGGCGCCGGCGGTGAGGTTGCCGAATACGCCGTTCATCATACTCTTCTGCACGGTGAGGTCGATGATGGTTTCGTCGTTGCCGTCGTCAATGCCGGTGAATTCGGCCTGCTCGCTCTTCTTCTTGATCACCTTGACCTTCTCCACCAGTTTGGCGGGGAGGTTGCTGGAGGCCAGCTGAGGGTCGTCCAGGAAGAAGGTCTTGCCGTCGATGGTGATTTTCTTGATGGTTTCACCGTTGGAGGTGATGCTGCCATCTTCGGCCACCTCGATGCCCGGGAGCTTCTTCAGGAGGTCTACGAGCATATTGTCGTCCGAGATCTTGAAGGAGGAGGCGTTGTACTCCACCGTATCTTTCTTGATGATGATGGGGTTGCCCACGGCGCTCACGGAAGCGGCGTCCAGGACTTCCTGGTCCTGTTCCATCTTGATGACGCCCAGATTGGCATCGGCCTTCAATTCCAGGACCTTCTCGTAGGGCTTGTAACCCAGGAGTTCGGCCTTGAGGGTGTAGACGCCGGCGCGTACTTTTTCGATGGTGGCCTTGCCGTCGCTTCCGGACAGGGTGTACTTGGCCTGTCCCTTGGCGGGGGTCGCGGAGACCGTGGCAAAACCTACGGCTTCACCGGTGGTTGCATCCTGCAACTGAAGGGTAATCTTGTGATTCTGAGCGCTCAACGAGAGAGCCGTGAAGAGGCCTGCCAGGGCCAGCAGCAATTTCTTAACCATAAACTTTTTCTCACAAACACTCTCTTAGACACACGTGCCTGGAAAAAGTTTAAAAAAAATTTAAAAAATTCTGTCCGGGTGGTCTTTTATGAACTGCTCCCAGCCGCCCTTGCCTTTAGCGGCCTTGAGAGGGGAGGAGGTTTCGTAGAAATGGCAGAGGGCTATGGCCAGGGCGTCGGTGGCGTCCAGGTGGCGGCTTTCCAGCTTGACCTGCAGGGTTTTCTCCAACATCATCTGCACCTGTTCCTTGGAGGCGGCGCCGTTGCCCACAATGGCCTCCTTGGCCTTGCGGGGGGCGTATTCCGTCACGGACTCCACCCC
>JAEEGF010649792.1_pt1 | contig 13960 bp, 6 predicted proteins | sample 9134171 | NCBI WGS metagenome assembly JAEEGF01 (sample SAMN16246542, study PRJNA631951) | gut metagenome | biome: gut microbiome; feature: rumen; material: AP-attached | host: Bos | place: Iran: Karaj | collected 2018-10
TGGGCACAGCCTCACGGCATTGGTGGCTATCTGCCCGTGTCAAAGGTGTATAGCATGGAGCCCGTGCCAGCTGAACTCAGCAAGGAGGAAGGCACGTTTATCATGGGTGCTCAGGTGAATTTGTGGACGGAGTATGTCGGATTCCCCGATCATGCTATGTACATGTTGCTGCCTCGCTTGGACGCTATCAGCGAGGTGCAATGGATGCAGCCTGAGCAGAAGGACTTGGAGGCCTTCAAGGTTCGTCTCGCACGCATGGATAAATTGTACTATAAGCTCAACTATAAGTATTGTCACAAGATAGAATAGGGGATGTTAAATGTTTAAAGTTTAAGGTTTAACGTTTAATGGCTAATTGCGGGCTTTGTTTGCCTGAACACTTACGAAGAACTGAGAATGAATGATAATCTATCATCTGTTGTAAATACTCCCCTTCCTCGGGAGGGGCAAAGGGGTGGGGTCGTTTTAGACGCTTTAGTTATTGGATACCCAGGTCACATGGTGGCAGGGCCTATGACTGCTTGCCTGCACGCAGGTGAACTCTGTTGCTTGCTCGGAGCCAACGGAGCAGGTAAAAGTACGTTGCTGAGAACTCTGGCTGCCTTCCAACCTGCCCTGAGTGGTGAGATGTGGATAGGCGAACGCAAACTCACGGAGATTCCTCCCCGCCAGCTTAGCACCATGATTGGTATCGTGCTGACGGAACGAATCCGTACTGGAGGCATCACGGTCAGAGATATGGTGGCAATGGGACGCAGTCCTTACACCAACTTCTGGGGACGACTGAAGGAGGAGGACAATCGTGAGGTCGACGAAGCTATGCAGCAAGTAGGCATAACACAATTTGCCGATCGCCAGATATCGACCTTAAGCGATGGTGAGCGGCAGAAGGTGATGATCGCCAAGGCTTTGGCTCAAGGAACGCCTATCATACTTCTTGACGAACCCACAGCCTTTCTTGACTTCCCGAGCAAAGTGGAAATAATGCTCCTGCTCAGTCGGTTGGCTCACGAGATGGGGAAGACCATCTTCCTTTCCACCCACGACCTCGACTTAGCGTTGCAGACGTCCGACTGCCTGTGGCTGATGGGTCGGAACTTGCCATTGGCAGTAGGCACACCTCGCGAACTTGCTTCCGAACTTCCTCGTTATTTTCCCAGTCGTCATCTCTCTTTCGACTCTTCTGTCCTTCGTTTTAATATCAAGTTATAGAGCTAAAATATAAATCGTCAGATTGTAAATCGTCAAATTGTAAATTATTATGTATGACTATCTCATAGTAGGTTCAGGTCTGATGGGCGCAACCTTTGCCCATCTGGCAACGAAAGCAGGTAAGAAATGTCTCGTAGCAGAGCGCCGTAGCCATACGGGCGGAAACGTTCATTGCGAGGAGATAGAAGGCATTAACGTGCATCAGTATGGTGCCCACATCTTGCACACAGGCAACAAGGAGGTTTGGGACTTTGTCAATCGCATTGCGCCCTGCAACCGCTACACCAATTGCCCTGTGGCGAATTATGAAGGAAAGCTTTACAACCTGCCCTTCAATATGAACACCTTCTACCAGATGTGGGGAGGAACGACTCCCGCCCAAGCCCAAGCCAAGATAGAGGAACAGAGGGCTGAGGCTTTGAGCAAACTCAATGGACGAGAACCCCAGAATCTGGAGGAACAGGCGCTGACGTTGGTGGGTCGCGACATCTATGAACGACTCATTAAGGGCTATACTGAGAAACAATGGGGTAGGGCGTGCACGGAGTTGCCTGCTTTCATCATCAAGCGTTTGCCCGTGCGTCTGGTCTTCGACAATAACTATTTCAACGACCCCTATCAGGGTATTCCCATTGGTGGATACAACCGCCTCATCGACGGATTGCTTGAGGGCATTGAGGTGCGAACCAATGTCGACTTCCTCGCTCATCGCGACGAACTAGCTTCTTTGGCTCCGCGCATCATGTATACAGGTCCCATCGATGCCTACTTCCAATATCGTTTGGGCCATCTCGCCTATCGTACCGTCCGCTTTGAGACAGAGGTCCTCGATATGGCAAACTATCAGGGCAATGCCGTCGTGAACTATACAGAGCGCCAGATTCCTTGGACACGCATCATCGAACACAAGCACTTCGAGATGTTCGGTCCTCAGGTTGAGGCTAATCCCAAAACTGTCATCAGTAGGGAGTTTAGCACGGAATGGACACCGGGAATGGAGCCTTATTACCCCGTGAATGATGAAACGAACAGCCGTCTGCTGGCGCAATATCAGCAGTTGGCGCAAGCCGAACCCAATGTCATCTTTGCCGGTCGACTGGCCGAATACCGATATTACGATATGGCTCCCACCATCGAACGTGCCATGCAGTTGTGGGCGGCAGAAAGTAAATGAAATACAAATCCATGAAAAACAGAATCTTTTTCTTCTTGGGCCTCTTGCTTGCCTCCCTTGGAATAATGGCCCAAACCGATGTTACCAACCAATACCTGACGAATGCAGGGTTTAGCACAGGGTGGACAACTTCCGACATAGGAGCTGGTACCATTAGTAATGTTGAAGGTTGGTCGGGTTCCTCATCAGGCGAAACCTGGTACTATGGTGGCGCCATAAGCTATGCAAGTGGAGTAAAAGTTAATAGTGCAACCGTTAATTCCAATCCGGATGAGACTACCTCTGGCGGTGCTCTTGGATTGTCTGTAGGTTGGGGGTGCACAATTCGATACACGCAAGGGGTGACACTCGCTCCTGGTCGCTATCGCATTTCCTATAAGGCATATAACGCCAATGCTGAAGCGACTCAGGTATTCAACAACATTGGTTTTGTCGAAGAAGGAGGAACCACTCACTATGGTGTAATTAACAATTTCATCCCCAACACGTGGATGGAGGAGTCCATTACTGTGGAACTGATGGAAAAGACTTCGGGCAACATCTCTGTGGGTATTGGCGCAGTCAGTGGAGGCTCTGGGACTAATGCAAAGTTGTTTGTCGATTATGTGAAGATAGAGGCATACAATGCTGCAGAGGCGATGATGCCTGGCACAAATGTGACTCCAGGTTCATGGACAGGTAGCACGGGAACATATCAAAACACATATCCCGAACACTACGAGGGCAACCACTACACAGGTGATGCCATGACGAGCACCACTGCGGTAGAAAATGGAACTTATTCGGCCGATGTGTATTTCCATTCACACATGGCATGGATTTCAAAGGTGGCCAATGATGGCGACCTAAATGCCTACATTACAGCCAACGATGTCACAAGGCAAGTAGGAATCGTGAACAACACGGGCTTTGCACCCTACGAACCTACACTTTATCACCTCGATGATATCAAGGTTACGGATGGCAATCTCGTTATCAAAGTTGGAAATAGTGCCGAGGGGGGCAACTGGCTGACTGTGAAGACGGAGAAAATAACTCAGATGACTGTGCCCTATGTCAGTTATGGAGCGTTCCCTTTGTCAGAAACTGCCGTTATAGCCAACTATTGGTATCAAGTTGATGTACCCCTGGCTGGAACATATAATCTGACGGTAGATGGTTCGACTACGATTTCATACACCCAGGATGCTGCTGCATTGACAACGTCCACTTTCGCTACTACCACTGGCGGGAACCTTGCCTTGACAGCGGGAAAACTCTATCTGAAGTCAAGTGCGTCCACGACCATTGCCTTGGAAGCAGCGTCATATGGATACAACATTGGCGATGCAATCCTTGATAAGGTCTTTATCCAGCCGGGTCAGACGGTAACCGTCACGTTCCCTGATGCCAACAGCAATGATCCAAGTGCAAGCCTGACACAGGACTATAGCGGTGTGACTCTGGGCGGTTCGAAGATATCAGTAACAACGGATTCAAAAGGCTTTACGTTTACCGTACCTGCCTTAGAAGCCAGTGGCACTTATACATTAAGTATACCCGCAGGTGCTATTGCCTATGCCGGTAAGGTTAGCAATGTTGCTCAATCATTTACGCTGAAGACGCCTGCCGTGTACGATGGAACATTTTTCCTAAAGAATGAGGCTGAACAATATTTGAGTCGTGGCGCAGATTGGGGAACACGTGCTATTGTGGACGATTGGGGTTTGCCAATCGTTGTGGCTACAGACAACGAAGGCAATAGCACACTGAAGTTTGCAGACACGGGCATATACCTATATAATAGTGGTTGGGATGCTTGGTGTGATAGTAGTGATCCTACGAATAATAATGCGAAGTGGACATTCACACTTGCTGACGGCCAGTATCGTTTGAGCAGTTTGGAGCAGCCAGGTAAGTTTGTCAAAAAGGATTCCGGTAGTGAGAAGATATGGACCGATGGTGATGCTTCCGTTGCTACTAACTGGACATTGGAACTCCCCAGCGAGCATCCAGCTAAAATGGTTGCCCTTCGGACGGCAATGACAGTATTGGGCAGTCAGGTTGACGGACTAGCGAGCAAGACCTATCTGACAAATAATTCAACGAGTGTAACTGAACAGTATCAGCGCGTAATCAGTGAGAACCCTGCTCCTGCTGCCTTCAGTGAGAGCATCAAGGTCTATCCTGGCATCTACAAGTTCTCTATTGCAACGTTCCATCGTATGGGCCAGAATGATGTTACTTTCTCCCTCCACACTGATGGTGCCGATTGTCCACCTATGTATGCTTTCTTTGGTGATGCCAAGGTGCAATTGAAGAGTGTATTTGATGAATCACGTTCTTTGGCCTATACCAACGATTGGCAGAACTATGAGAACGGAAGTAATTACCCCAATGGTGTCGATGCTGCCCTTATCGCTTTTCAGGAAGGCAAATATCAAAATACCATTTGGGTTCGTGTTAATGAAGAGACCACCATTGACTATGGCATTCAGTACCAAGGTAAATCTACGGCAGATGGTCGATGGACCATATGGGCACCTGATGGCATAGAGGTTACGCGATATTATGACCCTAAGACCGATGGATTGGACGAGGAGGATCAACTCATAGAATCCCTTCGCTACACCATTGGCGATGTGAATGAAGATGATGATGTTACCATTGCCGACGTGACCTCTCTTGTCAATATAATCCTTGGTAAGCAGTCGGATTATCGCATGGAGATATCCGATGTCAATGAGGATGGTGGTGTTACGATTGCCGATGTGACTTCTCTCGTGAACATCATCTTGGGTAAGCAAGAGGCAAAGGTGGTGGATAACACATGGACGTATGCCAACATTAATGCCACTATTTATGCCGAGCAGTCGGCAACAGAGAATGCCAATGGTGCGGGTTATGCCATGAATTCGGCAGTATGTACACTGACAGACGAGGATGTGAGAGACAAGTATACGGATATAAAAGAATACCTTACCACGCTCAATATTACCACCTCTCTTTCTAATGTGGAGAGCGTAAGTGTCTATGCTAAGGGCAAGGAGAACATCGCTGGTCTGATGGATTACAACACGATTGCGAAGAATGCCACTTATTCAGATGGCAACACGCCTTCGGCATATGTCAACAACGATCGCGATGACGTGAATGGTAAGAACATGCAAAGCGATGTAATAACTGTTACAGGCAAAAATGCTGGCACTTATGTGGCTTATCTCTTGCCCGTAAGCCTGAGCAACGGTGTGACAATAACTGTACGTGATAGTAATGGAAAGTTCTACAGTCAGGACTTCAACGTCACAGAGGGTGTTGTAAACAACCTGACATTCACTGAAACTACTGCCACTAACAATTGGATGGCTACTATCCCTGGCAATGTCAACTTCAGCATGCTGAGTACGCCTGGAGCCCACAATGCGGCAACGAGTAGCGTTAGCAGTACTTATGCTGACCAAGCGAAATGCCAGAGCGAAAGCATTGCCGAACTTTTGGCCAATGGCGTTCGCGCTTTTGACCTTCGTCCGCAATACAAATCGAGCAGTACGATAACAGCCGACAATCTCACTATCTATCATGGTTCGGTAAGTACTGGGGTTAAGTATAAGGACGCTATTGCTACCATCACCTCGTTCCTTGATGAGCATCGTTCTGAAGCCATCTCCATTATCATGACAAAGGAAGAAGGAAGCGGAACAGACCAGACTCAGACATTGGTTTCGGTCGTTACGGAGATTCACAATAGCTATAGTAGTTATTTCAAGGTACTTGACCATTCTTACTACACCCTCGATGATTTCCGTGGTAAGATATTCTATGCTTGTCGTCCTGATTGGTATGTATCGTCTATGACTAGAGTCACTGGTTGGCCAGACGATTCTTCAAAAACAGATTATAGTGTAGGTGTGGGTGGTACATGCTATGCTAGTGTGGAGGATGCTTACAACTCTACGGGTGACACAAAGAAGTCGGTTGTGAATGCCATGCTTAATCTGGCCTCCGCCAACGAGAATCGTAGTCGCTTCCACTTCACTTATACCAGCGTTGCATGGAAATTGTTTGGGTCGTCCATATCTACTCATGCCAATACCCAGAACCCTGCTGCCGCCCAGTATATCAGTGGCACCCTGACTGGTCCGACAGGTTACGTCTATGCCGACTTCATGGGTAGTAACAGTTATAGCGGTCAGGCTTTGCTGAAGGCTGTTATTGAACAGAACTACAAATATGTATTTAAGGGAAGGAGCAGAGTGGAGCAACAATAAGCGGACATAGGTACGATTGCCGAAGACCTTAGGCCTTATTTCAGAAGACCTTAGGTGCAAACGCCGAAGACCTAAGGTTCATTGAAGGAAACTTTAAATGTATGAGGGCCAATGCAAATTTGCATCGGCCCTCACTTTATTGTTACTAAGGTCTTGCTTAACTAACGCAAAGTTGACCTATCGGTCGACTTCACTCATGCTCGGCATAACTTAAACAGGTTTAGTTTTGCTCTCGCGCAATCGTGAAGTTTAGTTGCTTGCGGTCGAGATTAGCAGAGGCTATCTTGATGCGTACTTCATCGCCTAACGAATAGCGGTGGTGGTGACGGCGTCCCCACAAGCAATACTGTTTCTCGTCGAACTCATAGATGTCGTCGTCCAAGTCACGAATGGGCACCAAGCCTTCGCACTTGTTTTCGGTGATTTCCACATACAGGCCATATTCTGTGACACCAGAGATGACACCATTGAACTCCTGCCCGATGCGGTCCTGCATGAACTCCACTTCCTTGTACTTGATGCTTGCCCGTTCGGCCAATGCTGCTGTCTGTTCCATCTGACTCGCATGTTCACACAGGTCTTCGTATGTGCGTCGCATCACGCTTCTGCCCCCCTCTGCATATCGGAAGAGCAGTCGGTGTACCATAAGGTCGGGATAACGGCGAATGGGACTTGTGAAGTGGGTGTAATAGTCAAATGCCAATCCGTAGTGTCCAATGTTTTCTGTACTGTATTTGGCCTTCATCATGGCTTTCAAGGTTACCATTTCCACAAGATTGCGAGCCTTCGTGTCCTTTGCATCGTGTAACATTCTGTTGATGCTTTGGCTTACTTCTGCGTTCGAACCTGTGGGTTTGAGTCTTAAACCGAACTTTGTCACGAACTCCGACAAATTCATCAGTTTGTTTTGGTCGGGTTGCTCGTGAATACGGTAAACGAACACCTTCGGAGTCTTGTTCTTCCCAACTTTGCCTATGCTTTCGGCTACCGTTCGATTGGCCAATAGCATAAACTCTTCCACCAGTTTGTTGGCATCTTTCGCAACCTTGAAATAGACGCCTAAAGGTTTCCCATTCTCGTCAATGTCAAAGCGCGTTTCTTGGCGATCGAAGTCAACAGCTCCTTCTTGGAAGCGACGTTGACGAAGTTTCTTTGCCATGCGGTTCAAGGTAATGAGTTCCTGGGCAAAGTGCTCTGCAGGTTCATATTCAGGCCGTTCTGGATCTACGTGATCACCAGGATTCTGGTAGTCCTCAGGACTTGCCTCGCCGTGTGCCTCCAACACTTGTTGCACCTCCTCATAAATGAATCTTCGATTGCTTCTTGTCACAGTCTTTGCCAAGTGCCAATCGTGTACTTTCGCCTCTTCGTCCATAAGGAAGACAACGCTATAGGTCAGTTTGTCTTCGTCAGGACGTAAGGAGCAAACGTTGTTACACAATTTCTCGGGCAGCATGGGAACTGTACGGTCAACTAGATACACACTTGTACCTCGCTTTTGTGCTTCCTTATCGATGATACTGCCCTCTGTGACGTAGTACGACACGTCGGCAATGTGTACGCCCACCTCCCACATGCGAGTACTTACTTTCCTGATGCTTAAGGCATCGTCGAAGTCTTTCGCATCGCGCGGGTCAATGGTGAAGGTCATTACATCGCGCATATCTTCACGTCGACGTATTTCTTCCTCAGGTATCTCGTCCGATATGCGCATTGCGGCTTCCTCCACTTGCTGTGGATAACTATATGGTAGGCCGAACTCTGCCAGGATGGCATGCATCTCTGTTTCATTTTCACCTGATGCTCCCAACACCTCAACTACGCGTCCGATGGGATTCTTGGCAAACATAGGCCATTCCGTAATCTTTACAATGACTTTATCGCCATCCTTCGCTCCATGCAGTTGTTTGCGTGGGATAAGAATGTCGTTGGCTAGCGTGCGGTCTTCGGTAAGGAGATAGGCCAAGTCGCTGTGTACTTGCAATCGTCCCACGAACTGGCGGTCGGCACGTTGGAGGATTTCTGTTACCATACCTTCACGCACATGGTTGCGTCTGCGAGCCATCATTGTCACTCTCACGCGGTCGCCGTCCATAGCATGTTGCGAGTTGCGTTCTGCCACTAGCAGGGGTTGGCCTCCTCCGTCAGGCACGAAAGTATTCTTGCCGTTGGCCTTGCGGTTGAATACGCCCTCCAGTGTCTGACTCTGCTGTTTTAAGGCATACGTGTAGCGAGGTTTTTCGGTAATGAAGTCATCCATGAGCATGGCATCCAATACGTCCATGCACAACATCTTTGCGGGATGTGTGTTTAAGTTTAGCGTACGGAAGATTTCTTTCAGAGGAAGACTTTCTTGGGCATTCCGCTCGAACAGCTGTTCCAGCATAGCCACCATCTGTTTTCTGGTGACGCGCTTAGCGCCTTTTCCTTTACCCTTTGCCATAATTGTCAGTATTTAGTCATGCAAATATAATGATTATTAAGAACATTTTCTTAATTTTGCACAAAATATTTACGAATTATGGATAATGATGTAAAAAGCATCCTGGTCACTGGCGCATCAGGCTTTATCGGCAGTTTCATCTGTAGCGAAGGACTTGAGCGCGGTATGGAAGTATGGGCAGGCATGCGTCGAACCAGTAGTAGTCAGTATCTGAAGGACGAACGGTTAAAGTTTGCCGAACTCGATTTGGGGAATTATGAAACGTTATGTAAGCAACTTCGTGCCTACAAGCAAGAGATGGGTGGTCGAGGCTGGGACTATGTAGTCCATGCTGCGGGTGCTACTAAGAGTCTCAAGCGCGAAGGCTTTTTTAAGACGAATACAGAAGGCACGAAAAATCTTGTCTGTGCACTTATTGCCGAGGAAATGGTTCCTAGTCGTTTCGTCTTTGTCTCCTCGCTCAGCATCTTTGGTGCCATTCGCGAAGAACCTTATCCCTATGAACCGATCCGTGAGACCGACATCCCGCGTCCCAATACAGCCTATGGCGAAAGCAAGTGGCAGGCCGAGCAATTCCTGGCAACAGTGAAGGACTTCCCTTATGTCATCCTTCGACCAACGGGAGTTTATGGTCCTCGTGAGCGTGATTACTATATCATGGCAAAGAGCATCAAGCAGCATGTCGATTTTGCCGTGGGCTACAAACCACAGGATATCACCTTTGTCTATGTGTCTGATGTAGTGCAAGCTGTCTTTAAGGCTATGAAGGCTGAGGCTGCTGTCGGTCACGCCTATTTCCTCAGTGATGGGCAGGTCTATAACAGCCGTGCCTTCAGCGACCTTCTGCAAAAGGAACTAGGTAATCCGTGGGTGCTTCATATCAAGGCTCCGTTGTGGTTCCTTCTCCTCGTGTGTGCTGTCAGTGGTACGGTAAATGGATGGCTCGGAAAACTTACCACGCTCAATCTCGATAAGTATCACATCCTGAGTCAGCGTAACTGGCAGTGCGACATAGAACCTGCTTGTCGTGACCTTGGCTATGAGCCTCAAGTGCTCCTCGACGAAGGTGTACGCCGTTCCGTTCAGTGGTATAAGCAAGAAGGCTGGCTTTAAAATTGATAAAACATAAACTACTAACCAATGAAAACAAGACTTCTCACCTTCGCGCTGTTGTTCATTAGTCTGACAGCAGTCGCACAAACTCCAGTTACTACGTCCGACCGAGGTTTTATCCATCCTGGAGGACTGCACACTCAGGCTGATTTCGATAGAGTGAAGGCACAGATTGCCGCCAAGAATACGACCATTATGAAAGCTTGGACCAAACTGAAGGCGGCCGAATATGCCCAAAGCAGTGTGCAAACCAATCCCGTTGAGACCATTGTCCGTGGTGGTTCTGGAGAAAATTACATTAATGCGGCTCGTGGGGCAACAATGGCTTATCAGAACGCCTTGCGCTGGAAGATTGGTGGCACGGTTGCCAATGCGAAGGCAGCTGTACGCATTCTCATGGCTTGGTGTAATAAGACGACAGCTATCAGTGGCACCAGTGATCAGTGTCTTGCAGTTGGCCTTTATGGTTATCAATTTGCACAAGCGGCTGAACTTATACGCGACTACGAAGGGTGGAAGCCAGAAGAGTTTGAGCAGTTCCAGCAATGGATGCTTACCTTGTGGTATCCCAAAGCCATCGGCTTCTTGCGAGGCAGAAACGGAACATGGGAAAACAGTGGTAAGTGGTGGCAGGCTCCTGGCCATTATTGGTCGAACTGGGGACTGTGCAACGTCCTGTGCGTAATGTCGATAGGTGTTTTATGTGACAATGTGCAGATATACAACGAGGGTATTTCCTTTATTAAATACGATCAAGTGGGCAACTATAGCGACCCACCCACGTTGCATGATGCAACAGATGCTGATGGAAACACTGTGAAAGCTATTCACAACGATGGCTTGACAGAGTTCTTGGGAAACCTTATTGTAACAGCGGTAGAGAGCGAACTGGAGACAGGGGCCTATGGTCAGTTGGGACAGATGAATGAGAGTGGACGTGACACTGGGCATTCGTCGCTGGCTCTAGGTTTGGCTGTCGATATTGCCAAGGTTGCCTATAATCAAGGTGATGACCTTTTCGCCTACATGAACCACCGTTTGGCTGCTGGAATTGAGTATGTGGCAGCACAGACGCAGAGTGTGGAGGGATTGCCTTGGACGAATTATCACTATGGTTCCAGTGGATATTACTATTCTGATTCCCGTGCATGGCTGATGACAGGACCAGCCCTAGGTGCTCAGATGCGTCCCTACTGGGGTACAGTCATTGGACTTTACGAAGGCGTCAAGGGCGTTAGTATGCCATTTGCCGAGAAAGCTTATGAGGAGATGGGCATCGACGAGGGTGGAAAGGGTTCTACTAGTGGCGGTTACGATCATTTGGGTTACTCCGTGTTGATGAATACCTACGAGCCTCAGCTTCGTCCTGCCGATCAAGTTCCCACTGAACTTTCGCCACAGATGGAGTACAGCACTACGCTCAACACTACTTTCATCCCCAGCTTTGCTCAGGAAAAGAAGCGTGGACTGGTGAATGGAAAGGTTACTAATCACAACGAACTCGGTGCACTTGTCAACACTTATTCCACCACCAAAAGCACACTCCTGCCTCAAGGAAAGACCTTGCGACTGATTCCCCAACTGCCAGATGGTGAAGAAGATACGGGACTATGGCAGTGGAATACAGGCGAGACGACGCGTGAAATCACTGTTAATACCGACTGGAGTTACGTCTATCGCGTCACTTACACGAATGCACGTGGTATTCAAAGTTGTCTTGCATTCTTCATTGCTACTACGGACAAAGGCGTTCCCGTTGGAATCGAAGGTCCTACAGCAAGTTCTTTTCAGAACAAGACGGAGGCAAATGCATTGTTTGACCTAAGTGGACGTAAACTGAAGAAGGCTTCCAGGCACAGCATAGTTGTGTCGAATGGCAAGAAGATCTATAATCCGTGACTGCGCGATACGGATATAATTTCTGTAATCGAGCTAATAAGTCGAATTTAGCAATCTACTTTTATGAAAAGGATATTCATCATAGCATTGCTTTTTATATTGATGCCTTTTAGTTTCATCAATGCACAGTCAGAATATAAGATGGCTGGTCCTTACGAGGTGGTGGCACGTGATGGTCAATATGCCCGTACGAAAGGTGGTAGTGAACGGGACATGAAGACTGCGTGGGATTTTGCTCGTGCAGGTAAGTATGATGAAGCGATTCACATTATTAATGCCTATGCCGAGACGTTGCAACGCTTTGAAGGACACGATGCTCCGCTATGCCTTATTCAAGGTTATTGGCTATGCCGAGCCATGATGAAACTCAAATTAAAAATTAAAAGTGAAAAATTAAAAATTTATACTAAAGCATGGGAGGCTATGCTTCGGAGGGCGATGCTGCCTGTCATGGAAAAGTTCGAGGCCGATAGTCCGTATGCCAACGGCAATTGGGGACATATTGTGAATCGATGCAGGATGGCCGCAGCCATTTTTATGGAGGATAAGGATCTCTATCAACATGCTCTTGACGTCTACCTTCATGCCAATGACAATGGTTCCTTGCCTAATTATGTAAGTGAGACGGGACAGTGTCAGGAGACAGGACGCGACCAAGCGCATGCCCAATTGGGACTTGGTGCCATGTGTGAAATCTGTGAGATGGCATGGGAACAAGGCGACGACCTGTGGGGAGCATTGGACAACCGTCTGATGAAAGGCATAGAATACACGGCACGATACAATCTTGGTTATGATGTCCCCTTTGAGACATGGACTGACTGTACGGGACTGTACTGCAACTGGACAGAACCAGGTGCAATGGCGCGTGGACGCATACGCAACATCTACCACTTAGCCTACAACCACTATGTGGGCAGGAAAGGCTTGAAGATGCCTTATACCAAGAAGGTAAAAGAATTGGCTAAGAAAGCTGAGAAGAAGGGTGAAATACGCCGGGGGCTTGAGAGTGACGAATTTACAGCTCCGGGTGTACAAGAAGTCAAACGACTGCATAAGGTCTTTACTTATCCAGCTCCTAATGGTGCTCCCTTAAAGCATGACTACGATGTCTTTGTCCAGCCACGTGGAGGCAAGGAGTGGACAAAGGTGGACACCTATATGGCAAAGGCTAATGCTCCGGTTGGTGGTGGCAAGCATGCCATTCGTGATATTTCCTATGTCTATTTCGACTTCACAGGTGATGTGCTCGTGCGTGTGGTGAGCAAAAACAGGAAGTTCAAGTCGGCAAGGATTCGCCCTGATTATCGTGGTACGATAGCCAATGTACAGAATGACTCCACTGTGCAGTTCCTGCTATTTCAACCAGAGAATGTGAGTGTGGAGTTTGACGGAGACATCACCAGCAATCTTCATGTCTTTACTTCTAAACCGCCTGTGGGTAGGGAGGAGGCAGAGCGCGAAGCAAAAACACAGGGGCGTGAGTTTAAGTACTTTGCTCCTGGCTTCTACGATCAGCAGGACAGTATGCGCGTTCCGTCAAACACCACTATTTATCTTGAGGGCGGCTCGTACTTCACGGGAACTTTCGCCATTAATGACGCCGAGAACGTGAGCATCTTGGGTCGTGGCATTGCACGTCCTGCTAAAGGCTACGAAGGTTGCCATGTTTATCGTTCAAAGAATGTACTTGTCGATGGTCTCGTACTGAATACCTGTCCCATTGGTGAGTCACAAAATGTGATTCTGCATGATGTGCGCAGCATCTCACATCCCAGTTGGGGCGATGGGTTGAATGTCTTTGGTGGCTGTGAAAACGTCCTTTTCAACCGTGTGTTCTGTCGCAATAGCGACGATTGTACTACGGCATAT
>JAEEGF011095721.1_pt1 | contig 13959 bp, 10 predicted proteins | sample 9134171 | NCBI WGS metagenome assembly JAEEGF01 (sample SAMN16246542, study PRJNA631951) | gut metagenome | biome: gut microbiome; feature: rumen; material: AP-attached | host: Bos | place: Iran: Karaj | collected 2018-10
GTGTTTTTGTGCTTGGATCGATTCCCGCAAAGGAAACCCACATTTGGAACAATGCGGCACACGTTAATAGTAATTTTTTTCTCATAAATTAGAAGTCAAATGTTTAGTCGTTCTTTTGAGTATCTGTAATCTGATAAATAGTATATCCATGTTTATGCTTACAAATTCGAGGCAAATTTCTGAATAATTCTTAATATTTGCAAGTTTTTTGTAAGAAATACATCAAATAAGTAGAGGGAATTTGGCGAATTCTTTCCTTCACTCCTCCATTGGGAGGGTGGTGGTGGCGCTTCCGTTACGACAAAAGACTTCCACTCGATTCAGACACCTATAGGTGTTCTTAATTCGGCTCCGGTCTAAATTTGTGTTTGGGAATGTAATACTGACTTTTATTTTTCGAGGGAGTTCCAACCCTGCGCCTTCAGGGTGATTTCCTGGCCGTCGCGTGTGATGAGGCAAGAGCCTAACGAAGCGTCGGTCGTGTGTCCGATCACCTTGATGCCCGGCAGGTTCTGGAACACGTCGTTCATCGACAGCGGTACGGTGAAGAGCAGTTCGTAGTCCTCGCCTCCGTTCAGGGCGACGGTGGTGACGTTCATGTTGAACTCCTCCGCCATGACGGCGGTTTGGTAGTCGATCGGGATCCTGTCCTCGTAGACGCGGCAACCCACATTGCTTTGCTTGCAGATGTGCAACAGTTCGGAGGAGAGTCCGTCCGAGATGTCCATCATGGCGGTCGGCACCACGTTGATGCGCTCCAGCGACTCGATGATGTCCTGTCGAGCCTCAGGCTTCAACTGACGTTCGATGATGTATTCCTTGCCAGCGAAGTCGGGTTGGATGGAATTGTCTCCGGCGAAGATTTTCTTCTCACGTTCGAGGAGCAACAGTCCCATGTAGGCTGCGCCGAGGTCGCCCGACACGCAGATGAGGTCGTTGGGTTGGGCAGTGTTGCGGCAGACCACCTTCCCCTTTTCGCCTTCGCCGATGCAGGTGATGCTGATGGTCAGGCCCGTCATGGAGGCGGATGTGTCGCCGCCTACCAGATCCACTCCGTAGTGGTCGCAAGCCAACCGTATGCCTGCGTAGAGCTCCTCCATGTCCTCCACGGAGAACCGTTTGGAGACGCCGAGGGAGACGGTTATCTGTTTGGGTTTACCGTTCATGGCGCAGATGTCGGAGATGTTGACGACCGCCGATTTGTAGCCTAGGTGCTTCAACGGCACGTAGGTGAGGTCGAAGTGCACACCCTCCAGCAGGAGGTCAGTGGTGACCAACACCTGTTTCTCTTTGTAGTCTAAGATAGCCGCGTCGTCGCCTATGCCCTTGAGCGAGGAACTGTTTTTCAGCTCGAAGGATTGGGTGAGGTGCTTGATGAGCCCGAACTCGCCCAATGTGGATATTTCTGTTCTTTGCATTTCCGCTGTTATTGTTCGAATGGGTTCCTTAAAATTTCCAACCCATTGTATTATCTTTTGATTTTCAGTTGAATGGGTGAATGTTAATGACTAACTCCTTTTAAACCAAAATGTAGAGGCACGGAGTCCGAGCCTCTACAGATTTGGTGTATGGTTGACCTGATAAGGCCATTATTCCAAGTACAGGGACTTACCCACTGGGTATTTGACTCTGTACGTGAATTCGAATTTCTTCTCTTCTCCTGGCTGGAGGGTAGTCCGCCATGTGAGGATACCCGTGCTCTTGTCCACCGAAGCGCCTTGGCTCTGCAGGAGATCCACCGTGATATCCTCGTCGTTGGAGAGTGGGTATTGGTCCTTCACTGCGATGTCCACTGGCGTGTCCTTCGTGTTGCTGAGGGTGATCTTCCAGGTGCGGGTAGCCTTGTTGCTGGAGATCAGCACCTGCTTGGAAGAGTTGGATTGTACGATTTCACGGTTGACGGTGATACCCTTGTCCGCGCCGATGGAAAGCTCCACGTCATTCTTCATGGCGGCGGTGGAGAGGTAGCTTTGTCCCTTGAACACGTTGTTCCAGAAGATGTAGACAGGTCCGTCCAGCAATTTGTATTTCGTCCAGTCAGGGATGAAAGCCGAGATGTAGGCCTTCTTCTCCAATTTAGGCAACACCACATACTCGTATGTTGCGTTGATCGTGTAATCGTTAATAAGGATGAGTGTTGGGATGTTGTTGGAAGGAATCGTGTATTTGTTAGGGATGGACACGGTGAAAGGCGCCAGATTCAGCCATCCCGGAACGATTTCCTCCTCCAAATCCATCTCTGCTTCTGCGAGGTGGGTCGGTCTCAAGTTTTTGTGGTTGAGGTTGGTGACTTTCTTTTCTGAGGATTCAGTTGTGACGCCAGGAGCGGTTGATGCGTTTTGCTCTTGGCGGTTAGCCTCGTTATTGTTCAGTATCTCGTTAAGGTTATCCTTTAGTTCTGCGGACTCGGTCAGGTTGATGTTGATCACATCCCCCGAGGCAGGTGTGATTTGGATGTTTTGGGTCGTGTAACCGAGGTGGGAGAACTCCACTTCGCAATTCTCTGGCGCATTGATCTCATAGTATCCGTTTTGGTCTGTGATGGCGTAGAAGTTTGTCCCTTTAGCCACGACGCAGACGTATGGGAGAGGTTGCATGAAGTTGGATACGATACCCTTGATGGTCTTCGTGCGAGGTTTGACCTTCGCCTGTGCTTTCGTCACGTAGTTAGCCGAGTTGCCGAAGTTCAGTTTGTCGCTGGAGATGGTTGGAGAGACATTGTCCTCCATCGGGTTCTCCGTTGAGATGCGAATCGAGATGTTGCTCCAGTCCTCGTGCACGTTCTGTCTTACGCTGGCGGCGTAGGTGAGTTGCATAGGGTGTTTGTTGTCCGTGATGCGGGCTTCGTAGACTGGGTTCCAACCGGCTTCCGTCACGAAGTAGGTGAGTCTGATCCTCGTGTCTGTCGCCTTTTCCGCCTGCACCATGGCTTTGATGGTGAAAGATGACTCGTTGGCGGACAGGTTGAGAGCGATCTGCTTCTGGGTCATCGTGATGTATTGGTTGGTGAACTCCTTCTTTTTCTTCTTCAGCCTATTCTGCTCGTTCTCGATTTCCGTCATCTTCTTGTGGTAGAAGGTGGTGATCTTCGAGAGGTCGTCCGCTGTGATACCCTCAACACCCTTGATGCTCTTGTTGGACTTCATCATCTCCTTTTCGGATGCGTACACTTCCAACAGACTGTTTGTCTGGGCGATGGAATCTTTCAGTGCCTCTGTGATTTTCTGAATCTTGGCGGTCTCCTCTAATATCTTCTTTTGATTGGCGAAGTCGAGTTCGTGGGTCACGGAAATCAGCTTCACGTTTTCGTTGCTCATCTTAACCAGGATGCTCTTCGGATCGATGGAAGGGGAGAGCGATCTGATTCGTAACTCGGTGACGCCTGCGGGTAGATTGACGTCGGAGGAACGCACCACTTCGGCTCCCGAACGGTAGACTGTCACTTGGTCGATGCCCATCTGTAGGTCTTTTTCAATGGCCCAGCTGCTGAATGGCAATGCTAACAAGGGTAGTAGCATTAACCCTAATTTCTTGCAATACTTCATATTCATATTCATATTTTCATAATAATTCTATAGAATTTATGGCTGTCATTCTGCGCCCGTTTTCATCTCCATTTTACCATAACATGGCAAAGTTAAAAAATTGCCTCATATTTTTTCAGATTTGTTGCATAAAATATCATTTAAATTTATTAATTTGGAATTATTCCTTTTGAACGCTGGGTTCTATGGGGAGTTGTTTAATGTAGGTATAACAAAACAGAGATGATTATGAGTGATAGTAAGGCGTTGTATATAGGCCATGTCCTGTTGGATGGCGAGTATGTTAATGTGCGGATGGAGCATGGTGTTTTCACGGGCGTCGGCAAGGATGTCAAGCCGGAACCCGGGGATGAGATCTTCCATTCGGACCTGATGAAGAACATGGCGATCGTGCCTCCGTTTTACAATATGCACACACATGCGGCCATGACGCTCCTGCGTGGCTATGCCGACGACATGGAGCTCTTCACGTGGCTCAACGAGCATATTTGGCCTTTCGAGGCGAAGATGACGGCGGACGATATCCGCATCGGTAGCGAGTTGGCCGTGCTGGAGATGATCAAGTCGGGTACGGTCTTTTTCAATGATATGTATTGGAACACGGAGGAGACTTGGAAGGTCTTGGACCGCATGGGGATCCGTGGTTGTATGGGCGTCACGCTAATTGACAACATAGGCGAGGAGCGTATCGAGGCCTCCTTCGACGTGTTTGAGAAGTATGTGGGACGTTCTTCCCGCATCCTGATGTCGCTTGCGCCGCACGCCGTCTATACGGTCGGCGAGAAGCTTTGGCTCCGTGCGGTGGAGGCGGTACGTAAGCACCATGCCTTCTGCCATTTCCACCTCTCCGAGACGAAGAAGGAGATGCATGATTGCGTGAAGGAACATGGTCTGTCGCCTGTTCGCTGGTTGGATAAGTTGGGCGTTTTGGGACCCGACTGCATCGCCGCCCATGTGGTGCATGTGGATGCGGAGGAGCTCGCCATCATGAAGGAGCGGGGCGTGACGATCGCCCATAACCCTATATCCAACATGAAACTCTCCTCCGGCTTCTTTCGGACGAAGATGGTGATCGATTCGGGCTGCCGGGTGACCATCGGTACGGATGGTTGCTCGTCGAACAACAACTTGGACATGCGCGAGGAGGTGAAGTGCGCCTCCATGATCGCGAAGTGCAACTACGGTCCGGAGATCCTCCCTGTGGATATGGCGGTGGATTGGGCGACCAAGAACGGTGCGGAGGCCTTTGGCATCAATGGTGGAGAGATCAAGGTAGGGAAGGTGGCGGACGCTTTGCTGATCGACTTGGACAACGAGCGTTTCGTACCTTGCTACAACTTCAACTCCAACTTGGTGAACGCTTCCAGCAACGAGGCCTTCAACACGCTTATCTGCGATGGTAAGATCGTCATGAAGGATCGCAAGGTGAAAGACGAGGAACGCATCATCGCCGAGGCGAGGGAGTGCTGCAAGAAGTGGATGAAATAATTTGATAAAAATAACCCTTCTTGGGCTTTGGAATTTTTGAATTCGTTTTGATTTTTTGTAGAGACGATGTGCACATCGTCTCTACATACGTGATTAACATCCCAATAGAAATTCAGAGACGAGCACGGTCAGGCAGCTGACGCATGCCACGGGGAACAACCCTGCTCCGAGTAGTGCCGCCGCTATGCTGGTCAGCAGTGCGGCCAATCCCGCCATGGGGCATTGTGTTGCTTCGGTGATGGCCGGGAAGGTCATCACCGAGAGGGTCACGTAGGGCACGTAGTAGAGGAATGATCTGACGAACTGGTTGGTGATAGGCTTCCGTATCAGCGTCAGCGGTAACACTCTGATGATGTAGGAGACCAGAGCGGCGACTAGGATATATATGATCGCGTTGTGTGTCATTCCTTTCCCTCCATTTGATTGATTTCACTCTCTTTCACCGGTTTCACGAGGGCCGCCACGGTTGATATGATGACGGTCAGGATGATGGTGCGTGTGCCTGCCGATAGCTCCTTGATGTAGGGTGTTTGCGTCGCCAAATAGCTAAACAGGAAGCTTGCGAAGACCGCCACGGCGATGACTTTCTCCTTCTTGGCCGGTGGTATGATGATAGCGATGAACATGCCGTAGAGAGCCACCGAGAGTGCGCTGGTGATGTGCCCCGGCAGCAGGTTGCCCAGCCAGATGCCAAGGAAATTGCCCAGTCCCCATAGCGGGATGGACATGATCATGGCGCCGTAGAAATGTTCGGGGGAGAGGTAGCCGGGACGTGCGATGGAGACGCCGAATATCTCGTCCGTGATGCCGAAGCCCACGAGCAGTCTGTGGAAGAATGGTGCGTTAGGGTCGAATCGTTGGCTGAGGGAGCAACTCATCAGCAGGTAGCGTGCATTGGCGATGAAGGTGATGAGCGCCACTTCGGCGTATGTGGCCAGTTCCGTGATAGAGGTGTAAAGACCGTATTCGCCTGCCGAGGCGTGGTTGAGGACGCTGGCGAGATAGCCCTCTATGGGGGTCAACCCCGCTTTTCTGGCGATGAATCCTAAGGAGAATGCCACGGCGAAATAGCCCATCCCGATAGGGAATCCATCGCGTAGCCCATCCACAAAATTCCTTTTCTTTTCGTTCATTACCAACTTTTTAGGCCTTTCCTTGAATTAGACCGCGAAGTTACAAAGAAATCAGAAATCTTGTAGATGGGTTAGCGTGAATTTTATTTATTATTTGATGATTATCTTAGCGACGTCTGTGTATCCTTCACAAATGACCTGTACGTTGTATACGCCGGGAGCCAGTTGCGTGGAGATCTCGGATGTGCCGTCTATCTCTTCGGCTTGTACCAAGGCTCCAGTCACGTTATAAATCGATACGTTCGCTTTGTCCGGTACGGAGACGGTGAAACGACCTTTCTCCACGATGGTTGGATAGATGTTGGCGGAGGAGGCCAGGTTCGTGTTGACGGAATTGGCCTCGGAGGTTCTCCATGCCTTCGCATAGGTGAACCGTAAGCCACCTAAACCTGCGTGTCCGTATGGGAAGGATAAACGCATGATGTATGTTCCCTTCTTTTTGAAAAGAATACCGTAGTTCTTCTTTTCGTGGGTAGAAGAGCAGTTATCTCCCGTGTTGCACCAGACCTTGTCGTATTCATCTTCGGCCTCTTTCTCTAATTCTTCCAGGTATGGAATGAATCCGCCTTTGTTGTGACAAGCCAGACCCACTTCCTGTGTCTCGGTGGACTTGTCGATATCCACCATAAACGTCTCGTAATCTTCGAGAGGTAGGGACAGATCGAATCCGGCGGATTCGATCGTTTTCACTTTTTCCGGGTTCACAGCCATCTGCAAGCTGTAGTATCCTGGACTATTCACTTTGACGGTGTAGAGTAACCATTCTCCTGGTTCTATCCAATCGAGGCTATAAAGACCTGTTGACCATGAGCCTTCAATCCTTGTGGTAAAGATATCCACACACTCGTCGGAGCGGAAGTCGCAGTACTCACGTCCAGCATAACATACTAGGGCTTCACGTTCCTCGCCTGTGCTTTGGTTGACTGACATTACGGTTGCCTTCTCGTCGTAATTGGATGGGTTGGCCCCATCCTGTTGCTCGTCAGGGGTATTGTTGACATCATAGTAAGTGATGCCGGAGCCACTCGCTAATTCACCGTCTTGCTTGTTCGGATTTTCATCGTAGTAGCCCATGTTTAAGACTTCATTTTCCGATTCGTTGTCGAGTGTGAAGGTAACTAATGGCCCGCAGCAGTTTGGAGCGACCCATTCGATAGCCCTCTGTCCACTTGCCGACAGTGTTCCGCATTCGTCCGTGAAGACACCAGCACCGTTTCCTCCGCTACCGTAAGCGTTGTAGATCCAGCTGACGAGCTGACCGCATCCGTCCAGTCCGGCGCAGTGGGTGAGGAATGTGCTTCCGAAACTGAGGTTGATAGGATAGTCGTCATTTTCTTTTTTTTGGACTCTGCCGAGATTCCATTCGGAGACGAATACGGGGATCCTGTTGGTCGCAGGAAGGAACTCGGAGCTCTCTATCCCAACGTGGGCAGGCTCGTTCGCAAATAGGTGGAAGGCGTACATCACATGTGCCTTGTCAGTCTCAATTAGGTTGTTGGAAGATGCCACTTGGGTGTTGATGTATTGGTTCCAGTTCGGCACACCTGCGATGATGACAGGCTTGAGGGTGTCGATGCCGGTGATGAGGTCGATGATGGCCTCCTCATAGCTCTTGATGGTTGCCCAAGCCACTCCAGAAGGCTCGTTACACAGTTCGTAGATGATGTGCTTGTACTCCTTTTCGGCGACCTCCTGGGCCACCATGCGGAAGAACGCGGAGGCCTCTTCGATGTAGTCGTTCGGGTTGCCGCTGCCGTTGACCTCTTCGAGGATGTGCCAGTCGATGATGCAGTACATGCCCGCCTCTCGGGTCAGGCTCATCCATTTCTTGACCTCTTCATTGCTGATGCCGTTTTCCGTGAGTACCTTGGAGATGCGCACGCAGTTCATTCCCCAGGCTCTCATTTGGTCGAGGTCCTCTTTGGACTTCAGGCAGTTGTCGTAATCGGGGCTGAAGGCGCTGAAACCCTTCAATTGGATTGGGTTGCCATTCTCGTCGGAGAGCTGGTTGCCCACCAGTTGCAGGCGGCCCCATTTCTTCACGTAGTATTGTTCAGAGCAGCAGGTTCCCCTAAATGACTTGTCGATATATTCTCCGGCCTCTGTCAAATCCCCGCCACACTCCTCTTTGAACATAGCGGCTCCGTTTCCTCCGCTACCGTAGGAGTTGTATATCCAGCTGACGATTTGGTTGCTGCCATCCGCCCCTAAGCAGTGGTTCATGAATTTAGCACCGCTTTGGGTGTTGATAGTATTGTTTGCCGCAGTGGCAAGTTCAGGTACTCTGCCGAGACTCCATTCGGTTGCGAATATGGGTAGATACCTCGTCGCAAGGAGGAATTCCGCGGATTCAAGACTGATGTGGTTATTCTCTCCAGCGTAGAAATGGAATGCGTACATAATGCCCGCCTTGTTCGTGGTGATCTTGTTATCGCTTGTAGCCACTTGAGAGTAGATGTTCTGGCACCAGTTCGGGGTACCTACGATGATGATTGGTTTTTTCGTGTCTATGCCAGTGATGGTGCCGATGATCGCTTCCGCATATTTTTTGATGGTTGTCCAGCTCACTTGGGAAGGCTCGTTGCATATCTCGTAGATGACGTGTTTGTATTGCTTGTCAGCCACTTCCTGCGCCACCATTTGGAAGAATTCAGTGGCTTCTTCGATGTAGTCGTTCGGTTCGCCGCTGCCGCCCTTTTTCTTGTTGAACTTATCCATGAAGTTCCAGTCGATGATGCAGTACATGCCCGCCTCGTAGGTCCATTCCATCCATTGCTTAACCTGCTCGTCGCTGATTATCTCCTCTCCGGAGATTTGGCGGGCGATACGTACGCAGTTCACGCCCATTTCCCGCAGATTGACGAGGTCCTCTTTGGACTTCAGGCAGTTGTCGTAATCGGGGCTGTAGGCGGTGAATCCTTTCAGTTGGATAGGATCCCCGTTCTCGTCGGAGAGTTGGTTGCCCACTAATTTCGGTCGACCAAATTGTTCGATGTAATTTACTTCATTGTCTGCTTGTACATGAAAACAAGCGCAAACCAAAGAGACTAAAATGAGTAATTTCTTTATATCCATAAGCATAATTTGTGTGGTTCCGTTGTTTGAAGTTTGTTCGGTGGACGGTTCATCAATCTATTTGGAACAAAAATCTAACAAATATAATGATTTCCCCTGATATTTAAAAGGAAAAAACTACGGATGTGCATAATTTCCATTAAGACAGTCGAGATGCGATTTGTATTTCTGCGTCTATGAAATAGTAAATTGTAAATAATTAAATCGTAATTAATTGTAAATGTATGACATGGCAAATAAAACCCCGTGTAGTGGATATCAATAAAAAAGGCTGCCCATCAGGACAGCCTTTTGATGAAATATGGAAGCTATGATTATTCAGCCTTTCCGTTAGATCCAAGCACGTTGATGATCTTGTGCATGTTCATCTTCTTCATGTTGTCACGAGCAGGACCGAGGTACTTACGAGGGTCGAACTCACCTGGCTTCTCAGCGAAGGTTTGACGGATAGCAGCCGTCATAGCCAAACGAGAGTCAGAGTCGATGTTGATCTTGCAAACGGCTGACTTAGCAGCTTTACGCAATTGCTCCTCAGGGATACCTACAGCGTCTGGCAACTTACCACCGAACTTGTTGATCGTGTCAACCTCGTCTTGTGGTACGGAAGAAGAACCGTGGAGTACGATAGGGAATCCAGGGAGTTTCTTCTCGATCTCTGCCAATACGTCGAATGCCAACGGAGGAGGAACCAGCTTGCCAGTCTTAGGGTCGCGGGTGCACTGCTCTGGTTTGAACTTGTAAGCACCGTGGGAAGTACCGATTGAGATAGCCAATGAATCAACGCCAGTCTTAGAAGTGAAGTCGATCACCTCTTCTGGTTTGGTGTAGTGAGACTCCTCAGCTTGAACCTCGTCCTCAACACCTGCCAAGACTCCCAACTCGCCCTCTACGGTAACATCGTGTTGGTGAGCGTACTCACATACCTTCTTCGTCAAGGCTACGTTCTCGTCGTATGGAAGAGAAGAACCGTCGATCATGACTGAAGAGAAGCCCATGTCCACGCAGCTCTTGCAAAGCTCGAAAGAGTCACCGTGATCCAAGTGGAGGCAAATTTGAGGCTTAGCCCAACCCAACTCCTTAGCGTACTCTACAGCACCCTCTGCCATGTAACGGAGCAAAGTTTGGTTTGCGTAGTTACGTGCGCCTTTGGATACTTGGAGGATTACTGGAGACTTAGTCTCTGCTGCTGCCATGATGATGGCTTGCAATTGCTCCATGTTGTTGAAGTTGAATGCTGGAACTGCATAACCTCCCTTTACTGCTTTGGCAAACATATCCTTCGTGTTCACCAAGCCAAGATCTTTGTAATTAACCATTCTATTTATATTTAGAAAATTAAAAATTTTTCGCGAGCGCAAAGATAAAAAAAAGAATTAAGAATGAAGAATGAAGAGTTAAGAATTATTGCGGAGGGGGCGTGGTGGTGTCATTTGTTATCCTGAATGCGCCATTTATTTACTATTTGACAATTTAGCTATTTACGATTTTGGGGGGGGCTGTTAAATTGTTTCGTGGGATTTTGTTTCCGTCTTTGTTTCTGCAATGCGTCTCTATGGTGGTGCATGATTGAACGGTTAAGGGTATCGTAGGGTGGAACGGTTAAAAATAGGTCTTCGTATGCACAATGCGTTGCCTCTCCGGTTCCATAATGCGTTGCGTTGTGATTGTAGAGACGCAAGATTTTGCGTCTCTACGGTGGTACCCGATTGGCGAACGGCAGGATGTCATGGGTTGGGAACGGATCAAAAAAATGTAGAGACGCACGGCCGTGCGTCTCTACAAATCGTGGATTGTCTTCCAAATAATGATTAATACCTATTTGTTCCCCAATTTGTTACGGAGAAAAAATCCGTAACAAACCGTTGGCCTATCCCTCTAGAAAGGGAAATCGTCCTTCGAATTTTCCACAGGTGGCGGAGGTGTCTCCACCGCATTGTTGGCGGCGGAAGGAGTGGTGGACAATGGTGCGACGCCGCCCTCTGGTTTTTTGCCTAACAATTGCATTTCGTCAGCGTATATCTCAGTAGTGTAACGGGTTACGCTTCCGTTCTTCTCGTCCACCCATGAGCGGGTCCTGATCTTGCCTTCCACGTAGATGGAGGTGCCTTTTCTGATATAATTCTCCGCAAGTTTGGCCAGCCCTCGCCATGCGACGATGTTGTGCCACTCCGTCCTCTCTGGAATCACTTGACCCGAGGCCGTCGTATAGCCTCGCTCTGTGGTCGCCAAGGTGAAATTGGCTACTGCCACGTCTTTGTCCACGTAGCGCACTTCAGGGTCTTTCCCTACATTTCCAATCAAAATTACTTTGTTAACAGACATAGATTTAAAATTTTTTAATTCTTCGTTAAACTTATTGTTTATACAATCGAATGCAAATGTAAACTTTTTTTTCATATAAAAAAATATATTTGCATGAAAATTACACAAAATATATACGAAAATATATTGAACATAATGAATATTTCTTGAATCTATTATTCCGTCGGTAGAGACGATGTGCACATCGTCTCAAATGCACATCGTCTCTGCTGACGTGCTTTCATGTAGAAATTTTTAACTCTTAATTTTTAACTCTTAACTCTTAATTTATATCTTTGCGAATAATAAATTGATTTAACAAAATACATATTAATATGAAATTTACTATTTCAAGTTCAACTTTGTCGACTCATCTTCAGACGATTAGCCGTGTCATCAACCCTAAAAGTCCACTACCTATTTTGGATAAATTCCTTTTTACATTGGAAGGGAAGAGACTTACGCTGACTGCTGCAGATATGGATTCCATGATGCAGACGTTCATCGACTTGGAGGATGCGGAAGGCTCTGGCTCTGTCGCATTGGGTTCTAAACTTCTCTTGGACACATTGAAGGAGTTTGGTGATATGCCTTTGGTCTTCAATGTGGAGGATGGTACACTTGCCACTACCTTCAAGTCGGAGACGGGTGTTTATAATCTAGTGGCGGAGGATGGCGCCGAATACCCTAAGATGCGTACGCTTGCGGATGAGGCGAATTCGCTCACGATTCCTACGGAGGTCATGAACACTGGCTTGAACCGAACTGTGTTCGCCACTGCGGACGACGAGAACCGTCCTGCTATGAATGGTATCTACATCGATATCACAATGAATGATGTGACTTTTGTAGGCTCGGATGCTCAAAAGCTCTCTTGCTTGCGCACGATCTCTGCCCGTGGCGAAAGTGACTGCAGTTTCATCTTGCCGAAGAAGCCGACGAACCTCCTGCGTGCCGTTCTCGCAAAAACGGCTGGCAATCTGGAGATTAAGTTCGATAGCAAGAACGCTGTTTTCAGCTTTGATAACTATGTGATGGTTTGTCGTCTCCAAGAGGGCAAATATCCGAACTATAACTCTGTGATTCCACAGAATAACCCTTATAAGGTGACGGTGGACCGTGTTTCGTTGATGAACACCTTGCGTCGTATCTCCATCTTCTCCAACCAGGCGTTGAACCTCGTCAAGGTGGAGCTCTTCCCGAACAAGATGACTATCTCGGCTCAGGACATCGACTTCTCCATCTCCGCGACGGAAGACCTCGTATGTAGTTATGACGGTGAGCCGATGCGTATTGGCTTTAAGTCTACCTTGCTGATCGAGATTCTTTCCAACCTCTCTTGCGGTGAGGTGGTCATCGAATTGGCTGACCCTTCAAGGGCTGGCTTGGTTGTGCCTTTGGAGCAGGAGGAGAACGAGGAGGTGCGCATGCTCATCATGCCGCTGATGTTGAATGATTAATCGTGCGTGTGCACATTTGTTATAGGTGGAGATGCGCCCTTCTTGTGGCGCATCTCTCTTTTTCATTTTTTCATGAGTTTTTTGTATGGAACTGAATCTGAAAAGACCAATCGTTTTTTTTGACCTGGAGACTACGGGCCTGAATATCGCTAGGGATAGGATTATAGAAATCTCCGCTATCAAGATAATGCCTAATGGTGACCAAGAGGTCAAGACCCGTCGGCTGAAGCCTGTGGACGACGCTGGCAACCAAATTCCCTTGCCGAAGGAGGTGTCGGATCTTACCCATATTCAGGATGCCGACTTGGCCGACAAGCCTACTTTCAAGCAGATCGCAAAGTCCTTGGCGGAGTGGCTGAAGGGTTGCGACTTGGGTGGATATAACTCTAACCGCTTCGATGTGCCGCTCTTGGCGGAGGAGTTCCTTCGCGCTGACGTGGACATTGACTTGCGTAAGAGCAAGTTCGTGGATGCGCAGGTCATCTTCAACAAGAAGGAGCAACGCACACTGACCGCCGCTTATCGCTTCTACTGTGACAAGGAATTGGAGGGGGCCCATGGCGCCGAGGCGGACATCACCGCCACTTATGAGGTGCTCAAGGCGCAACTCGACCGTTATCCTGACTTGCAGAACGATATCGATTTCTTGTCTGAATACTCCGCCCACAATAGTAATGTGGATTTTGCCGGCCGTTTCATCTACAATGAGAAGATGGAGGAAATCATCAACTTCGGCAAATACAAGGGTAGGAAGGTGGCGGAGGTCTTGCTGACAGATCCTGGCTATTACTCGTGGATGATGCAGGGGGATTTCACACTGGATACGAAGCGTGTCCTGACTAACCTGAAGTTGAAATACGGAATCCGCTAACTGATGTCGAATCCCTATTTCCGGTTCAAACAGTTCACGGTATTCCAAGACCGCTGTGCGATGAAGGTGGGCACCGATGGGGTGCT
>JAEEGF011397282.1_pt1 | contig 13958 bp, 9 predicted proteins | sample 9134171 | NCBI WGS metagenome assembly JAEEGF01 (sample SAMN16246542, study PRJNA631951) | gut metagenome | biome: gut microbiome; feature: rumen; material: AP-attached | host: Bos | place: Iran: Karaj | collected 2018-10
GGAACGGAGCTCATCCAGTAGGAGCCGGTGTAGGAGAGGCTCGAAGCCGCGCTCATAAGGAATTCCTTACCCATGAAGCAGCTCATATTATAGCCGTTTGCAAGGGCCTTGCAGAAGCAGAGAATATCCGCTTCAAATCCGAAATAATGGTCGGAGCCTTGAATATCAAGACGGAATCCGGCGCGGACATCGTCAACAATAAGAACTATTCCTTCATCGGTGCAGATCTTTCTGATTGCCTGCCAGAAACCCTCTTTGGGGAATTTATTGTCGTAGAAATTACCGTGATCATAGGGCTGGGCGATAAGAGCGGCGATTTCGCCTTTGTTCTCTTCGCAGACCTTCTTGAAGCCCTCGATATCATCCCAGTTTACATAGATATTGTTTTCAACATCCTCGGGAGTGATTCCGGGATAGTCAACCTTCTGAACGAAGGGAGATGTACCGTGATAGAAGCCGTTGAAGAAAATCAGCTTCTTGCGGTGGGTATGTGCTCTTGCGGTGAGAATCGCGCCCATTGTGGCATCGTTGCCGTTTTTTGCGAAGAACGCCCAGTCGGGGCTCTTGACTGTATCGACAAGCAGCTCTGCGCATTCAACCATGATCTTGCCGGGCGAGGTTGTGCAGTTGCCGATTTCAATCTGCTTGATAGCGGCCGCGTCAACATCGGGATCGTTGTAGCCGAGAACGTTCGGGCCGTAAGCGCACATATAATCGATATATCTGTTGCCGTCAACATCCCAGAAATAGGAACCCTTCGCCTTTTCGGAGAATTTGGGCCAGCGGCTGACGGGAATAAACTGACCTTCTGCGGGGCCGAGATGGCCGTAAACACCGGAAGGAATTACCTTAACGGCTCTGTTATACATCTCATTTGATTTTGTGACATCATAGAGCGGAAATGTTTTACTCATTTTCAATTCCTCCTTAACCAAGATAGAGCGCGACGCGGTCGAGAATACGGTTTACGTTATCGAGCATGGCGTTGAGGCCGTGCATCTCAACTTTGCCGGTGCCTATGCAGACAATGGCGTTGACATTTCCGTTGAAGAGGTCGTTTGCCGTTTCATAGGAATCGAATACCATTGAGCAGCGGTATTTTTCGGGCCTCTTTTTGAGGCAGAGCAGGCGGTGATTCTTCGCGATGATTTCAACCGCCGGACCGCCCTTGATTTCTATCATGACGCTGCCGTCGGGGATATGATCCGCGGAGAATTTGCCTATCTCGTCATTATTGCCGACCTGCGCGATGGCAACGCCGACAACATAGAGGGTGAGTTCTGTGTTGATTCTGTAGAAATCGGGATCCTTCATATCCTCTTCCGAAGGTCTCATATACTTATTGAGAAGATCGGTGAGCTTTGTGAAATCCTTCAGAAGGAATCCGATATGGGTGAATCCCTTTGAGGGGATGGGTGTCACGGTGCCGTCAATCAGGCCGTTGAATTTTTCGCACGAGCTGAACGGCAGTTTTACGTCGCAGTTCCTGCATCCCTGTTCCATTCTGCACTTGCCCTGATAGAAGGTGAGGGTTGCGCTCGGGCCGCCCTTTACCTCAAAACCGATTGAAATCGGCTTTTTGTTGGTGAGGATTTCACCGGCCTCGGGAACAAGTTCACAGAGGTTTTCGAGAGCGCCCAGAACAGCGTAAAGATTAATGTACGCAAGGGTCTTCTGATCATTCATTTTGAATTCCTCCTATTACATCATATATAATATGATGCCCAATATAATAAATTTATTTTAACAGATAGATTATGCACTGTCAACAAAATATTTGATATCCGTGCAATTTTTCTATAAACTTTTGACAATAATTCCAAAAAGAAAAGATGCCCGTGAAGAGCATCTTTTTTGTGTAGAAAATTTATTGCTTTATTTGTATATGTTGACGAAGTTTTCGATAATTTTCGCGGCATTTTCCGCGGCGAGCGGCAGGAACTGTGAATAGTCAATGTGACCGCTGCCGTCGGCTCTGTCACTTATTGCCCTGACAACTCCGAAAGGCATCGAGTTGGAATAACAGACCTGAGCGATGGAAGCGCCCTCCATTTCACAGGCGGAGGCCCCGAAGGTTTTGATTATAAAATCCTTCTTTCCCGCATCGGCTATGAACTGGTCTCCCGAAGCGATTTTTCCGCGTTTTACTTTGAATGTTCCGGCGGTTTCCGCCGCGGCGAAGAGCGCCGAGCTTACCTTTTCATCGGCGGGTATATATACTATATTCAGACCCGAAATAAGGCCCGGTGCATCGCCTATCGCGGTGGTGTCCATATCGTGCTGCACAAGGGATTCGGCAATTACGACATCGCATACATCAATATCCTCTGCCAGCCCGCCGGCAACCCCTGTATTGATTATACATTCGGGATTATATTCGAGTATCATCGCCTCTGTACAGATTGCCGCGGCAACCTTGCCGATACCGCAGACCGCGGTCACGATTTCCCTGCCGTGAAGAGTGCCCGTAACGAACCTGACTCCCGAAACGGTTTTCTCCGATTTATTCTCAAGAAGAGCTTCCGTCTTCTCAATCTCGATTTTCATCGCTCCGATTATTCCTATCATAATAACAAATCCTCCTGTCGTTTCAATTATACACACAATCGAAAAAAATGCAAACAGAATCTCCGGCCGGTTTCCGATTTGCACAAAAAGTTATTGATTATTTTAATTGAATATGTTAATATTATAATAATTATATTGTAATATGGGGGTGTATGCTCTGGATAACATAGTTTTCATTATCCTTTCGGCCGTGACAATTATTCTGCTGATTATCCTGCTTGTGATATTGCTCGCAACGCGCAAAAAGTCGGGAGCGGATTCGGCAAGAATAGAGGATATCGAGGATAAGGTCAACGATTTCTCGACAAGGATTGACACGGAATTTGAGCGCTCGCGCAGAGAATTCACGGCGGGTCAGAATGCCGTGAGAACCGAGCTCGGTTCCAGACTTGAAAAACAGAACACGGAGAATACCGAGAGAATTACCAAGCTCGAGGGCGAAATAAAGAATACGCTGAATGAAATCAAGGTTGAAAACCTTGAACAGACCGTCAAACAGGGAAAAGCGCTCTCCGACGCGGTTGAAAAAATGCGTGAGAGCAACGAGAAGAAACTCGAGCAGATGAGAATGACCGTTGACGAAAAGCTGACCGCCACCCTCTCAACGAGACTGGATTCATCCTTCAAAACCGTTTCCGAGCGGCTTGAAAGCGTAAACAAATCACTCGGCGAAATGAAAGAACTCTCCACGGGCGTGACCGCCAATGTCACGGCGCTCAACAGAGTACTGACCAATGTCAAGGCGAGAGGCACCTGGGCCGAGGTTCAGCTCGGCGGAATTCTCGACCAGACTATTCCCGGTATGTATGAGACTAACTTTGTCTGCGTTCCCGGCACTCAGGACAGGGTTGAATTCGCCGTCAGACTCCCGTCGAACGACGGCAGGGTCACTTATCTTCCCATAGACTCCAAGTTCCCGATGGAGGATTACATAAAAGTCTGCGACGCCGCGGACGCAGCAGATGCCGAGGCACTCAAGGCAGCGCGAAAGGCGCTTGAGACAAGAGTGCTCGGCGAAGCCAGGGATATTTCAAAATATATCAACGAACCGCTGACAACCCCATATGCGATTATGTACCTTGCAACAGAAGGACTCTATGCCGAAATTGCCTCATCCAAAAACGGCATAGCAGAAAGAGTGCGGGCGGATTACAATATTATGATAGCCGGCCCGTCAACCGTTACCGCGCTTCTCAGCTCGCTCTCCTACGGCTACAGAGCGGTTGCGATAAACGAGAAGGCAAACGAAGTGCGCCAGCTCCTCGCCGCGGCAAAACAGCAGTATGAAAAATTCGGCGATGTGCTGCAGAAGGCACGCAAGAAGATTGATGAGGCGGGCAGCGCGCTCGACGAGGCGGACAAGCGCAACAACATAATACGCAAGAAACTCGGTAAGGTCGAATCCATAGACGAAAGTGAAGCCGGAGACCTGCTCGGAATAACCGACGGCTCTGATTGAAAACGATAATAAATTATAATTCAATATATCAGGAGGAAATACGATGAAAGACCCCAATGCGATTTTAGCTGAAATGACACTTGAAGAAAAGGCCGCTCTCTGCGACGGCAGCGATTTCTGGCATCTCAAGGGAATGGAGAAATATGACATACCCGTAATTATGGTATGTGACGGCCCTCACGGCCTCAGAAAAAAGGATTATGAGAAGAAAGGCAGCAGTCTCTCTGCTTCCGTTCCTTCAATTTCATTCCCGACCGCAGCGACCACAGCGGCTTCCTGGGATCCCGAACTCGTCTATGAGATGGGACAGGCGCTTGGCAAGAAGTGCCTCAAGGAGCAGGTCGGCGTGCTTCTCGGCCCCGGCGTGAATATGAAGAGATCCCCTCTCTGCGGCAGAAACTTCGAGTATTTCGCAGAGGATCCCGAGCTCGCGGGCGAAATGGCGGCGGGCTTCATAAACGGCGTTCAGTCAATGGGCGTGGGCACCTCGCTCAAGCATTTCGCGGTCAACAGCCAGGAAACCAGAAGAATGGTTGTCGATTCGGTGGTTGACGAGAGAGCGCTTCGCGAAATCTATCTCAGAGCATTTGAAATTGCGACAAAAAAGGCCGCCCCCTGGACGGTTATGAATTCATATAATAAGATAAACGGCTATCACGGCTCCGAGAATTATCATACCCAGACCGAAATTCTGCGCAACGAGTGGGGCTGGAACGGCGTTGTAGTCAGCGACTGGGGCGCCGTCAACAAGAGAGTTGACGGTATGAAGGCGGGCAATGATCTTGAAATGCCCTCATCTTCCGGCACGGGCACCGCAAAAATAGTTGAGGCAGTCAAAAACGGCGAACTCGACGAGGCGGTAGTTGACGCGAGAGCGCTCAACGTGCTTATGCTTATGAAAAAATGCGTTGACGGCGCAAAAGAGAATTATGAATACAATGATGCCGACGATCAACCGCTCGCGAGAAGAATCGCCGCAGGCTGCATGGTCCTCATGAAGAACGACGGCATCCTTCCGCTCGATACACCAAAGAAAATCGCCGTTATCGGCGCGCTTGCAAAAACGCCGAGATACCAGGGTGCTGGCTCATCTCATATAGTTCCGACACAGCTTGACAACGCCTTTGATGAGCTTGCGAAGCTCGGCGTAAATGCAGAATACGCGCAGGGCTATGAACTCACCGCGAAGAAAGCGAAGAATAACGACAAGCTCATCGCCGAAGCGGCTCAGCTTGCCGGCAAGGTTGACACAGCCGTTGTTTTCATCGGCCTTACGGATGAATACGAGGCGGAGGGATATGACAGAACCCATATGAAGCTTCCCGACGCTCACGATAAACTCGTTGATGCAGTTGTGAAGGCAAATCCCAATACCATAGTTGTCCTCGCAGGCGGTTCGCCCGTTGAAATGCCGTGGAACGACAGCGTCAAGGCCGTTCTCAACAGCTATCTCGGAGGTCAGGCAGGCGGCGGCGCAGTTGCTGATATTCTGACCGGCAAGGTCAACCCCTCGGGCAAACTTCCCGAGACTTATCCGCTCGTTTACGCCGACACTCCCGCTGTCAACAATTTCCCCGGCAACCCCGCTACTGTTGAACACAGGGAGAGCATCTATATCGGTTACAGATACTATGAGAAGGCAGGTCAGGCGGTCCGCTACCCCTTCGGACACGGCCTTTCCTACACAACATTCAAATATTCGGATATTAAACTTGACAAGACCGATGCCGATGAAAACGATGAAATCACCGTTTCCTTCAAAGTAAAGAATACCGGCACCGTCGCAGGCGCTGAAATCGCTCAGCTCTATGTCGCCGATAAAGAGAGCACTATCTTCCGCCCGGTCAAGGAACTCAAAGGCTTCAAGAAGGTATTCCTTGAGGCAGGCGAGGAGAAAGAGATTTCAATCAAGCTCGGCAAGAGAGCGTTCGCGTTCTGGAATGTCAACGCAAATGACTGGACTGTCGAAAGCGGCGCATTTGAGATTCTCGTCGGCGCATCCAGCGCAGATATCCGCCTCACGGCCGAAGTCAATATCAAAGCGGCGCAGACTGAGATTCCCGATTATTCAAAGACTGCTCCCGTTTACTATACCGGCAAGGTTCAGGATGTTCCCGATAATCAGTATACCGCAGTGCTCGGCAGAGCTATTCCCGCGAAGGACAGAGATCCCGCGAAGCCCTTCTCCATCGAGGATAACTTCGAATACTGCCGCACTTCAAAACACGGCGCAAAGATGTACAAGCTCCTCGATAAGCTCGTTCCCGAGGGAATGGCAAAGGGCATCGCTCTGCAGACTCCGTTCAGGGATTTCATCTCAATGAGCGGCGGCGTCTTCAATGATAAGATGGCCGAGGGCCTTGTAACCTATCTCAGTGACGGCAAGGGCGGCCTGAGAAAGATATTCAGCCAGATTCCCAAAGCAATCAAGGGCATCGGGCCGCTTATGAAGAGCATCTGATATTTTAAGGCAGTTTTAAACTTTAACGGGGAAAATATGATGAAATCAAACAAAGCAAAGCTTACCGCAATTCTGCTCGCGCTGGCAATCCTTATCTCTTCGCTGCCTCTTGTTGTTGCGCACGCAGTGGAGGGAACAATCCATCTCGGAGTGTTTTCCGACCCTCACTATTTTCCAAACAGCCTGAGCGGCGGCAATAATGAAGCGTTTTTCAAAAAGAATTATTATAAAAACAAGGAATATGACGAGCACGATTCCCAGATTTCAAACGCGCTTGAGGGAATCGAGAAAGTCCTCTCCGAATATGAAGAGGAGGGCGCAAATTTCCTGCTGATTCCGGGCGACCTCACCAAGGACGGCGAGCTTGAAGGACATAAGGAGCTCGCGGCGAAGCTCGAGGAATGGGAGGCAAGAACGGGCATCCCCGTATTTGTCACCAACGGCAACCACGATATCAACAATTCCGACGCTTCCACCTTTGTAAACGGAATCGAGGAGCAGGGAGAAAAAACTTCGCCCGAGCAGTTCAGGGAGATTTATAAGAATCTCGGCTTTGACGAGGCCGATTCCTTCTTCACGCCCGCCGATTATCCCGCGGTAAAAGGCGGCATGCTCTCCTACGCCGCAAATCTGGGCGACGCCTTCCGGCTGATAGTTGTAGATACAAACATCTACACCGTAGATAACGGAGCGAAGGAAGAGGAACACGTGACCGACGGCACAGTAGGTCCCGAACTCCTCAAATGGGTTGTCAAAGAAGCCGAAAAGGCAAAGCGCGAGGGCAGAACCCCCTTCGTTATGCAGCATCATAATATAGTTCCCCATATGGAGATTGAGGAGGCAACCTTCTTTGCCTTCGTACTCAAAGACTGGCTCAGAGTCTGCGAAACCTACGCGGATGCCGGCATTCATTATGTCTATTCCGGCCATCTCCATTCGAGCGACACAAGCTCACACATCAACGATAACGGCGAAATGCTCACCGATATTCTCACCCCGACTCTCTCGGGTTATCCGAATTATTTCAGGACCGTCGATATGACGACAGACGGTGAGAATACAACCCTTGATATGATAAACTGGGATGTTGACGACACACGTCTTGAACTTCCTCCCGTGAAAACAGACGAGGGCGAGGAATTTGCCGTTCCTTATAAATTCACAAAATCATTTGACCGCACCTTCGGCAACGATATAAACGATTTCCTCTACAGGACTCTCGCGGGCGTCGTTGACAAGTATTTCACTCAGATTGCGCAGGCCGGCGGACTTATTCCGTTCCTTAAGACCAAAAACATCGATGTTGAACAGCTGCTCATCGGTCTTATCGGCACAAACGGCCTCGCTCTCGGCAATATGGATATTGTCACCGTGAGAACCAATCTTATGGGGCTTATCCACGATATCGACAGGCAGATAATGGCGGAATACATCACCAAGCCCGAAGAGACTCTCGATAAGGTTATGGTGATGATAAAGAAGCTGATGGATTTCGAGGTCAGCTCCTATCCCTGCACCTATAACAACGAAATTCTCGGCACTCCGCTGACCGGCAAGGGCTGCACTCTCGGCGAATACGCGACAACAGCCCTGCTTCTCTATTACGGCGGCGACGAGGATATCTACGGCAAAGAGGGCTACGAATATCTTGAGGACGCTCTCGAGGGCTTTGACAGCGGAGTCACAACCGAGGCCTTTTTCCGCCTGCTGATTGATGTGCTCGACCACGACCTGATTCAGGGTGAGATTCTCAAAAATATCGATCTCAATCCGGGCGAGCTCTTCCCCGAAGGCAGTCTCTTCTCTCTCTTCGGCAGACTGCTCAACGCGATATTCATCAGAATTTTCGGCGGAGACAATTCGCTTATCAATATTGTCGATAAGGTCCTCTCCATTCCTCTCGTTCCCGAGGATTACAGTTCAATTGACAATATTCTCAACACCCTGCTTCTTGATAAATATCTCACAAAATCACAGTTTGAGGCGTGGGGCGCGACAATCAAGTGGATGATTAAGTCCCTCGTTTTCGACGATAATCCCGACAAAGTTAGGGATAACAATATTACGATAACATATTCGGGCTCGGTTGATTTTGAGGCGACGAAAGACGATTACCGCCTGCCGAACGACCTGAATATGACTCTCGCCGCGGATCCGTCAACCGGCGCGACGATAAGCTGGATTACAAAATACAGCATTGAGGATACGGATATCGAACTTCTCGATTACAGCGAAAACCCGCAGTTCACCGGCAGAGCGACAACAGGCGGCGGAATCAAAGCTTCAAGCGAAAGCGTGATTCTGAAATATCCCGGCGCCGATCTCGGATTCATAGGAATTCTGCCCTTCGGCAAGGATTATATCAAGCATACAGTCACTCTGACGGGGCTTGAACCGGGCAAAAAGTATTCCTACAGAGTCGGCTCCGCCGAAAAAGGCTGGTGGAGCGAGCCGGGCGTGATAACAACCTCAGGCGGAAAAGATGAGGCGTTCACCTTCATCAATATAACAGATCCTCAGGCGCAGAGACCGAGCCATTATGAAACCTATGCTTCGGTTATGGACGCGGCAGCCTCGCTCTATCCCGATGCGCGGTTCACCGTTTCAAACGGCGACCAGGTCGATCTCGGCGAAAATATGAAACACTGGAATTATTTCTTCAATTCCTCCGATACATTCCGCTCAATGCCGTTTATGCCGGCTTCGGGCAATCACGAGGATGCCGAGAATGTGATTTCAAATTATTTCTCGCTCGCGAATGTTCCCGAGCAGGACCTTGATTCCGGTGTGTTCTATTCATACGATTACAATAATGTCCATTTTACGGTGCTCAACACCAACGATATGGAAGACAAGAAACTGAGCGACAAACAGCTCGAGTGGATGAAGAAGGATATTCAGTCCTCGGATGCCGACTGGCACATAGTCGTGCTTCACAAGGCACTCTACGCGACCGGCATCTATTACAAGGATAAGGAAACCGTCAATCTTCGCAATCAGCTCTCCGCTCTGCTTCCCTATCTCGGGGTTGACCTCGTGCTTGAAGGGCATAATCACGTCTATACCCGCACGGGAGTCATGAACGCAAATGCGGCCGTGCCGACTCAGACTGCGAAGGAAACCTACAACGGCACCGAATATGATATGAAGCTCGATCCGCAGGGCACGGTTTATTCGATTATCTGCTCGTCGGGAGTCAAGGAATATCAGGAGGTCGAGGCGGAGAAATGCGATAAATACTTTGACCGCGCCGAATGTATAGTTGAAAACGATTATCCGATGTTCTCGGCGATTACCGTTGACGGCAATAAGCTCTATTACAACGCTTATCAGATTATCGACGGCGAAGCAAAGCTCGCGGATTCCTTCGGAATTTCAAAAACCGGTAACATTAAGAGTCCCGGCGATATCTTCGGCGATTCGCTGCTCGGCAGAATCATTTCAACGATTCTTTCAAAGCTCAGTCTTAAATCCACCTGGAAATTCACGGGAATAATTATCAAGATGCTGGCTCCCGTTATGATGCTTTTCAGCAGATTTCTCTCTACAATTAACGCATAAAGGAATTCATAAACCATGAAAAAAGTTCCGCTTTCCGAAAAAATCGGATACGGCGTAGGCGCGATAGGCCTTGATTTAAGCTACGGCCTGTTCTATTCATATCTCTCGCTGTATCTGACAAACGCCCTTAAAATCAGCCCTGTCTTCCTGCTGATTCTCGCCCCGCTCGCAAGAATCTGGGACGGTGTGAATGACCCGATGATGGGCTCGATAGTTGACAGGACGAATACGAAGATGGGTAAATACCGCCCGTGGATTATGACCGGAGCGATATTCAACGCGATTGTCCTCTCCCTGCTTTTCAATATCGCGGGATTCAACGCGAAGACGGCGGTCGTCTATGTGCTCGTCGCGGTATTCTATGTGCTCTGGGGCATGACGAATACTCTCGCGGATATTCCGTTCTGGAGCATGATTCCGACCTTCGCCACCGAGGAGAAGGACAGAAACCTCGTTTCGACCATTGCCCGCACCTTCTCGGGCCTCGGTCAGGGGATCGTCTCGATTTTCACCTCGATTATCGTAGTGAAATTCGCAGGCGAATCGGGCGCAAAGCTTGAGACGCTCAGCGCGCAGGGGCTCAGCAGGGGCTTCGGAAAATGGAGTATCATCGCTTCGGCCGCCCTCATTTTCTTCGCGATGATAACGGTTGTCTCAACCAAGGAGACGTCGTCTGTGAAATCAGGAGAGAAATTCTCCTTCCGCAAGGCGCTCGGAGTTATCAGGCATAACGACCAGCTGCTGACCTTTATGCTCTTTGCGATGATTTCGAACTGCGGCTACTATATGACTTCGGGCATCAGCAGCTACTACTTCCTGCAGGTCAGGGGCGACCTTACCCTGCAGTCGAAATTCAACCTGCTCGGCTCGGTCGGCTCGGTGCTCTCGATTCTCGTTATCCCGATCTGCGATAAATTCATGACCAACCGCTCGACCTACCGCCTCTCCCTCTCCGCGGCGACTCTCGGATATATCGGCATGGCGGTTGTCGGCTACTTTTTCGGCGGAAACGTGCTTGCGCTCGGCATCTGCTACCTTATCGCTTCAATCGGAATCGGCTCGATGTTCGTCAATCAGACCGTTATGCTCGCTGATATTGTTGACTACGGCGAATATAAGCTCGGCACGAGAAACCAGAGTCTGACTTTCTCTATGAAGGGTTTCCTTCAGAAGATGGCATACACGTTGCAGTCTATTATCATGTATTCCGCCTTCGTCGCCACGAAATACGATTTCAGCAAAGGCGCGAAGGAGACTGTCGTAAACCACGCGGCAAACAACGCGATTACCTTTATGATGTTTATAGTGCCTCCGATTATGCTGGTGATTTCCCATATCATATTCGCGGGCAGATATAAAATTTACGGCGATTACAAGAGAGAGATTCTCGACGCCGTTACTGCAAAGAAACAGGCGCTTGAAAGCGAACAATAAAGCAAAGGCGGTGATTTTATGGCAACAACAACAAAGGAACTGATATATCAGACCTTCCTCGACCTGCTCCGCCAGAAGCCGTTTGATAAAATAACGGTCAGGGACATAGTCGACGCGGCGAATATCAACCGCAACACCTTCTATTACTATTACAGCGACATTTATGAACTTCTCGAAGAGATATTCAATATGGAGGAGAGCAAGATGGTGGAAACCCATTCCGAGGGCTTCCGCTGGCTCGTCGCGTTCTCAAATCTGCTCGAAGTCTCTTACAACAACAAGAAGATAATCAATAATATCTGCGCTTCGCGGAGCTATGAATATCTTGAAACATATATGTTCAAGAGCAGTAAAATGATTCTCAACGATTATGTTCATAAGCTCGTTGAGGGTCAGGATCTGCCCGATCAGATAGTCGAATTCGTCGTTTCGTTTTATCATTACGCGGTCAGCGGATGCCTCACTGAATGGTACCGCACGGGTATGAGAGAGACGCCGGATGAGATTCTCGGCGAGTTCATGCTTATGTTTGAAGGGCTCGTCAGCACCATAGACCGCGCAATCGAAAGGCAGAAGGATGCAGGTTCTGTATAAAGACAACGATATTCTCGTAATTGTAAAGCCTGCGGGCATTCTCAGCGAAAGGGCGGAGGATAAGGCGGGAAAATCCGTTGCGGATATGTTTCCCGATTTGCAGCTTTTCACCGTTCACCGCCTTGACAGAGAAACCGCCGGTATTATGGTATATTCGCTCAACAAAAGCTCCGCCGCCGCTCTCTCGGAGCAGATAAGAGGCGGAGAATTCAAGAAGAATTACTACGCCGTTCTCAGAGGCAGACCCGAAGCGGATTCGGGTACTCTTGAGGATTGGCTTAAAAGAGACGCGCGCAGAAATATTTCCCGCGTCTGCGAAGAAAAAGAAGACGGAGCGAAAAAAGCGCTCCTTGAATACAAAATCAAAGCTGAAAATCAGGGACTCTGCCTTGCGGATATTGCTCTTCAGACAGGCAGAACCCATCAGATAAGAGTCCAGTTTTCATCCCGCTCCTGCCCCGTTTACGGCGACGGGAGATACGGCGGAGGAAGCGGCGAGCTCGCTCTTTTTGCTTATTCGCTCGCTTTTACCCACCCCGTTACGGGAAAAAGGATGGCTTTCGCGGAGAAACCCGACCCGGAGCGTTTTCCGTGGAATCTGTTTGAAACGGAGGATTATTCCTTATGATTTACTATTTTTCCGGCACGGGCAATTCGCGTTTTGCGGCGCAGAAGCTTGCCGTGCTTACCGAAGACAAAAGCGTAAATATCGCCTCGATATATAACGGCACCGTAAAATCCGTCGAGGGCAAATCCGATGTGACGGGCTTCGTGTTTCCGGTTTACTACTCCGGCCTGCCCGAAATGGTGAAACGTTTTGCCTCAAATCCGCAGATAAGGGATAATCTGGGCGAATATGTCTTCTGCGTCATCACCTGCGGGGCGGAAACCGCGGCGGCAGATAAGCAGCTCGCGAAAGCTCTCGGCAGAGAGCCGGATTTAAGCGTCTCCCTGCGAATGCCCGACAACTACGTCATCGCTTATGAGCCGTCAACCGCCGAAGAGGCGCGCGAAACACTTGCTAAGGCGGATGCCAAGCTCGACAAAATTGCCGAGGCGGTCAATCAGCGCGGGGTATATATCAAAAACACATTCAAAAAGAGCGCCGTCACCGCGTTCATGTATCCCTTCTATAATATTTTCCGCACTACCCTGCTCTATAAGGCGGATTCAAAATGCAACGGATGCGGATTCTGTGAAAAAATCTGCCCGGACAAGGCGATTGAAATCAAAAACGGCAAACCCGTATGGGTTCATAAAAAATGTCAGCACTGCACAGCGTGTATAAACCGCTGTCCGCAGAGGGCGATTCAGTTCGGCTTCGGCACAAAAAAACGCGGCAGATACTACATAGCCGATATCAATAAAGGAGAGTAAAATATGATAGTCAAAAAAGATTTCGGAAAAACCTCAGACGGTGTTCAGGTCGATTTATATACCCTTAGCAATTCAAAAGGCACGGCCGCTGATATCATCACTTACGGCGCGGCGATAAACAGCATCTATGCCGCGGATAAAAACGGCGAATTTGCCGATGTGCTCAAGGGATTTGACACAATTGAGGGCCACGAGAAATATTCAAATTATCAGGGACTGACTGTCGGCAGATACGCAAACAGAATTGCCGACGGCGAATTTGAAATAGATGACAAAACCTATGAACTTGTCAAAAACGAGAAGGGCATAACCTGCCTTCACGGCGGCGGAGAACTCTCCCATGCAGTCTGGAGCGCGATAATCATTGACGACAATTCCCTTGAAATGAGCTACACCAGCCCCGACGGCGCCATGGGCTTCCCCGGCAAGGTCGATTTCAAGGTCGTTTTCACTCTCCACGAGGACAACGCACTCGAAATCAAATACTCAGCGGTCAGCGATAAG
>JAEEGF012498317.1_pt1 | contig 13957 bp, 10 predicted proteins | sample 9134171 | NCBI WGS metagenome assembly JAEEGF01 (sample SAMN16246542, study PRJNA631951) | gut metagenome | biome: gut microbiome; feature: rumen; material: AP-attached | host: Bos | place: Iran: Karaj | collected 2018-10
AGCTTATTTAAAATATTGCTGAGGTTATTCCTTATAGTGCCTTCGGAGAAATTGAGCTTCGTTGCAATCTCCTTGTTTGACAGGCCTTCAACAATGCCTTCGATGATAGCCCATTCGTTTTCCTTTATCTCATTTATACTCTGCTCGTCAACCTCAACTGAGTCCTTTGATTTAGCCATCTCTGAAAAGAGCTTTAGTACTTTATTGGTGATGTCATCATTCATAATAGCCATGCCGCTGTGGACTTTTCTGATTGCTTCAATGAGCTCCTCAAAGGAAACGCCCTTTAACAGATATCCGCTGGCTCCGTTTTTAATCGCATTGAAGACATATTCATCATCGTCAAAAGTTGTAAGTATTATTATTTTGATATCAGGTTCGTTTTCCTTGATTATCTTGGTACAGACCACTCCCTCCATCTTGGGCATGCGCACGTCCATCAGGATCACATCGGGTTTATTTTCTCTGATGCTCCTTATGACGTCCGTTCCGTTTGATACAGCATCGGTTACCTCAAAATCTTCAACTCCTCCCAGTATCATTTTAAGACTCTGACGCATCAGCTCCTGATCATCAGCTATCAGTACTTTGATCATGGTTCCAGTTTACCTCCGTTCCCCAACGAATCGGTATCTCTGCGCGAAGCAAAAATCCGTTATTTCCATCACAATATAATTTTCCGTCGAGCATCTGCAAACGCTCCTCCATATGGCTAAGTCCAAAGCCCTTATTAAGATCCGGACATCCGCAGCCATTATCCCTTATGATAATGTTGATCACATCATCAATCTTGTTTATCATGATCCAGATATCCTGAGGTTTTCCGTGCCTTACAGAATTAGTGATCCCTTCCTGAACGGTTCTATAGAGCGCTTCCGCTTCATCTTCGCCAAAAGCATCCCTCAAATCCACAACGCAGTTATAGTGAAAACGAATACCGGTGGACCTGCGCATTTCATCTATCATCTGCTCAATCGCAAGATCAAGGGGCATGCTTTCAAGGCCATCGGGTTTTAAGGCTCTCACCGATCTGCGTACATCCTCCATCCCTCGGTGAGCGACCTCTGAGATAGCCATTAGCTGTTCCTTTACAAGCTCTCTGTTAGTGTCGAACAGCATGATGCAAGCTTCTATTCCTGTTACAATTCCTGTAAGTGAATGCCCTATCGTATCATGAATCTCTCTGGCCAGGCGGTTTCTCTCACTAGTCTGTGCCATAAGTGCCGACTTTTCGGAGTACTCCTCAAGCTTGGCATTTGCATCCCTTAGCTGTTCGTTCAGTGACAAGATGCGCTCATTTTCACTCATCTGAATTCTGACGATGAAGAACATATAGCACATGAACAGAAATACATTAAAAAGCCTTCCAACATTTATTATTCCCTGGAATATTTTCGCATAATCGCTTCCGTAGTAATTCAGGTAATCCGAAAAATCTGTTACCGGAATCCAGATGGATAGTATCTGACTCTCCAGCAAAAAATAACATACTCCAACCAGCACAAAGGTTATGTTTCGGTTCCATCTGCCAATGGGACGCCTTATCAGATTGGCGATTATCATGAGGAACATACCCATGTAGCAAAAGCTCATAATTCCTGATAGTACAATAACGATTATTGTCTCTGCTATGAGTTTCAATAAAAAATGTATCCCCGGGTCTGTCTCCGTTGTGAGCAGCAACAGCAGACATGCATAAAGAAGTCCCGATGAAAGTATCGACTCAAAAGGACGCGCAGGAATATGCCTGGAATTCATGAGAAATGACAGCGCAGAGCCTTCATGAACGTATCCCCAAAGGGCATGATACATGATAAATACTATAAACAGCAGCATCCAGAAATTAAGGTGCATCATGAGATTCACCAACAGATCCGGAAGTCTGTAATCTTTTTCTATTATTGTGTTATTGCCATCTGTGTTCTTCATATTGCTTTATTGTAATTTATTATTCTAATGCATTTTGTCTTGTTGCTATTTGTTTTATGGTTACTGCCATCTGTCTTTTTCAAATTGACTGATGTTATCCTGTGTCACGATATCGACCGGCACCGTGATACTTTTTTCTATCTCATTACCTGCAATCAGGTCGTATAGAACATCTGCTGCTTTCTCACCTATTTTCGTGGGAAACTGCACCACCGAAGCCTTCATCATTCCGGCAGATATCAGGGCCTTGGCATCAGGGGAAGCATCCACAGCGTATACGTTAACGCTCCCTGACAGCCCCTTTTCCTGAAGCGCTGCCACTACGCCTTCAGCAGCAGGATCGTTTAAGCAAAATACCGTGTCAAAATCATGTCCTCCCTTAAGGTATTCGCTCATCCGCTGAAGTGCCTTTTCATACTGACCGTTGCAATCGATCTGGCACTCCACCGTATAGTCAGGATTCCTTGAAACTGTATTCAGAAAACCTGCCACTCTCTGCCTTCCGGATACTGCACTGGTGTGAGTCATGACCACAATTTTGCCGCTTTTTTGCGTCTGTAACATATATTCTCCGTCAAGACACCCCGCATTATAATTGTCCGAAACAATAGTGCAGTTAATAAGATTCTCCGTACTTACATTTGAATCCACAACAATCACAAATACGCCCTTTGCCCTGGCTTCGATCAGCACATCCACAAGGCCGTCCGGGTCCACCGGAGTGAGGATCAGAGCATCGATGCCCATTTTCAGCATCTCCCTTATCTGTTCCTTCTGTCTCTTCACATTCATACCGGGATCACGCAATATCACTTTGTCACCCTCGGCCTCAACTCTAACTCTGACCTGCTCATGAATTATCCTGAAAAATTCATTGTTCATGGTCATATAGCTTGCGCCTATTAGTCTGGAGCCTTCCTTCTGATTTTTGGATAGATCAATAGATTTAATAGATATCAGAATTCCTACTGAAAACAGAGCAAGATACACTACTGCCAAAGCAAGGCAGTATACCTTTTGGTATTTTTCTTTCTTCTTGAAATTATTAATAACGCCCAAATTCAGATCCCCACATAATCACTTTTTTCGTTCTCTATACAGCGAGACTTTTATTCCATTTTGCAGCTTATAAGCCATCTCTTTTTTAGTCTTATCCTGTTATTTTAACACCATATTATTAATTATATCTTACAAAACGAACATATAGCAAAACCGGCCAATGTTATTTAAACATCAGCCGGTGTGAATTATTTCTTTTTTAATAAACCATACCCACTTTAAGAGTTCCTTCGCCGCCATCAAAGCTTATCCTGTTGCATTCAACAGTTCTTAAATGCGGCAAATCCGTCATTTGCAGGATTGTATCGTCTCCCGTCGTAAGCTCGATTATGCCTCTGTCGTAGACAATAGTCACCCTATCCTTTCGGTTTCTTCCTATGATCATAAAATCAGACACCACTCCGTCTGATACGGAAAACACTCCGGTTTTGCTGTTATAGCTCATTGTTACGAAGGGTTCATTTTTCCCGCTTGCATAGAGCTTTATAATGCTTTCTCTGGGATCATTAAGCTCAAGGAAAATAGCACTGTCCTTTGATATATAAGATGACTCACCCTTTGTTAGCTCAGATACCAGCTGCACCCTGGATGTTATTTCTTCCGGTATCGCATGCTTTATAACATAGCTTCCATTTATCTTCCTGAGCGTCAATTCTCTGGGTATTCCCATGGTACTTGTGGTCTGATTGTATACGCATTTGGTTCTAAGCCATGGTATCTGTATTACCCTGCCTTTGGGATCCCCTGACCAGGTCTGCGCCGCATATGGAAGTGTTGTAATAAAATACGCTTGCTTTTTATCCTGAGTAGGTGTGAATTTATATCCGTCAAAATCGCCCACAAAATACATTCCGTCTGCTGCCCAGAATACCCATTTCTTTTCAGAAGCAGATTCCTCATCGCCTATAACAGGAAGCTCGAACAAATCAGGGCACTCGAATCCACCTTCAAGTGTTATGCGCTGTGACAGCTCAAAATCCTTCATGTTTGCGGATCTGAAAATCCCAAAATCATTTTTCTCTATCCAGAGTACCAGTACATAAGCCTTGGACTCTTCATGCCAGAATACCTTAGGGTCACGATTGTCAGGCGCCATCTCCTGCAAAAGTTTATCGCCCCGTTTTATAAGGGAGGCTCCACCATCAGTGCTGTACGCAAGTCTGATGGTGAAGTAAGGATTGGAAAGGCCTTCGTCAAAACCTGCAGCAGTATAGGGAAAAAGTAATGCATCCTTTGGAAGTCCAAGCTCACCTCTGTCATTTCTAAGTCCGCATCCTGAGTACATCATTCCGTTTTCATCTGGATATAATACAGGTTCCAGTTCTTCCCAGTGTATGAGGTCAGTGCTTCTTGCGTGTCCCCAGGTCATGTCATCCCATTCCACTCCGTTCGGATTACTTTGATAATATAACTCGAATATTCCGTCATGATACACCAATCCGTTGGGGTCATTTAACCAGCCATAACTCGGTGCGAAATGCATAATCGGATAGCAATTCTCTTTCCTGCTGCTCATTTTTGTCTAATCTCCTTGTTACTGTTACTTAATTCTTCTTGCTTCTGTCCACAGCTGTCTGATAAATAGATACGATATCGTTAACGCCTGCACTCTCAAGCTCTCCAAGATATGCATTCCAGCTGTCATCTGTAACGCCTGTTGTGATCCATGTGTTGATATATCTGTCCACAATATCGGACACTGTAGGCTGGATCTGTGCAAGTCTGGTAAGCTCATCTGTTGTCATAAGAACACGGGGAACAGCTGTGTACTCTGCCATGATCTCATCTTTACCGTTTGTTCTCTGGTTCTCAAGGAGCTGTACTGCATCGAATGCATAGCCTGCTGCCCCTACCTTATCGCTGCCTTCATAATCATCATAGTATTTATCAAGAATGATCATAGAGCCGCGGCAAGGTGTTGAGTTAACTCTCGCATCACCAAATGTCTGGTATGCATCCTGCTGAGGCATGTAGTGTCCATCAGCATCAAGAGGTGTTCTGATAACGCCGTCAGCATCTTCCTTGTAGTTGTATCCGATTGCGCCCCAGTTTGAGGTAACTGCAACCTTGGGATCGCCTGCCATGTAGTCTACGAATCTTGCAACTACATGAGGGAATTTGCATGAAGTAGTAATTGCTGTGTTAGATGAATCCTGAAGCTGTGAGAAGTTGTTAAGGAATCCGCTCTTACCAGCTTCGCCTGTAAGTCTTGGAATTGCAACATACTGATCATGTACATCAAGATTTGTGATCTCCTGATCTGTCCATGTTCCGAATACACCTATACGTGCAACGTCTTCCTTGATGATTGACTGCTTGTAGGAAGCACTTTCATCTGCCTCAAAAGAGCCTTCCCAGATAAGACCTTCGTTATAGAGCTCATTGAAAAATTCAGCAGTCTTTCTGAATGCTTCATCCTGAGCAGTAAATACAACCTTATCATCGATTATTCTCATGTGGTCAGCATATGCATTACCACCGCAATATGAATCAGCCTGTCCAAAGCAGCCTGTAAGTCTGTAGAAAATATTGTAGGAACCAAATGTATCTGTTGCACCAAACCATGAAGCCATAGGAATTTCATCAGCTTCGCCGTTTCCGTTAAGGTCGCCTGCATCCTTGAAAGCCTTGAGGCAGTCTACAAATTCATCAACTGTTGTGGGAACTTCTTTTCCTACCTGATCAAGCCAGTTCTTGTTGATAAGAAGGGGACCGGGTGTAAGAACAAGTCCGTACATCTCCTCGATATAAGGGAAGCCGTAGGTGTGACCGTTAGGTGCTGTGATCTCCATCCAGTATGTAGGATGCTCATCAAGGATTGCCTTTACATTGGGCATATACTCATTGATAAGGCCCTCTGTCTCTACGAAAATATCCTGATCAGCGTACTGAACAACTATATTACCGGATTTACCATCACCAAAGTTCCAGAATACATCAGGAAGATCCTGCCCTGAAGCAAGCATCAGGTTAATCTTCTCCTGAGCGCCCTCTCCGGGAATAGGCTGCCAGTCAAACTCAACACCTGTGTCCTCGAACCACTTTTTGCACATCTCAAGTTCGCCGGGCTCAACAAGACGATCTGCTGTATTTACGAGAAGCATTGAGATTTTGCCATACTTTTCTTCAAATGCTGCAGGATCCTTGATAATGGGAAGTGTGCCGTCAAGCTGGATAAGTCCTGCATCAACAGCCTCCTGCTCCTCAGGTGTAAGACCTGCATCTGCCGCAGATGTAGCTGTTTCAACTGCTTCTTCAAGCTTCTCAGCATTTTCGCTGGGTGCAGATTCAGTAGTTGTCTCAGCTCCCTGATCTGTTGCCTGGTTCGCTGCCTGATTACCGCAGCCTGCAATCACTGATGCAGACATGGCAATTGTAAGTAGTGATGCCAACAATTTCTTTTTCATAAATAAATGTCCTCCTTATAAAAAACTGTGATTTATTTTTTACCCTGCTCTACATAAACTTAAGTTATTTTTGTCAGGGTTATCACTCATCATTTAACAGCTATGATTGTTACTTTTTCTGCTGGTTCTACCTTTTTATCCCTTAACAGCTCCGATTGTTACACCCTTTGCAAAGTACTTCTGAATGAAGGGATAAACCATAAGAAGTGGTGCTGCGGAAACTACGACTATGCAATATTTAAGCTGCTCAGCCAGTTTTTGCTTGGTTACAAGAGCATCTCCTGATGATCCCATCTGGTTAGACTGGTTCATAAGTACCAGGTTTCTGAGGACTACCTGAAGAGGCATCTTGTTATCATCCTGCAGGAACATCAGTGCATTAAAGAACTGGTTCCACATAGCTGTTGCATAGAAAAGTGCCATTACTGCAATAATTGTTGTAGAGATCGGAATAGCAATTTCGAAGAAGAATCTAAAGTCGCTGCATCCGTCTACCTTGGCTGCTTCCTGGAGCTCTCCCGGTATTCCCGACTCAAAGAATGATCTGCATACGATAAGGTTGTATGCTGATACCGCAACAGGAAGAACCATTGCCCATATGGTGTTATAGATACCAAGGTTTCTGATTGTCAGGTAGAGAGGTATTATTCCGCCGCCAAAAAACATGGTGAATGTAAATACAAATATCAGTCCTCGTCTGCCAGGAAGGTCTTTTCTTGAAAGTGCATATCCTGCGGGAACTGTCGCAATTAGTGCTACTGCAGTTCCTACAACTGTGTAGAGAATTGTGTTACCATACGCAACCCACAAAGGCTTATATGCGAATGTCGTTTTATATCCCTCGAAATAAGGACTCTCCGGATACAGGAGCACTTTTCCCGAATTAACTGTTACAGGGTCTGTAATCGATGCCAGTAAAACATAATAAATAGGATAGATAATGATCACACAAACAATGATCATCAAAAGGATTACAACTCCCATGAAAATTTTATTTGCTCGTCCCAGCTTAACCTTGGACGTATTCTGTGTTTTTGCCATTACCTGCCTCCTAGAATATGCTGATATCGCTTACTTTTTTCGCAATCTGATTAGCAATTATCAGTATGATGAAGTTAACAACTGAATTGAAAAGTCCTACTGCTGTAGCAAAGCTGTACTGCGCTGTCTGAAGTCCGACTTTGTATACGTAAGTAGAGATGAGCTCGCTGACGATAGTATTTGAACCGTTCTGCATAAGGAAAGCTTTCTCATATCCTACGTTCATGATGTTACCTATCTGAAGGATCAGCATCAGGATTACTGTTGGCATGATCATCGGAATATCAATGTACTTAATCTGCTGCCATTTTGTTGCGCCGTCTATCGTTGCTGCCTCGTAGTAGTCCGGGCTTATTGATGTGAGCGCTGCGATGTAAATAACTGCGTTGAATCCCATTGTCTGCCAGATATTGGATCCGATGTAAAGTGTTCTGAACCACTGTGGAAGTGATGTGAAAAGTATCGGATTGGAAGCACCTATCATGTGGTTCATTACACCTGTAGCTGAGAAGAAAACTGATATAATACTTACTACAACTACGTTTGACATGAAGTAAGGCGCATAGCTTATTGTCTGTATAACCTTTCTAGTTCTAAGACTTCTTATCTGGTTTAAAAGAAGTGCAAATACAATTGGTATCCAGAAAGCAATTACTATGCTCTCAAGGCTTATCAGGATTGTGTTTTTAATAGCGGTTACTGCTATGCTTGTACTGAAAAACTGTTGGAAATATTTAAAGATTGGATTAGCCCAGGGGCTTCCCATAATTCCCTGACGGATTTTGTAATCCTTAAATGAAATGATTAGTCCGTACATCGGATAATATGCAAAGACTATTGCCCATACAAGAGATGGCAAGAGCAGCACATATAGCTGCCACGCTGACAATACCTTTTTCAGGTTCCTGCTTCTGCCTGCTTTCTTAGCTGCAGGACTTTTCTCTCCCCTTCTTCCCATTTTTCCTCCCTTTTTGCACACATTCTGCTGTCATTTCACGTGTTCTACCAGCTCTGTATGCACTTGAATTACCGATTACGTAACCGGTTACTTAATTTTGCGTAATCGGTCAAGTAACCGGTTACTTTCTTGAGTATAAATTTCCGGATATAAGATTTCAACCCCCTAAAAAAAATTTCATCATTTTTCATGAATAACCATTTTATTTTTTGTTCAAAATATTCAGTATTTATCACATCATAACCGGTTACTTTAATTGCACCTTTTGTGTATAATATAGGGTACGGTTATAGGCAGGAATATTCTCATAGCCTGGCTATTACTATATTATTATGGCTGTTAATATATAATGGCTGCTGAAATATATTGACCGTTAGAATAGGATGATCACTTATGAAATCAAAGAAAGTGTCTTACGCAGATCTGGCTAGATACTGCAATTTTTCAAAGACAACAATATCAAGATATTTTAGTAATCCGGACTCCCTTACTCTGGAGAATCAGGAGAAAATCCGAGAGGCTGTTGAAACTCTTGGGTATCAGGAAAACAAGATTGCCAAAATACTTCCCAGTGGACATACAGAATTTATCGGTCTTATCATACCAAACCTGTATATGCCCTATTACTCTGAGGTAATGCACCATCTGCTCTCCTCCTACAGTACTTATGGCTATAAGTTTCTGGTTTTTGAAGGGCAGTCGGATATTGAGCTGGAGAGAAAATATATTCGTGAGCTTAGCGCCTATAATGTCGAGGGCATAATAACACTATCTCATACTATATCTTCTAAGGAATACGCTTCCTACGATATTCCGATTGTTGCCATAGAGCGTGAAGATGAGTTTATCTCCAGTGTCCACAATGACAACTATATGGGTGGAATTCAGGCTACAAGCCTTCTGTATAAGAGCGACTGCGATATTCTGTTTTTCATAGATTCAACCCCCTATGGTGCTACACGCTCTGCCTATTATTCCAAGGATAAGCACTCCTACTCCTATGGCCGATTGAACGGTTTTAAGTATGTCTGCAATGAAAAGAACATGCCTAATGAAGTTATAATTCAGGATTTGGGACTTAGCTATGAAGAATATTCCGAAAAGATCCCTAAGATTATTGACGATATTGCAAAAAGATATCCCGGAAAACGAAAAGGGATTTTTTGCGCAAATGATACCTTTGCAAATATATCCCTTTTGCATTTGCTTAGAGCTTATGGGAATTTCCCCGATGATTTTCGAATAGTGGGGTACGACGGATCTCCGATTTCTGCCCAGGCTATTATTCCTTTCAGTACTGTCGGTCAGCAGCTTGACCAGATAACTAAATCCGCCATGGAAATTCTCGTTTCACAGATTAAAGCCAAGCATCGAAGAATTCCCGAGGAGCTCCCTATCCGGCACGAGGTGATTGCACCAATCCTTATAAACCGCGCAACCACACAGAAGGAGACTCCAAATATCGCGGGGGCAAAATAGGGTTCCTGTTTTTCAATTATATAAACTTTACAACATAGCTTGCGTCGAATTTGCAAGATGGAGCCAGTGTCTGATTCCACTCTCTGTCCTTTAGTTCTCCGCTAAAGCCTTCTGCGTCTGCTCTTCCGTACCATGGCTCAATACAGATAAATGGAGCATTTTTCCCTGAAGGTGACCAGATCCCCAGAAGAGGTGCGTCAAAACTTACTTCAACAAAAGTTTTACCATCAGAGTCTGCAATTGATGCTCCGCTCACCTGACTGTTCTCAAGGATGATCGCACCGTTATCAAATGTGTGTTCATCAATTTCTATAGCTTTATTCCGGCCAAGTTCAAGCTCATAGGTCTCATTAGCTGCAAGCGGATCATGGAACTTCCTCACGGTGAGGACATCCTTATCAGTCTTAAGTATTACTGAGTTTCCCTTAAGTGTTCCTTCACTGCTAAGTTTACAATTAAAAGCAGGATGTGCACCTATCGCAAATGGAAGGTCCTTTTTTCCTGTATTTTCCACTTTCCATCCTATTGTTACAGTATCTGCAACAAGGGTATAAGTAATTGTAAGTTTAAAATCAAGCGGATATTTTTCTCTTGTCTGCTCATTTGAAGCAAGTACGAATATTGCCTTGTCATCAGACTTTTCCACTACTTCGAACTCCATATCTCTTGCAAAGCCGTGCTGTCCCATAGGATATTCTTTACCTTCATAGCGATATTTCCCGTCAGCCACAGCTCCTACAAAAGGGAAAAGAACAGGCGAAGTACGTCCCCAAAATTTAGGATCTGCACACCACATGTATTCTCTATCGCCACGCTTAACACTTTTTATTTCAGCTCCAAGAGTATCAATCTCTGCTGTTATTTGTTCGTTTTTTATTACAACTCTCATCTGTAGTTATTCCTTTCCAAAAATATCTCATCCCACAACTTTATTTTTTCCACTTAGCTTACCCTCGTACAATTTAGCGTCAGCCTCCCGGAATACATCATTGAGAGTTTTAGCATTCCCTGAACATGCTGCCCCAAAAGTCATAGTGATTCTGCCAAGCTCTTGCCCTTCGAATTCAAAGGGATAATTCTCTATCTCTTTTCTTGCTTCATCGAGAAAGCTTACTATTTCTTCAAAAGATCTTGCGGCTGTTTCGCAAAAAATAAATTCTTCACCGCCCCAACGATAGCATACTACAGCTTTTTCTCCAAGTATCTTTCCTATGGTTATAAGCACATAGTCTCCGCATTTGTGTCCGTATGTATCATTTATTCTCTTAAAATTGTCTATATCTCCGATGGCAATCCAGTACTTTTTTATTTTTCCATTTTCAACTTCCTTCAAATTTTCAGCCAGAAAATATCTGTTTGGAAGTCCTGTAAGTTTGTCATGAAAAAGCTGAAACTCCAACTTCTCTTCCGAGGAATTAGCGATATATACAAGAAGCTGCAATACAAACAGATTGATCACAAAAACTATCACGCCCCACAGAATCGTAAGCCAGAACTCAGCCTTTCCTGTCAGTTCATAGGGAGCAGGATTAAAGTGAAGATAAATGTAGCTGCCAATATAAAGAATAAAACCAATTAAGCAAAATGGCATCACTCTGACATATTTAATCTTTAGTGCTCTGGCAGAATATTCAGCATAAAAAGCCAATACATTCATTCCAATAAGTGTAATTTGAAATCCGCTGCCCCAACCGGTGAATAATACTGCAAGCGTCATATGCATGGCAACTTCAAGATAAATCGCTATTGCATATATTGAGAACCACTCTTTGTAGACAACAAACAACATTGCAAGATAAAAGATAATGCTGAAAATATTCACCCTGACCATAGGAGTAACTTTGCATTGCTCGAATACGGAATACATCAGAACATGGATAAGCAGAAAGCAGATTGCCATGCCCCATGCTATTAACTTGGCTCTTTTCAAGTTCAAGAACATATTAAAATACCTTCAATAGTATGTTTTTATATGAAAAATAGTTATGTTTTTTACATCCACTATAATTATCGCTGAATTCGCTTAACTGCAAATAAATACCTCATTAAATTATAATTAAATAGGATGTTTCCTGTAATTTCGAAGGTTTTAATTAGCCTATAATGTTAATTGCTATTCCAATGGCTTTAATTTTCCTGCTATGTTCCTTGTTATTCCGGCGGCTTTAATTCTCCTGCTATGTTCCTTGTTATTTGCAATGTCTTTAGTTACCCTACAATATTTCTTGCTTCTCCCTTCTCAAATGCCTGGATATTCTTTGCAACTTCCTCTACGCACCGGCTTCTTGCTTCCACACTTGCCCACGCCATATGGGGTGTCACAAACAATTTCTTACTATCCTGAATTCTAAGAAGCGGGCTGTCCTTTTTCATAGGCTCTACTGTCAGAACGTCAAGTCCTGCTGCCGCAATTTCTCCATCCTCAAGCGCCTTTACGAGATCCTCCTCATTTACTACAGGGCCTCTTGCCACATTTATTAAAATTGCAGACTTTTTCATCTTCTTAAATGCTTCTTCATCTATGATGCCTCTGGTCTTGTCAGAAAGCGGGCAGTGTAGCGAGAGCACATCGCTTCTTTTGAGAAGTTCATCAAAGCTTACCATCTCATACTGCTCATCTTCACTATTGTGATCTGTTCTTCCGGAAGCTGAATAGAAGATCACCTTCGCTCCAAATGCTGTCGCTATCTGAGCAACTTTTCTTCCGATATTACCCATTCCTATGATTCCCCAGGTCATACCGTCAAGCTCATGAAAAGGGATGTCCAGCTTACAGAAATGCTCCTGTGAAGCATATTCTCCGCTTTTTACAAATTCATCATAATCCTTTAATGCTTCCATTACATAGAAAAGAAGTGCAAAGGTATGCTGCGCAACAGATGCTGTAGAATATCCGGCAACATTTGCAACCTTGATTCCACACTCTTTGCAGGCTTTGATATCAACATTGTCAAACCCGGTCGCAAACTCACATATTAGTTTTAAAGAAGGTGCTTTTTTCAAAATATCTGTAGTAATTTTGGATTTGTTGATGCAAAGTACATCTGCACCAGTAAGGCGTTCCTCTGCATTCTCAGCGGTTACCTTATCCTTATAAAATGTCACATCTCCAAGTTTCTCAAGGGATCTGTAATCTATATCATTTCCCACGCTGTCAATTTCTGCTGCTACTATTTTCATAGTTTGATTATCCCTTCCTATACACATGTTTCACTACTCCATCAATTCTATCACTTTGGTTGCGTTTTTAAAGATTTTTCAGACCATATTATTTTGTATTTAAATATCTGAATTCTATCCTTTACGCCAACTATCACATTTGTCTTACTATTGGCGTAACTGTAATTCTCAATATTATATTATAATTGCACCGGTTTTCTCTTTTTTCCTATAAATGACGTAATGACAATTCCAAGCTTCTGATTCCCGTTACACCTGTTTTCCATTTACTTCTTCTACTGACGTAATGGTAGCTCCAACTATCTGATTCCCATTACACCTGTTTCCCATTTATTTCTTTAACAGACTTAATGGTAGCTCTAACTATCTGATTCCCATTACACCTGTTTTCCATTTACCTCTTCAACTGACGTAATGGCAATCCCAAACATCTGATTTTCCTTACGCCAGTTTTCCTATCTAGCTATAATTGACGTAACAAGAATCCCCACATATGATTATCTTTACATCAGTTTACATTTTTTCTCTTTACTGATGTAATCCCCTCTTTCCCAAAACTTATTCCCACTAATACATCTGACAAAAATAGATTTTCCATTAAAAAAGCGCCTTCCGAGTAATAATTCTCGAAAGACGCTTCTATTTTCAATTAAATATCTCAGTCTCAGTACATATTAAGCGAAAGGGTTCTCTGTAGGATAAGGAAGTGATGCAGGCTGGTTGTAGCCGATTGTCTCAGCACCTACATACTTGAATACCTCGTAAAGAGCCTTGCCGAAGTGACCAAATGCAACTGCACCGTGGTGAGGGAAGTTGCCCTGGATGAGAACGTGTCTGTAGAATCTGCCCATTTCCGGAATAGCGAATACGCCGATACCACCGAAGGACTGAGTAGCAACAGGAA
>JAEEGF012425851.1_pt1 | contig 13956 bp, 11 predicted proteins | sample 9134171 | NCBI WGS metagenome assembly JAEEGF01 (sample SAMN16246542, study PRJNA631951) | gut metagenome | biome: gut microbiome; feature: rumen; material: AP-attached | host: Bos | place: Iran: Karaj | collected 2018-10
GGATGTAGTCTGTTTCAAAATGCCAGTTGCCATATTCGTCAATATACAACCCGGTGCCTCTTGCACCATCGATGTAATCAGGTGTTTTTGTATTATTAACTGTCAAATCACCATCAACAGACACATCTTGCTTGAACTCAATATTGCCGTCGGCGGCATCGTCAACATCTTTGCGAAGGAACAGTTTCGTGCCCTCAGTGCGCATAAACTGCAACAGTGCAGGGGCATTCAGTCCTCCTCCTCCACCACCTCCGAACAAAGAGCCATAAATTCTATCAACCGTGATTTTCAGTTTCTGCTGTGTGCTTTCTGTCACCTCGTCATTGAGTTTCACCTCAACACGCGGCACGTCAGCCTCACCCATCCGTATCTGTACGTTTTCTATAGTGATTGTACCTATACTTGTGGTTTCACCGGTTGAGTCGTCAAGATTATACTTGAACGGGAATATCATTCCGGAATGAAGGCGGTGGAAAATGCTCTTCTCCGGTGTCCCGGCAAGATTGTTCTTGTCAAGGTCACGTTGCAGATACAACTCGTCAAGCACTGGCTGATAGGTGAATTTCGTCTCCTGATTGTCTGCGAGGTAGTCGGTGGCGGCAAACAGCAGTTTCATCTCTGCCATCTGGATGTATGCGTCTGGCAGTTGAATGCCGGTTACGACATATATGTCTCCTGGCTCAATGCGTTTGTTATTACTTGGATAGTATGCTCCTATGCTGTCATCATGTGCTCTGCTGCAAGTGATTTCCCAACAATTAACGACATCAGAAGTTCCTGGTCTTGTGAATATACGCCTTTGAGTTTTTGTATGGTCAACATCAAACACACCGCCTCCGCAATATCCGCTGTTCATCGTGATTTTCACACCGTCATCACCCGTTAGTGCCAGGTTGTTCCAATCTATACCGTTGTCTTTGATAAACAGCGTGAACGGCTTGTTCATAAATGTGTCTGTGCCACTATACGCAAACTGACATTCAGCGTTCAGGTTTCCGGAATAATCCTCTGGCAGACCAGCATACCATTCAAGTGTAGGCATACCAGAGCCTGACGGCAGTGGGTCGTAATAATCTATGTCAACCTGAATATATCCGTGTACTATTGACATCGGATCTACATCTAACGTTTCAACGTCCCAGCTTCCATACTCCGTGTTAAGCGCGCCGTTCTTGAAATGTGGAAGCGGGATCTCCCTTGTCCTGTCATCTGTTCTGCCTGAACCTGCAGTGAGAGTTATTGTGTTGAACGTGAATGTGGCGATTGTCGTTTCAGTCTGTGTCCCGACGGGTGCTTTTTTGAGAATCAGCGACGCTCTGACCTTCATCTGATAGCGGTTTGCACCACTTGGAACAACAGAGCCTATGTTCATATACAAGTTAAGCACGGTCTCAGTAAACGACATCACGCACTCACCATTATATGAGTTGTTCGTGACAAACAGATGCTCGGTGTGCGGTACTGTGTCTGACACCCATATCCTATGGTCTTTGTCACCAATGACCGATTGGATATGCTCATCGTTGTTCAGACCAAGGTCTGTTGCAGACATGATTCCGTCACCGATATTCACGTCCGTTCCAAGAGCAAGAATCTCGTCTATCCGTTCGTTGCCGCCATAATTCTTAAAATGATTTGAGCCACTTGTGTTGCCGTCCATATCCCTGACACCGTTACCACGCAACAACTTGTATGTTCCTTCCGCAATAGTTGGGTATATTTCCGGCAAGTCACCATCAGACCCGTCCCAACGTGCAGACACCTCACGAACACCTTCAGGACAACTCTCTGCATCGTCGTTCTTGTCTATGTAAGCGTCGTTTGTGTCACCCTTGACAAACCTAAGATTCTCCGTGTCCGGGTCGTTTCTACGGGCAATATTTGCCTCTGTCTTGTTGTCATACTGCCAGGCTGGTTTCTTCTCGGCCTGACCTGTGTATGGGACAAAAGTCTGAGGCAGTTGCAGATTGTTGATGAACATAGTCTGCGGAAGACCATAGTTGTCGCTGTAATAGCGGTATGTCATATTCTTGGTACTTCCAACTGCTCTCAGTCTTGTGACAATTTGTTGTTCGCTATTGGCTGTACGTGTGATTTTGAACAATCCTTTCCCGTCTGACTCCACATCGTTGAATCCACGTCCATAGCCGTAGTAATAAATCTGTCCGTTATCCTCAACGTCCGTGAGATAACCTGTCAGACCTTTCAGTTCCGGATTGTCTTCAATTAAATCAGTGACATCGCCAACAATGATATTATGTCCGCGGATGATATAGTCGAGTTTCTTTCCGGTTCCGTTACGCAAGGTGAACGTGTTGTGCAGTTCTGACAACGCCTGTGCGACAGTCCAGTTGTTTATTGTCAGGACATATTCCTCCGTCTCACATTTTGAGTCATCAATATAAAAATTCCATACAGCGTTAGTGCCGTCGTATGGCTGTCCGTCAGTAGTCCCATAAAGACGGAGAAGGTTTGCGTGGATGCGGTCAAGCAGAACGTGAGCGGCGCAGAAATGTTTTGTCGTTCCTTGAACCGTTACATCAACCGGAAAACAATATAATGAGAAATTACTGCTTCCCGTGTAGTTTGTTCCCTCTATATCGCTGTGCATTCCGCTTGTGTGAACCACGTCAAGCATCTCGCACCTTGTCAGCTCGTCGGAAGACGAGTTCATCTTTACGCTCTCGTATGAATAGGCTTTCCCGCTCTCACCGATTCTCGCCACTTGTGTGCATGTCGGGATGTAGTTAAGGCTGTAAATCTCTCCACGGAACGAGCACCAGTCGCCAATCTCCCATTCAATAGGCGCAGGAGACTCCACTGAGAAAGTGACAAAGTTATCTCCCATGAAAGCCTCGCTCTGCTCCCATTTGTTAATCCGCACCCTGATATTGGAAGATGATGCGGACAAACCATTCTTATATATAATCAACTCGACCATCCCAAACCAGTTATTATTCCGTTAGCGTCTGAATATGTTGAAACAACGTCAGTTACAGGGTCGTAAACTCTGAAATTAAGAGAGAATGTCATAATTGATGTGTTATCAACGGATTTTCTTACAAGAACATCCGGGTCAAAAGTTGTCAGCAACACATCTTTCCTTCCGATTTTTGTGAAGCTCTCATAGAAAGCGAGCCTTTTTGCTTTGAGATAAGATAAAAAAGCCCGAGTGTCTGTAACAAAATTGTCGTCTTGTCCCTCATATATAAACTTAAACTGCATATCATAGGGTTTCATCCTTGGTGTTGAAGGCACATAGACATCCTGCCCATCCTCTCCAATCCAGTCAAGGGTGGCAAGGTCTTTCATTTCACCCTGCACTTTGTTTGGGGAGTCTGAGCACACAATATTCCATTCCGAAATGGTTTCCTTGACAGAGTAGTGTGTATATGTTTCCCCATTATAATCAAGTTGCATGAAATAAAGGCGGTAAGGTGTCATAATCCTAAAAACAATCTTGTTAAACTTAATTTCAGCAAAAATACAAATTAATATTCAAATTACAAACAAAAAATCAATAATTTTGCGGTAACATTTGAAAAAAATTATTATATTTGCGAAATATTCAAATAAAACAACATTTTTTATGGATATTGTAGAGCTGAATAAAGATTTAAGGTCCCAGGCAAGGAACTTTGGATTATGTGACCAGTGGTATGAGGAGTGGTCTGATTTGAATTGCAGTCAGCAGGAACTTATAGACAAGTACATCAAAGGACTGGATTTCTGCATATTGCATCATTATCCATCCAATGATTTCATTAAGAGCAACTTTGACAGGGATTTACTCCACAAGAATAACATTGTTGTGGATGAGCGTCATTCGTTGCTGAACCCGATGACTGCGGTCATTCTCGGCAACTCAAAGTCAAAGGTTCGTGTAAACGGATATAGTGTCTGCCGTGTTTATGTCCGTGACAATTCCTCTGTTGATGTGTTTATCAGACATAAAGCACATCTTATAATACATGTGTATGATCATGCGAGTGTGACCATCGTGGAGAATACTACGGTTAACATACCGAAAATCATTCTTCACGGTGAGAACGCACATTACAAGATGACAGGGCTTTCAACTATTGATGTTGTCAGAAAATGACGGCCTCAAAACTCCGGGCATAGAAAAAATCCCCCGGCTTTCTAAAATAAACATCTGACCTTTTATAATAGAATATCTAACCGTTAGGCGTGCCGAGGGATTATGCCCGTGTCGCTTAACGATTAGATATTTTTATTTTAGCTAAAAGGTCAGATACGGGTGCAAAGTTAGTAATAATTTTTAATTTTTGCACTATGAAAGTAAAAGATTTATTGTTTTTAGGAGGTAATCTGATAAAAGTTATGTCAGAAAATGGCATCAGACCAAGCGATATAAGATATGTCCAGATGTTCACGGACTATCAGTCTATGAGAAACGACGGAGAGAAATTCGCGGTCTGCATTGCAGTGCTCTCTTCTAAGTACGATATAAGCGAGAGAACCGTCACCAGACTGATAAACAGGCTCTCGCGTGATGTCAGCCTATGACATACGCATTTCACGAATTTATTTTTTATACGTTTTTTAATTGCTTATCTTTGCCATTGTCAAAGCGCTGAGACTGGATAACACTTTTCTTTAACTTTCAAATTTCAAAACACAATGGCAGACACAAAAGTTTTTTCTTTCCCGGACAGTGGGAACAACGGTGGTGGCTTTAACGGCAACGACCTGTGGCCATTTCTCTTGATGGGCAATGGTGGATTTGGGGGAGGGTTCGGAGGCGTGAACCCGCTGTGGCTTATCTTTATGTATCCGTTCCTCAGTCAGTTCTTCAACGGATTTGGCGGATTTGGTGGTTTCGGAGGCAACAACAACGCAGGTGCCGGTTTCTTAGCCAATCAATTGAACAACGACAACGGACGTGAGCTTATCATGCAGGCCGTTCAAGGAAATGCAAATGCTATCAGCCAACTCGCTACACTTCTGAATACGACCCATGACCAGATTCAGGAGGGCATCTGCGGTCTGAACACATCGATCGTTTCACTTGGAAACAACGTGAACATGACTGGTATGCAAATCATCAACGCAATTCAGAGTGGCAACACCGCTGTAATGCAGCAGATTTGCAATTCCATCAATTCAGTTCAGAACAGTATTCAGCAAGGACAGGCTGCAAGTCAGTTACAGAACTGTCAGAGCACGAACGCAATCCAGCAGAGCATCAACGGGGTTCAGCAGAGCATAGCAAACAAGAACGCAAGTGACCAACTCGCTATATGTCAGCAGACATATTCATTGAATGACACAGCGAACAATAACACCCGTGCCATCCTCGGTAAACTTGACGCAATGGAAACGAGGGCATTACAGGACAAACTTGATTTGGCAAGGGAAAAGAACACCCAACTCCAGGGCGAGATCAGCCAGCTGAATCAGAACCAGTACATAGCAGGTGTTGTGGGTCAGAGCCTTGCTCCAATCAACGCACAGCTTGCCGGACTGAACAAAGAGGTTGACGACATCAAGTGTAAACTTCCTAACACCGTGAACGTACAATACCCGAATCTGGTGGCGGTTAACGCAACTCCGTATGTCAGCGGCGGTTATTACATGAACGGATATTATGGGAACGGCTACGGCACATTCTAAGAAAGGAGGTGCGTTATGGGCTTCTTCAATAATGTAATTACAAACATAGGCGGAATACCATACCTCAGTTCAACGAACACAACCGTTGGAACAGAGACGGTTGACATTGCTCTGGGATTTGTTCGCAGACCGCTTCCACCAGTCGGTTATTTTACCGTCAGAGTAACGGACGCCATACCGACAGGTACTACTGCAACGTTGCCAATAACACTCACGTTGAACGGAACGACAAGGGCGTTGACTTTGTTTGACGGCACTCCGGTGACAGTGGCTGAGTTGATAGGTGGAACAGGTGTCATAACGGTGTTTAATGACAGGTTCAACGGGATTCTGCAACTTGTATCAAGAACTATTGTTTAATTAAAAAAAGTATTAATCATGTTTTCATCAGTTAGACAAGGAACGACTATTTATGTGCTTGACAAGACAGATATTCCAAACTTGAAAATCGGTCAGGTAGTGTCATTTGGCGCACAGATGCCAAAGTTCAACACAAGCACTCCCGGTGTGGGTATCGGGATGAACACTGAGATGGTTATTGACATCAAAGTCAAGTCAGGTGAACAGGAATATGATTTCAAACAACTTCCATGTACGCAGTCGGTCGCTGATTATGGTAATGCTATTGTAAGCGACAGCCGTGAGGCGATGATGAGTGAGGTGGACAATGTGAAACGGAAGAGTGAGGATGAGCTGTCACGTACTGAGTACAACAACAATGTGCTGTCCGCTTGTGACGAGATATTCAAGACGCTGAATCCAAGTTATGCAAAGGATAAGGAACGTGACGAGGCAATCCAGAATCTGAATGACAGGTTTGACAACCTTGAGAAGAATATGTCTAAATGGTTCTCAAATATAGAGCGTTCTTTGTCTAAGGGTGGAAACTCAAAATCATAAATATTATGGCTGGATATGTATTAGAGTTCAGAGAAGACGACTATGAAGATGTCGTTGAAAAAATGCACAAGGCCAAGAAAGCCGTTTGTGACGCTTTTGAGGCTATTGAGCAGATCGGTGACGATGGCAGTTACAGCGAACGTGGCAACATGCACTACAGACGTGGTATGAGCCGCCGTGATGACTGGGAGAACGAGCGTATGGAAATGCGCAGAAACCGAATGGGACGCTATTATTAATTGTTTAACAGGCGGGGAGTGGCAGGTTCGCTTTCCGCCGTTTAAATTTTCAAGAATTATGCATACAGATTTTACACAATACATACCTAAACCTCATGCGATGGTGGCATATCTGAGATATAACGGTCCCCATTTCAATGAGGCACTGTGTGATTTCGCAGTCAGGAAGATGAAAAAAGAAGATGCATCCGGAGAACTAAAACGGATTACTCCCTGGAAGAAAGAGGAGGTTGAAACTATGCTGACTGAGGCCGGTGTGAAACTTGACAACGATGACATATATGATGCCGTCTATGTAGCCAATATGTGCAAGGCAGACTATTTTGGAAGCAGTATTGAGGACAAGAAACATGTCGCCAAATATATCAAGGATACACTTGACGATGAGGATGCGGCAGACGGAGAGGTGTTTGAGTGTTTCCTTGCCAAGTGCGACAAGAGAGGTGTTCATATTGACTGGGAAGATATGTTATGACAAAGCATTATATTGACATAGTGAAGAAATGGGCGGTGATACTCGCATACGATGTGGCTGTCACCGACCTTGACGAGCTTGCAAGCTGGCTTGATGCACTCGGATGCGGTAGAAAAGATATTGAAAAGGCGTGCAAGATTGCACTTGGTGTGAATAACGGATTTACCTATACCAATTCAGACCTTCGGATGAGCCTTGTTGTAATCTCAGATGCGTCTGACAAAAGTCAGTGGTGGGATACACTTGTACATGAGATTGACCACGTACAGAGTGCGATTTGTGATTATTATGATGTTCCACTTGGTGGTGAAGCCGCCGCGTGGACGCAGGGTTATATCATGAGAAAAATAATTAATATGCTTTGTGACTGATATGATTATTGTTCTGTTTCTTGTTCTTCTGTTGATTTGTCTATATATATTAAGTGATGAAAAGGACTCATAGGAGAATATCTGTTGATATTCTTGCAATATTTCTATGCAATAATGACGGATGTGCAGATTATTGGTTTCAGAGATGGGTTACTCGGCTTTGACCAAATCTTCATTGACGTAATCTGCAACACGCTTTATTACTTCATCCACTTTCTTCTGGTCGTTAGCTATATATCTATTGGTTACCGTCTTACTCCAAGAATGTCCGAGGCATCTTCCGATAAGGTTCTCACTTATCTCAAGATCGTTTGCCGCTATAGACGCAAAACTATACCTTGCTGTATAAGTCGTTATATCTGGGAATAGTGGATTGTAAACGATTTTTCTTTTTTCCCCAGCTTTGTCCGGAATAATCTCTTTTGTACCAATCTTCTTTAATGCCTGATTCCATCGTTTCATAAATGAATGATAGTCTGCACGTCCATCCATTACACTAAGAAGAAAATCCTTACCTTTGTATTTTTTTATAATTGACTTAGCCTCTTTGCACACATATATGTCAATCATTTTACCCGTCTTTTGTCGTTTATATATGAATCTTCCGTTTGTCAACTTTTTGCAAAGCAACAAATCTCCCACATTCACCCCGGCAAGATAAAAGGACAACATAAAAAGATCACGATATACTTCTTGCCAAGATTCTACTTTATAGTCACGCAATAATCTTATTTGCTCAACCGATAAATTGTTTGGAATAGTTTCCTCTTCTTCGATCTTAAACCACAGAAACGGATAGTTCTCAGTAATCCTTTTTCTTCTTGCATAATTAAATACAGTCCTAATGTTACGCAGATGTATTGAAATACCATTTGCGCTCATTCCTTTATCAATAAAGTGTTTTCTGAATCCTGTAAGCCATTTTTCATCAACAGAATCAAAATTCGCGTTTTTGTCATATTCATTGACTTTTCTTGAAGTCAACTCATATATTCCTTTTGTCCCTTTGTTTTTTGTTGATGAAAAGTCAAGTATGTTTTCAGAAAGTGTGACATTTTGTTTTTCAACACCTTTTATTATTTCAAGTAGTCCTTGTCTCTGCTGTTCAACAGTCAAATTGGGATTCCTATAAATAAAATCATCGCATTTATAGAATATCCCGGCAAGTTTTCCGCTTTTAGCACGATGGTTTCTTTCTTCTTTTGGGAAAACACATTCTGTTGGCTCATAAAGACATTTAATTCCAGTGTTTATATGGAAAACTTTATTCCTATTCACGTAGCAACGTATGAAAACATTTTTTAAACCGTTCTTGTCAGTTCTTCTTGTGTCAACGTAAATACTTATTTTCATTATTAGTTAGTTTTTAATATAACGTAAATGATAATATTATATTTTAAATGTGTGCGCAATTGTGTGCGCACAGTGTTTTGACTTTGTTTGTGTGCGCATGTGTGTGCGCATTTTAATTTTACTAATTGCAAATATTTGATTATAAATAATATGCATTATATAAATTTATCTTCCCAAGCTGAGGGTCACGAGTTCGAGCCTCGCTTACCGCTCATAAAAATCAGAGAATTCTTTTGAATCCTCTGTTTTTTTTGTCTGTTTTATAGGGAAGAAGAACTGTTAATTAATTACTCTTTCGGATAAATAATCGAGAGAATTACTCTTTTTATATCTGATAATTTTTATTTTTCCCCATTTTTGATGTGCAAAACTACTATTTTTTGTTGATTCTGCCAAAATATTACGTTTTTATTTTTTTTATCGATAAGTTATTGTTATTTTTGAAGAAAAATACTAAGTATGAGAATGAGAGAATTTAAATCATTTTTATTGGCTGCATTAATCTTTACGGCCACAGCTCATGCCCAGACCATGGGGCCGGGATTCGGCATCTCTGAGAACTTTAATGAAGGTTGGCTCTTTTCGCTGTCTGATAACAACAAGTACAAAGACATTGCTTTGAACGATGCGCAATGGAGAAAACTAAATCTGCCACACGATTGGTCGGTGGAGGGGCAGCTGTCACAGCAGAATGCCAGTTGTACAGGCTATCTCCCTGCTGGCATTGCCTGGTACAGGAAGCATTTCAATTATGCTCCTGATATTAACAATCCATTGGCGTTTATCTATTTTGAGGGGGTCTATAATCGCAGTGAAGTCTATCTCAATGGACATTTATTAGGGAAACGCCCTAACGGATATGTGTCTTTTCTCTATGAGATGACGCCTTTTATTAAAAAAGGTGATAATGTCATTGCGGTCAGAGTGGATCATTCCAGAATTGCCGACTCAAGATGGTACACAGGGTCGGGAATCTACCGTGATGTCTATCTTGTGAAAGCGTCAAAAACGCATCTTGCTCAATGGGGAACTACTTATCGTCTGGCAAACTTTAACAATGGAAATGCAGATATCGAAGTCGAGACTAATATTGAGCACGATAAGAAGGAGAATAGAAAACTGTCTCTCACCATTATCGTGAAAGATAATAACGACAGGGTTGTCGCTCAGCAGACCGAAAAGTTGAACGGCAATTCGCAATCGAAATTGGTTTCACATGTCACTCTAAGCAATCCAATGCTTTGGAGTATAGACAATCCTTATCTTTATAAGTTAAGCGTTCAGCTAATGGCGGATGGAAAACAAATCGATTACACTGATATTTCCATGGGGCTGAGAACGCTCGATTTTAACCCCAATACGGGCTTTGCGCTCAATGGGAAGAACATGAAGGTGAAAGGGGTATGCCTGCATCATGATGCTGGCGTGCTTGGCGCGGCTGTTCCCGAAGAAGTGTGGAGACGCAGAGTCAGACAACTGAAAATCATGGGGGCGAATGCCATTCGTATGAGTCATAACATACAGGCACCTATTCTCTATGATATCTGCGATGAACTGGGGATGCTTGTCATGGATGAAGGTTCTGACGAGTGGGAGTTTCCCAAACGGAAGTGGATTACAGGGTGGAACAATGGAGAGCCGGGATTCGACGGGACTTTCGATTTCTTTGAGGAGTGGATAGACCGTGATGTGCAGGATATGGTGTTAAGAGACAGAAACCATCCCTGTGTATTCCTCTGGAGTGTCGGTAATGAGGTCGATTATCCAAACGATCCGTACTCTCATCCGATTCTTGACGGCACCACCATCAATCAGCCGATGTTTGGCGGTTACAAAAAAGAAGCTCCGAATGCCGAACGTATTGGGATTATTGCCAAACGATTAGCTGAGGTTATCAGAGCCAATGATAAGTCAAGACCAGTCACAGGGGCACTTGCCGGGGTCGTTATGAGCAACCAGACTATCTATCCAGAGGTTATCGATGTAGTAGGGTATAACTACACGGAGAACCGCTATAAAGAAGATCATCAGACCTATCCAAACCGTATTCTTTATGGTAGTGAGACCAGCACAGATTATAACGCTTGGAAGGCGGTTCGTGACAACGACTTTATCTTCGGTCAGTTCGTCTGGACGGGGACCGACTATCTTGGAGAGTCGGGTAGGTGGCCATCGCGTGGACTAAACACCGGACTCCTGAATTTCGGTTCTTTCAAAAAACCTAGAGGATGGTTCCGCCAGGCTATTTGGACCGATACTCCCATGATTTATGCAGGCTCTTATCCTATGCGGACCGATAGAGAAGGAGGAAGAAGAAGAGGTAGAGGAAATTTCTTTTCCATCGATGCTTCGGATAACTGGAATTATAACGAATGGACAAATGTCAGAGTTGTTTGCTACACAAACCAGCCTAAAGCCAGGCTAATGTTAAATGATGTGCAAATTGATGATGTGAAGGCGCTTAACGACTCTATCGGGATGATTTACTGGGATATTCCGTTCCTGAAAGGAAAACTGACGGCTCAGGCACTCGACAATAACGGCAATGTGACGGCATCCTATATGATCAAAACAGATAAGACGCCAGTAGAATTACAGATAGAAGATCTCACAGATGAAGGACTGAAAGATGGGCAGAGTCCTGCAGATGCCAGGCTTTTACAGATTCTTGTTAAAATTGTTGATGAGGATGGTGATATAGTAAAAAACGCAAGTAATGAAATTATTTGTGACATTGAAGGCGAAGCAACTTTGCTTGGACTTGAGGCTTCCAACAATTCTGACATGTCCGATTACACCGATAACCGACATAATGCTTTCAGAGGAACTCTCCTTGCTTATATTCTAAAAAAAGATGTAAAACCTGTAAAATTATTCTTTACATCTCCTAATTTAAAAACGGTAACGTTCACCCGATAGTTCAAATAATCTATAGTTCGAATTATTGGAAGAGAATATAAATGCAGGATTTTATAAATAAACAAATGGGGTGTGATTTTGTTTGAATCATACCCCATTTGTTGTGTCAGTGGAACAACTGTCTTTTATTTTTTTATCGGTCTGATTGGACATCCGTGGTACATTCCGTAATTATTGTCATAGCCTTGTTCTTCATTGAAAGTAAAACCAATTGATAAAACATCACCCCTGCTCAATTTAGTGGAAGACCAATATTGACCTGTATAATAGTTTGTGAAAGGAATAAATATTGAATTTCCATTTGTGCATGTGAATTTTCTTCCATCAACACCATTTAATGTGAACAGTTCTCCTTTGGTGTATTTCGAAAACCAATAGAAATCATCTCGGCTCGGCATAACCCAGCCATTGTTCCATTTCACATGGACTACGTCATAATCTGTTCCGGCTATCTCTGAGCCGAGAACGTCAATACTGTATCTGTATATATAATTATCTAAAGTATATTCTGTTTTTTCTTCTGTCTCGCCCCAGGCGTACAAGCCACCAATTTCCCAAGGAGCATTTGCGCCTATATTACAGCAAGACCATCTACCGCATTCATCCAGATTAATTATATGTGGATGGTTTGAATCAGGGCATAAGCCTGCCAACACTGCGGGATCGGTCAAATCCGGATTGCTCATATCCTTGCCGGCTATGATGTTGATTATGGCTACGATATCAGAAATGTCCACATGGTTATCATTGTTTACATCTGAATTCTCATAAACTCTGCTTCCTGCTATTTGATTTATGGCTGCAACGATGTCTGAAATATCTACACTCCCGTCATTATTAACATCTCCTTTTAGTCTCTTAATTTTAACTTCGGTGACTCCTTCATAGGTGAGAGGCAGAATTTGAATCTTGTCATCGTAAATTTGCACTATTCCCTTGATATTATATTTTTTCTCTGTGTCGAAGGTTTGGTTGCCGATTACGTTCCATCTGTCATATAATTCACATTGTGAACCATCCTGTGATATTCCGACGATGCCATTGGTTAATTCTTCGGAAAGAATGTTCACATTCTCCATATACACAAACATACTGGAATACTTTAACTTTTCTGAAAGTAGATTGGAGATTGCAACAGTTGTGGGAGTAATAATATTTAATCTGGACACTATGGCACAACTAAATATTTGAGGTACAAAGACTGGATGTCCATGGTCTAAGTATAATAATCCTGGTTTCCCAAATAAAATTGTGTCACCTTTATGGATGGTATAGTCAACTCCTATTATCAGGATACTGCCAGTGTTGTCACTCACATAAAGCAAATCGTCTTTCTTATATTCAATGAGTCCACGTATGTATCCCAAAGTGATTTCTTTCTTAAATGGGGTGGCCATTGCAGTTAGTTCTGCTATTGATTTGACTTCGGGGATTTCTATTGGTTCATTTAATGAATGAATCATGCTGTGAATTACCACTGACTCCCCTTCTTGCGAGGCCAACTCACCGTATAGTATGACAACGTCTGTGCCTGCTTTTAAATCACTGAGGTTATAAAACTGTGAACCATTTATTCCATATCCTCTGACCACTTTTAGTCGGTTTTCCTGGTTCCCGTCATTGGAAATATAATAGGTCATTGTGCCATTTTCACTTTCATTATTGCTATTAATCAGGTAATCCACCAGAGAAACAGTTCCTCTGATATATACTTTCTTATTGGGGAATAATCCGGCTTCCGACAGTGCGATGGCCGAACTGACATCGAGCGGGTATTCAAGGCTTCCGTCACCGGTTAAAATACCATCAGGAATTGTCACCTGTGCTTCCGACATGTCGCTTTGATTACCGTCAGCATCTTGAGAATAAGCCTGGATGGTTGTTGTTTCGGTAATCAATAGGTCCACCGAATTTGTTGACATTTGCTTAAATTCATCCTGTGTCTCCGAATTTGTTGAAGTCTTCAGGTAAAGCGATAATCCTTCCTTACCGCTTATATGAACAGGAACAGACTTCTTGGTGAGATAGGTGTCGGTATCTACGTATATATCTGGATTTTTTA